>PDWJ01003429.1_pt1 | contig 15187 bp, 17 predicted proteins | sample 1430881 | NCBI WGS metagenome assembly PDWJ01 (sample SAMN01162460, study PRJNA174530) | Oral metagenome, whole genome shotgun sequencing project. | biome: Marine environment; feature: Marine mammal; material: Swab sample of the gingival sulcus; isolation source: swab sample of gingival sulcus... | reverse complement strand
CGTTAGCGCCGATGGTACTGCAGAGATGTGGGAGAGTAGGTCGACGCCAACTTTAAAGAGAGTCTTATTCCAATAGGAGTGAGACTCTTTTTTTGTTTAGTAGTTTTTGGGTATTGGCTTTTAGCCTTTAGCTGTTGGCTTTCAGCTCTTGGCTTTCAGCTCTTGGCTTTTAGCTCTTGGTAGAATTATCCAAATTGTCTAATATTAACTAATTGCCGCATTATCTTAACCGCAGAGGACGCAAAGAATACGCAAAGTTCACAAAGGGGATTTTTCCGTCTTCGGACTTCCTTCTAGTTGTCACATTATCCAATTGTCATAATATTAAATTAATTTAACCGCAAAGGATACACAAAGAATTATTGTTAATTGAATTGGCATTATCGAGTTTTCTCGTATTCCCGGTAAATTTCAAGTAATTGTTTGGGGGTATAATGAATTTCAAAGGGAATTCCCAAGTCGGTTAAAAGCTGCTGGGCTGCAATTGTAATGTCTTCTTTTTCAATAAATATTTCGTGGGCATAGTTTAGAAATTTCAATACTTTAAAGGCGTTAAATACATCGAAAAATTTTTTCCGAAACATTTTTATTGATGCACAATTATTATTGATTTTTTCAAGGCTTTTGAAGAAATTGTCCTCTTTTAAAAAGCTGCGGATTGTTCCGGGCAGACTAACTAATAATTTATTGAGGTAAGTATCGTAATCAACTTGATAGAAATCCTCTAACTTATCGAAAAATTGTTTTAAATCGAGGAATGCACCGTAATTATAGGTGGCATATTCGGTAATATTTTCAGTTACAAAAGTACCCATTGCCTTTCCTGTTCCAAAGGGAACCCTGTCGGATATGCGGGGTGATGGAATAACACGTGTAGCAGTAATCTCATGAAAATTTCCCAAGGGGATAATCTTCTGAAGAAAATAGAAATCTTCACCGGCTTGACGGCGGTTCATACCGCCTTGTTTGATATAAGCATTTGCGGTAACAGCAAAACTTGAGCCTACAGTATGAAAAGCATGAGGATGACCGGCATATTGCATTGCTAATCGATAATATCGTAGGTAAAGTTCATATTGAGCAATGGAGTTGTAGATTTGTTCACTAAAATCATCACCTTCTAAGGGGTGCTCGTAAAAAATATTTGCCCCATTTGCCTTTGGACATTTTTTAAAAAGGTGCTCTATCTCTACCATATAGTTGGTGTCACAGGTAGAATCGGCATCAAAACCTGTAATAATTCCAGTGGGATTGTTAATGGAGTTAAAACGAGCAACTGCCTCGTCCATTGCAATTTTTCTGGCAAAACCTACTCCTGCAAATTTTTGGGGTAAGTTATCTTGATGAATTACATAAAATTTCAATTGATTATCGTTATGATTTGCAATCCATGTATTGGCTTCAGCAATTGTGTTTTGGTTTTGTTCTAATATATCGGGTGTTGCAATTTCGCCCGAGTTTACCATAACAATAACCTCTACATCGCATTCTGGACGTTCACATTCCCATAAAGCTTGCAGGGAGGGAATAATATCAGGTTCATTAAAACATGGAATGGTAATAATTAAATTTAACTTTTCTGACACCGAATCAGTAATGTATGGAGGATACATTTGTTGTTTGGTTAGATATTTATTTGCGAATGACATGGAGTTGAGGTTTTGTTATTAAAAAAGGCAGATTGCAAAACGAATCTGCCTTTGTATTGTGTTTTATAATAACGAAAAATTTTCACTTATAAGAGAACTGTAAATTTCGTAATTTCATTTTTTATTAGGCTTATATCTGGCATTTAAACCATCGATAATTTGTTTGGTAATATCTAAGCCTGGTTGCGAGAACAATACATTTCCTCCTTGAGTGGTACTTAAAATTATGCTGTAATTGTGTTTTGCATTATATAATTTTAAATAATTGGTTACACTATCGTATAAACGTTTACTATTAGCATTTTGCTCTGCCATTAGTTCGGTACTTAACTTTTGGTCTAATTGTTGTAAATTTTGTTTTTTTGCAATTAATTTACGTTGTGCCTCTTCAGCTCTTGCACGTGTTAAAAAACCATTATTTTGTAGTTTTCGCTGAAATTCTACTGCTTCTTTTTCTAACTTCTTAGCTTTAAAATTGAAATCAGTACGTGAATCTTCTTGTTTTTTTAGAAATTTCTCATTCAAATCGCGGGAGAAATTATAGTTGCTCAACAGAGAATCGGTATTGATATAAACCACAGCTCCTTTGCTTGTAGAAGGACTAGCGGCGGCAGGAGCCGTTTTACTGCCCGAAAAATGAATAAAATAAAGTATTGCAACTGCAATAATCAGTACTGCATTAAGTATAACAGATAAATTTTTCATAGGTTTATTTTTATTGGTTTTACATTAAGAATAATCCCTTTTTTAGGAACAACAAATATAGTTTTTATCGTAAAATAATAAAATTCTAATGGAGAAATTTTCTGAATAGATTTTAATTGAATGCATGGTTGTGACCTTTATTTTCGAATTACTGATAAACATCATTTTTTTTGTGAATACATGTAAATATATTGTAAGCGGAAATAAGATGTAAAATAAAAAATAATAAGACTATGTTTAGTAAGTTAATTGCGGGAATGCTCCCTTATATGCCTCAGAAGTTGGTGTGGATGTTTTCTAAACGTTACATTGCAGGGCAGACTATTAAAGATGCTATTAAAGAATCGAAGAAATTGAATAGAGAGGGAGTAAAAGTTACTATTGATCTGCTGGGGGAATTTATAAAAGATTTGAGTGAGGCAACAGAGAATAAAAAAGCCTATTTGGAGATAATAGATGCTTTTGAAAAGAATAAAATTGATGGTAATTATTCGGTTAAACCAAGTTTTTTTGGTCTTTTGCTGGATAAAGAAGTCTGCTATCAAAATATACGCGAGGTAGTGGCAAAAGCTGCTGAATATGATAATTTTATTCGTATCGATATGGAGGATTCACCCTGTACCGATATGGAAATAGAAATATTTCGCCGCTTAAAGGCCGAGTTTCCTAAAAATGTAGGATTAGTAATTCAGGCATATTTAAAACGTACTTTTAATGACATTCAGGACATGTTAGATTTACGCTCCGATGAAGCGATGCTGAATTACCGCTTATGTAAAGGTATTTACGTTGAACCTGCTGAAATAGCTTACAAAAAATATGATGAGATAAATGCTAATTATGTGAAGTGTTTAAACGCTATGTTCGAACATGGCGGGATTTATCCCGGAATTGCCACACATGATAAAAAGTTGGTAGAAGAGGCTTATAAATTAATTGAAAAATATCAAGTTCCAAAGGACAAGTATGAGTTTCAGATGTTGTATGGGGTTACACCAGAGCTGCGTCAGTCGATAGTGGAAAAAGGACATACAATGCGCGTATATATTCCTTTTGGAAAAGATTGGTTTGGGTATTCTACCCGCCGTCTGAAAGAAAATCCTAAAATGACATCACTAATTATAAAAGCTCTGTTTAAAAGAGGATAATTTATAAAAATAAAAATCCCCAAAACTTTATGTTTTTGGGGATTTTTATTTGAGAATAAATTTTATTTTTCTTCAATTATTTCAAATGGAATTTTTACAATAGATTGATAATCTTCACCTGCCTCTACCATATCTTCGTCGTCTTCTTCAAAGAACCATTTTACGGTAACTTTGGCTCCTCTTTTAAAGGCCGTTTCTAATTTCTTAAAGATATCCAAAAGGCATTTACTCGAGCTTGTATTAAAATATTCTAATTTTATTGATATGCAGGTCTGCTCACAAGGTTGATTAATATATTTGTCTAACCATTCTAAAATAGGTTGATAAAAACCTATCGAGTTTTCGGGAATTGAACGTCCTGATATTAATAGCTCTCCGTTATCAAGATTGAAATCTACTTTCGGGGTTCTGTCTGTTCCTTCTAATATAAAATTTTCCATATTATTATTTTGATTTAAGGTTCTAAATTGTTAGGTATTCTTTATTGTAATATCTAAAGTAAAAAACAGATAGCCTTCTTTATAATCATAAAATTGAAAGTTTAGTTTGTTTTTCGACTTTCGGGCAATATCCATAAATCCAAGTCCACCTCCTCCTTTTGAAGAGAAAGTATCATTATTAAGAGTGTTACGGAATAACTCCTTGGTCTCTTTTTGAGATAAAGCATTTACTTGTTCGATGCGCCGTTTTATATGTGCAACATCACTGGATTTTACAAAATTACCCGTTACAATCTTATATCCGTTTTCTTGTTTGCTTACTATAATTACACCTAAGTTAGTATATTTATTATTGAAATCGTTTGGTACAATACCATGATGATAAAGATTTTGTGCTACTTCAATAATAATATTTAAAGTTTTCTTTAAAGTTTTTGGTTGAGGATTTAAGTGTTTTAAGCGTTGTTCTACGTCATTTAAAATATGAGAAGTTTGGGCATCATCAATTTCACCCATATAATTGTAGATTATATGGTCTCCAAGTTTATTATTGTACCATTGGTCGAGATTGAAATTCATAATATCCTTGTTTGGGCGAGCAAAGATAGTGTTTTTTTTATACAGATATGTGATATTAGTTACAATATTTTACGATATATGAGAAAAAAGATAATACCACTTATAATTTAAAATTTCCCAAAAGAGAATAGAACTTAATTAGGTAAGGTTAAACCCAAAATATAAATTAGAAAATCTATTACACCGTAAAACTATTTCAAAATAAAGCGTTTAATTTACTTTTATCAACTTCCCATAGCCATTGATTCGTCCCCAAAAATATTTATTTTATTGTAGTTTTACGGTTCACAACAAAGTTTTATTACATGATTTTATCTGATGAAATCTATAATGTATTGGTAATTAGATAAATGATTGATTGGTTGTTTTGTTGGTAATTTGGTTTTACTTAAAAAGTTTCGAAACTTGGAGTAAATGTAAAATAGGAGAATATATTTTGCAAATATGTATTGAAGAGAAAAATAAATCCTCATTTACTTTTTGGCAAATGAGGATTTTAGATTCATGAAAAATAATTTGTTCTGCTTATTTCCTGATTTGATTTTTACTTTCTTTTTCAGCTTTCTTTTCGTTACGTTCATTTCTTTTACCGTCAAACATCTCATATTTTTGGAACTTACACTCTAATGCACCATTAAATAGTGTAATTCTTCTTGATGGACGTAAACCTATACTATCAAAACACTCTTTACCATAGCTTAAGATCCATGCATTGTATCCTGTAAAGTTGTGTTTTAAGCGTTCACCAATCATAGCATACAACCCCTCTAAATCCCGGGGCTTTAAGCGCTCTCCGTAAGGAGGATTGGTAATCAATATACCTTTTTCTACAGGCGGTGTAAATTGCTGAAAAGGAGTAGTTTTCAACGTGATTTTTCGGCGAAGTCCGGCATTTCTGATATTTGCTTCAGCGATTGCTGTAGCTTTGTCTGATATATCTGCCCCTATAATTTCGCCGTCAAAATCTATTTCTGTTTCTTCGTTGTAAACTTCTTCCCAAAGTTCTTCGTCATAGTCGCTCCATTTTTGAAAAGCAAATTCCTGACGGTATAATCCCGGAGGAATATTGTAGGCAATTAAAGCTGCTTCAATAAGAATAGTCCCTGAACCGCACATTGGATCTATAAAAACCGATTTTTTATCCCATCCCGAAAGCAAAATTAATCCGGCAGCAAGTACCTCATTTAATGGAGCTGCAGTTTCCTCTACTCTGTAACCACGTTTATGCAACGATTCGCCCGAACTGTCTAGCGATATGGTACAGGTATTTTTATCGATATGTATGTTAATTCGTAATTTAGGCTTAGTCATTCTTACCGATGGACGATCTCCGGTGGCATAGAAAAATTGATCGACAATAGCATCTTTTACACGATAAGTAACAAATTTAGAATGTTTAAAATCATCGGAGCTAATGGTGCTGTCAATGGCAAAGGTTTCTTTTACTCCTAGATATTCACTCCAATCAATTTCTTGTATTCCTTTATACAATTCATCGGTATCCGATGCTGTAAATTTGTAAATAGGTTTTAGAATTCTGGTTGCTGTTCGCAGATGCATATTGGCTTTGTATAGAAGAGTTTTATCGCCCACAAAGCTTACAGCTCTTTTTAATATTTTTACCTCTTCTGCTCCCAGTTGTTGCAGTTCCTGCTCCAATACCTCTTCTAATCCATGAAAGGTTTTTGCGATTAATCTAAATTTGTCGGTTTTTTCTGTTAATGCCATATCTGTTTTTGTCAGTAGAAGAGTTCTAAAAATATCAGCTAAATTGTTGTGTGAATTTTAGAAACTTCTGATAGTGTTATATAATTTTACTGATGACGCAAAATTAATGTATAATCCCCAATTATCAGCATTTTCGATAAAGTTTTTATGCTTTTGCATCAAACAGATTACATTTTTTCTTAATCCACAAAAAAATCCGGGTAAATAACCCCGGATTTCTATTTTTTTGAAATTATCTATTCGCAATCGCAATCTTTAAAACTCTTGTTATACTGATGCATTGCTCTAAAGCTCATACCCATGCTTGAGAATCCTCCGTCGTGGAATAGGTTTTGCATGGTCACTTTTTTGGTTAAATCTGAAAATAGAGTGATACAGTAGTTTGCACACTCCTGAGCATCGGCATTTCCAAGTGGAGACATACGTTCTGAGAAATCAACCAGCGAGTCGAAACCTTTTACGCCACTACCTGCGGTGGTCATGGTTGGCGACTGCGAGATGGTATTTACACGTACTCGTTTTTCGCGACCGTAAATGTATCCAAAGCTACGGGCAATTGATTCTAACATTGCTTTGGCATCTGCCATATCGTTATATTCGAACATGGTACGTTGTGCCGCTGCATAAGTTAATGCAACGATGGAGCCCCACTCGTTAATGGCATCTAATCGTTTTGCCGTTTGAATCATTTTATGGAATGAAATTGCCGAAATATCTAAGGTTTTATTCAGATAATCGTAGTTCAAATCATCGTAAGAACGACCTTTACGAACATTTGGCGACATACCTATTGAATGTAATACAAAATCAACTTTCCCGCCTAATATTTCCATTGCTTTGGTAAATAAATTTTCCAAATCTTCCATACTGGTAGCATCGGCAGGTATTACTTGTGCATTACATTTCTCTGCTAATTCGTTAATTGTTCCCATGCGAATAGAAACGGGAGTATTGGTTAATACTATCTCCGCTCCTTCTTCAACTGCCAATTCTGCTACTTTCCAAGCAATTGATTTATCGTTTAATGCACCGAAAATAATTCCTTTTTTTCCTTTTAATAAATTGTATGACATAATTTTTTCTTTTTATGTAATGGGAATTTAATGTAAAATCATTTTCAAATTTCCCGTATAATAATCGTGTGTTGATGTTTTTTTATGCAGACATCTGCCCGCAAAGATAAGCATAAAATCATTATCTTTTACGTAATAAAAATAACGAATAAATTCGGTATTTATAATGATATACTTTTGGAAATGAACTTTATAGTATTATATTATTTGTCATTTAAATTTACGTCAATAAGATGTTCGATTCTTTTTACTTCAAAATAAAGAGATATTTAGAGTTTGTAAAAAACTATTGATTTTTGGGGTTTAACAGTACTCTTGCATTTTGTAGGGCTGCATCGGTAATATTGCTACCGCTTAACATTTTTGCCAATTCTTTTAAGCGGTCTTCCTTGTTTAGCAGTACAATATTTGAATAAGTTTCAAATTCATCATCGGTTTTAAAAACTTTATAATGATATTGTCCTTTTCCGGCAATTTGCGGCAGGTGGGTAATGCTGATTACCTGAATATTTTCTGACATTTTAGTCATCATTTCTCCCATTTTATCGGCAATTTCTCCTGAAACACCGGTGTCAATCTCATCGAAAACAATAGAAGGTAGTGCTGTTGATGCCGAAATTAAATGCTTGATACTAAGCATTAATCGTGATATTTCTCCTCCAGAAGCAACTTGTTGTACCGGTTCTAATCTTCCGTTTTTATTGGCGGTAAATAAAAAGTTAACGTTGTCGCAACCCATTTGATGAAATTCTTCGCTATTGGTAAAATCAATTTTGAAATTAGCATTAGGAATACCAAGCATAACCAATTGTTTCGTGATGTTTTTTTCTATCTTTGGAATGGATTTTTTTCTGCTATTGGTGAGTTTTTCAGCGATTTCGGTTAATTGTTGATGCTGTTTCTTCAATTGTTGTTTTAATTCTTTAATTACAGAATCGTTTGAGTTGATAGCCGTTACTTTTTGTTCTAATTTTTCTTGTATTTCCAACAATTCGGCAACAGAATCCACTCTGTGTTTTTGCTGTAAAGTATAAATTGTATCTAATCGTTCGGTTAAAAAATCGATTCTTCCTGCATCGAATTCAATGTTTTCGTTGGCATTGTTTAATTCGTAAGACAAATCCTGTAAATCAATAAAAGCACTATTAATACGTTCATAATATGTTGCCGCATCGGGATATACTGATTTTATTTGCTCCACAGCATGACGGGCATCACGCAATTGCGACAATACCGATGTTTCACTGTCGGAAATAATACCATAAGAATGATACAATCCTGTTTTTATCTCTTCTGCATGGTTTAACATCTCCAACTCGTTTTCCATTTCCTGTTGTTCGTCTTCTTGAAGATTGGCATCAGTAAGTTGTTCTAGCTGAAATTGAAAATAGTCTAAATCGGCTTTTTCCTGTTCGGCTTTTTCCTGTTGTTGTTGTAATTCTTGTTGTAAATGACTGTACTGTTTAAAATTATCCTGGTAAGTTCTTAACAGAATGCTATTTTTAGCATAACTGTCAATTACTTCCATTTGATAAGTCCAATTCTCTAATGTTAAATTCTGGTTTTGACTATGAATATCTACTAATCGAAAACCTAACTCTCGTAAAATTCTGATTTTTACCGGCGAATCGTTAATAAAAGCCCTCGATTTTCCATTGGGTAAAATTTCCCGACGGATAATGGTTTCCTCGTCGTAATCCAATTCGTTTTTCTCAAAGAATTTCTTTAGATGATATTTTGAGATATTAAAAGTACATTCAATGGCACACTTTTTCGAGGTATCTTTTAGGATATTTCCTTCGGCGCGCTGTCCCAATACTAAACCCAAAGCTCCTAAAAGAATAGATTTTCCAGAACCTGTTTCTCCGGTAATTACCGAAAAGCCGTTGGAAAAATTAATATCTAAGGCATTGATTAAGGTGTAGTTTTTTATGGATAGTGATTGTAACATAATAGGGAGGATAATTTTTCAGAATAATGGCAAAAATATAGAGACGTAAAAAATTATCGTCTCTATACCTTTACTTTTTTAATAAAAACAGTTCTATTTTTGGTTAATTATTTTTTTGTATTTCGATAGGTGTGATGGGTCTATCTCTTTTACAATATTATATACCCTTTTCTTTTCTTCAGAAAACGATTCGCTAAAAATATTTACAATTTCATCGGCTTTGGCATCGAAGAAAATTCGCAAAATAAATGTACTCGGATTGGCTCGATATGCTTTTTGCATCAAACGTATACAATCGGCAATTTCACTTCGTCCGTCGGTTAGCTTATCTGCCATTCTATCTAATCCTTGACGGTGATAGCGGTAATAGCATTCACGAACCGAACTGTAAGCACTATTCAAAATATTTTCTATCAGCCAATAGCGGTTACGTTTGCTTTCGTAGGCTTTCCATCCACTAACCTTAGAATTTTGCATCATGTTTACAATGTTTTCAGCTTTTGCAAAATATGCCGTTCCTCCTTCTGGAGAAAAGGTATCGAAATCTAAACCGATGATAACATAAGCATAGTAAGCCAATAGGGCAGTTAATTCGTTTGGTTTAGTTGTTTCGCTGTACTTTAGAGGTTGAAATTCAACATATTTAAACTGAATATCTTTATCCTTAAAATTGAGTAAAACCGTATTGTATGAAGTGTTAAAAACCGGACGACTTACCTGTATTTGTAATGTACCTTTAAATTCATCAGCAGAAATTTGTTCGGTAAGATTAAACATTAAAGTACATTCAATTCGTTCATCATAGCTGAATACTTTGTTTGTCCATCGGGTGGTATTCATCAGCTCGCTCATGGCAACCTGCATGGTGCGAAATACTTGCTTATTAGTTCCTTGTATTTTTTGACTGTTTACCTGAACACTACATCTCAGTTCTTGAGCAATAGTTGGTATTGCCATAAAAATAGCTATTGTTATAATTATAAATCTACGCATAAATAAAATTTTAAAATCAAGGTAAAGATAACAATTAAAACGAAATCAGAATCGAATTATTGGCAATAGAGTCGAATAATTTCATTTACAATATCTTTTGCCACTTCCGATTTGGGTTTCAGGTCGTAATCAATTCTATCGTTTCTGTTATTGATAATGGTAATTTTATTGGTATCGTACTGAAAACCTGCACCTTTATCATTTAATGAATTAAGTACAATAAAATCGAGATTTTTCTTTTTTAGTTTCAGCTGTGCATTTGATGTTTCGTCATTGGTTTCTAAAGCAAAACCTATTAGTTTCTGATTTTTGGTCTTTAGCTGTCCCAATGCAGCGGCAATATCTTGTGTTGGTGTCAGCTCTATAGCATAATTTTCTTTGCCGCGTTTTACCTTTTTGTCTTCAGGTGACAGAGGTGTAAAATCAGCAACGGCAGCACTCATAATTCCGATATCGCATTTTGGAAAATCAGTCATTGCTGCTTGGTACATTTCGCCGGCAGAAGTTACATTTATTCGTTTTATATTTGGGTGGGTAACCTCTAAATTGGTGGGACCACTAATCAGAATGACTTCAGCTCCCTGATTGGCAGCTTCGTGAGCTATGGCGTAGCCCATTTTTCCCGATGAAAAGTTGCCGATAAATCGAACGGGATCTATTTTTTCGTAGGTAGGACCTGCGGTAAGTAGTATTTTTTTACCACTTAACTTTTTTTTTTATCGAAAAATGTAATTAATTTCTCTACGATTTTTTCAGGTTCTTCCATGCGTCCTTTACCATATAATCCACTTGCCAATTCTCCTTCGGCAGGTTCAATAAAGGTATCGCCATAGGAACGAAGAATTTCCATATTGCGTAAAGTAGCTGGGTGTTTAAACATATCTAAATCCATCGCCGGAGCATGTATTACCGGGCATTTTGCAGATAGATAGGTCGTTAACAGAAGATTATCGCAGATGCCGTGAGCCATTTTTGCCATTGTGTTGGCAGAAGTGGGTGCTATAAGCATTACATCAGCCCATAAACCCAGTTCTACGTGGCTGTTCCACGAGCCATCGTCGTGTTTAAAAAAATCGGAAAGAACCGTATTCTTCGATAGGGTTGCCATGGTTACCGGAGTAATAAACTCTTTAGCATAAGGGGTCATAATTACTTTTACTTCTGCTCCTTGTTTTACTAATAAACGCACTAATGTTGCAGCTTTATAGGCAGCAATACTTGCAGTTATTCCTAATATTATTTTTTTCCCTTGTAACATTGGTATATGGATTTTTTGTGAAAAAGAAGTTCTAAAAATAGTAGAATTCTAAATGTGAAAAAATAGAATCTTTTGTAAATGTAAATTTTAGTTTTGTGTTAAAGTAAAGTACATTTTTAGAAGTTCCGATAAATAAAAAGTTCTCTTCGCAAAGAGAACTTTTAAAATATTTACGAACTATAAGCTTTCTAAAAGCGACTAAATTCATATACAACTTAGTCGTCTTTAAATAGTTCTTTAGTCTTTCTTTGGTTCTTTTGCGGGATTTCTGTAATAAATATCTCCGTTAAGGAACTCTTCAACTGCAATTAATGTTGGTTTTGGTAATCGTTCATAATACTTCGATATTTCTATCTGCTCACGATTTTCAAATACTTCCTCTAAATTATCAGTATAAGAGGCAAACTCTTGCAATTTTTGGTTCAACTCACTTTTAAGTTCTGTAGAAATTTGATTAGAGCGTTTAGCCATAATCATTACCGATTCATAAACATTACCTACTTCTTTGCTCATCTCTGTCATGTTTCGGGTAATAGTCGAACTTGCTGCGGTGGTTTTTTTATAATCCATAATTTTAATAATTATATATCTATTAAATTTACTATCGTTTTATTTTTGTGTGTAAGAATTGAAAGCAATTTTAGCTTTGTTGCTTGTTAAATCGGCTTAAATATTTCTCTATATCGATTAATATTTTTTCCGCTTTTCTGCGATATTTGCTTTCCGGAAATTCATCGACAAAGGCATAATATTCTTCTTTTGCCGTGTTGTAACGCTCCCGTTTTTTTTGAACAACACTTTGCGCCGCCAATTGATATTTCGATTCTAAAAGCATAAACATTAAATCTTCTCGGTACGATGAATTCGGATAATCTTTTAAACAATTTTCCAAAGCCACAATTGACGATGGGTAATATTCTCTATCGTAATAATTTTTCCCGGTCAGGTACGATTTATATACCAATTTATCCTGAAGTTTATCGATATATTCGTTACATTTTTTTATTCGTGTTGAATTTGGATATCTGTTAATGTAAAGCTCAAAAGCATCTATAGCATCTTGTGTCGGTTCTTGATCTAAACGCACTTTGGGCGACAGCATATAAAAGCAGTAAGCACGCATATATAAGCACTCTTCCGCGTAAGGACTATCGGGAAATGTGCGGAGAAACTGTTGAAACATATATCCGGCTCCACCAAAATCTTTTTGCCCGTATAAGCTGTAAGCCATATAATAACTAATGGTTTCGGCTTTTACAGTTCCTCTATACATTGGTAATAATGCCTCCAATAGCGTATGAGCCTTCACATATTGTTTATTGTTATAATATTCTACTGCCTTTTTATATTTTAAGGCGATATCGTCGCTTTTAAGCAATTTTTGGTATTCACTACAGCCCGTTAAAATAAAGGCAAATAGTGTGATTATCAATATTATTCTTCTCATAGATATGAATTCTATACTTTTTTTCAATTTTGCAAAGATACGGTTTTAAAATAAAATACAATACTTTTTATTGTTGATATTGCACAAATCTTTAATATTTGTTGTATTCATTTCAAAAAACATTACTTTTGCAGGATAATAATGTGAATAATAAGTATAATTTAAAAATATAGGAATAAAGTGGATATTTTTGATAAAATTAAAACGCAGAAAGGAAATATTGGGCAATATGCCAAACAGGCACATGGATATTTTGCATTTCCTAAGTTAGAGGGCGAGATTAATGCCCGAATGAAATTTCGCGGAAAAGAGGTACTTACCTGGAGTTTGAACAACTACATTGGGTTGGCAAATCACCCGGAAATAAGAAAAGCTGATGCTGATGCAGCAGCTAAATGGGGGTTGGCTTACCCTATGGGAGCGAGAATGATGTCGGGACAGACAAGTATGCACGAAGAGTTAGAAGCTCAACTTGCTGCTTTTGTTGGCAAGCCTGATGCTTTTCTATTGAACTTTGGTTATCAGGGAATGGTGTCTATTATTGATGCTATGGTTGGCCGCCACGATGTTATTGTATACGATTCTGAATCGCATGCCTGTATTATGGATGGTTTAAGACTTCATCCAGGAAAACGTTTTGTGTATCCTCACAACGATATGGATAACCTGCGTAAAGAGTTAGAACGTGCTACTAAATGGACTGAAAAAACCGGAGGAGGTATTTTAGTGATTACCGAAGGTGTGTTTGGTATGGCAGGGGATCTTGGTAAGTTAGACGAAATTTGTGCCATGAAAGATGAATTTAATTTCCGTCTTTTGGTGGACGATGCTCACGGATTTGGTGTAATGGGTAAAACCGGAGCCGGAACAATTGAGCATTTTGGTGTAGAAGATAAAGTAGATTTACATTTTGCTACTTTCGCTAAGGCAATGGCAGGAATTGGAGCTTTTGTTGCTTGTAGCGAGGAAGTAGGTACTTATCTGCGTTACACTATGCGTTCGCAGATTTTTGCAAAATCTCTTCCTATGCCAATGGTAGAAGGTTCAATTAAGCGTTTGGATATGTTAAAATCGATGCCCGAACTTCGCGAAAAATTATGGACTATTGCTTCTGCATTGCAAAAGGGTTTAAAAGATGCAGGATTGAATATCGGAGTAACCGAATCACCTGTAACTCCTGTTTATTTATCGGGAAGTGTTGCTGAGGGAACACAAGTAACCATGGATTTACGCGAAAATTACAATATTTTCTGTTCTATTGTGGTGTATCCGGTTATTCCAAAAGGTCAGTTGCTGCTGCGTTTAATTCCAACAGCAATGCACTCTCTTGAAGATGTGGAATACACTGTTAACGCTTTTAAAGATGTAGCTCAAAAATTAAAAGAGGGAAAATATAGTAACGAAAAATTTGCGGATATTTTCAATAACGAGAAGTAAATATTGAGTAGAAATTCAATGTAGGAATATAAGAAAGGCAACCTGTTTTAGGGTTGCCTTTTTCTTATTTTTATCATGTGATTTTATTCTTCTGTTTCCTCGTCTTCTACAGTTTTATTTTCTACCTCTGATAAAGGTTTTAGATTAGCCGGAATTTCTTCTTCTCCTGTAAAATAAGGAAATACATCTAAAATGGGACTTTCGGAAATAGCGCTTATTTCGTAAGGAATAATCACTTCGCTCAAACACTCCTCTAAAAATGTAATTGCATCTTTTAAGTTGTTTTCCTGAACTAATATATATTGATTGGATTTTTTCTCTTTTCCTGAACCTTCGTCCACATCAATAAATGCAACTTTGGCTTTAAACCATCGGTCTCCGTTTTCGTTAGGAAATAGTTCGCCAATATTCGATTTACTGATATTGGTAATAATAAACTCACCTGAAAGCATCTCTTCCATCTCTTTATGGATACGTGATTCTGCTTCAGTAAACGAAACGGCATCAAACAGATACGCTTCTGATACTTTTTTCTCTTTTCCCGATACTTCGTCTATTCTGTTGTATTTTATCTTACACTCAAACCAATTATTCATCATTTTTATTTTTCTTTTAAAATTTAGTCCGCAAATATAGTAAGCTTAGTCAGATAAAAAAAGATTTCATTCAGATGTTAATAAGTGGTACATTCAACTACCAAATGCAATTTTTAATGTAACAAATTTAGCAAAAACATTAATAGGTATTTCAAACCCTAAGTTTTTGCGAGGTCTTCTATT
>PDWJ01003428.1_pt1 | contig 15188 bp, 20 predicted proteins | sample 1430881 | NCBI WGS metagenome assembly PDWJ01 (sample SAMN01162460, study PRJNA174530) | Oral metagenome, whole genome shotgun sequencing project. | biome: Marine environment; feature: Marine mammal; material: Swab sample of the gingival sulcus; isolation source: swab sample of gingival sulcus... | reverse complement strand
AACAGACCATGTCTGAGATAAATATTAAGACACACAGCAAGATGATTAAAGTTTTATCTCCCGGTTTTGGTCTGATGACAAAATTTTAAACAGATGAAAAAATACCTATACGCGCTGTTTTTCGCATTGTTGCTAACAAATGCAAACGCACAAGAAAAATCGGATAAAAAATTTACCTTTAAGCTGAATGGTTTTGTCAGGACAGACATGATTTATGATACACGCTTAAACAAGGAAGCTAGAGATGCTTATTTCGCTTTTTTTCCACTCGATGAAAAATTGAACTCAGAAGGTGAAGATTTGAATGCACAAAGTGGTTTGAATTTATACGGCATGGCAAGTCGATTGCGAGCAAGCATTAGCGGTCCAAAAGCTTTTGGTGCAAATACAAAAGCGATTATGGAAGGAGATTTCACAGGACCTAATAATTTAAACAACAACGGTTTTCGTTTACGACTTGCATACATGAATCTGGAGTGGGAGAATACGGAATTGTTAGTCGGGCAATACTGGCATCCTTTCACCATAACCGAAGCATTTCCTAAGGTAGTGTCTTTAAACACGGGTGCACCCTTTCATGCTTTTGCACGCCAACCACAAATCATGGTGAAGCAGCATTTCAACCATTTCTACTTAACTGCGGCAATTTCCACGCAGCGAGATTTTGTAAGCCCCGGACCTGAGTCGGGAGTGCTTTTTAACGGAAAAGTTATTCACTCGCACAAATACCTCAAAGCAAGCATTCTTCCGGATATGAACTTACAAATTCATTTCAAAACAAATCGCTTAACATCAGGGATAGCCGGTGAATATAAGATACTTACTCCCAGAACAGTCAACGTTTTTCAGAAACCGGTAAACGAAACCGTTCATAGCAAAGCAGCTTTGGTTTATGCAAAATATACCGATAAACATTTAACACTGACGGCACAAGCTATTTATGGAGAGAATCTGTATGATTTGTTGATGATGAGTAGCTATGCAATCTCGAATATTGATGTTACCAAAGACGAATATTCCTACACACCAACATCACAAACAAGCCTTTGGGCAGATGTTGATTACAAATACAATGCTTTTTCGGCAGGTTGCTTTTTCGGATATCTAAAAAATAACGGTGCCGATTCGGAAATAGTAATGTCCTACAATCGCGGAAAAAACATTGATCATTTAATTCGTGTATCACCCCGATTAAGTTACACTTCGGGAAATATTACGCTCTATTCGGAACTGGAAATGACGCAAGCCAACTACGGAACCGAGCAAAATGACGGAACTGTTTCCGGTGAAAGAAATGTGAAGAATACCCGTCTAACCTTGAATGCGACATACAAATTCTAAATTATCACGAGATATTATACTTAATTTATTGTGATTAGAATATGGTGATTGAAAAAAAGTTATAAATTTGCAAACAGGCGTGCGAGTGTATGCCTATGAGTTGATTGAATTAAACTAATAACAGATAATTGTTCAATTACAACAACGATATTTTTCGGTTTGTATGTGATTGGGACTAAATTAAAGCCTGATATTCAGGTAAAAAAACTACAGAAACATGAAACAGACCATGTCTGAGGTAAATGTTAAGGCGTACAGTGAGAGAATTAAAGCCCTGGCTTATTTCAGATTTGGTCACAAAATTTTAAACACATGAAAAAGCTTCTTATTCAGGGTGTACTGATGGTAATTATTGTTTTCTTGGCCTATATGGTTTTTGAAAGTATTATGGGACCTGTTCGTTTTGAGAATGATCGAAAGTTAAGAGAAAAAATTGTTGTTAAAAATCTGATGGATATCAGAGAGGCGCAACTTGCTTACAAAGCGTTGAATGATACTTTCGTTCCAAACTTTGACAGTTTGATTCGTTTCATCAAAGAAGGACAAATTCCAATTGTAAATATCATTGCTGACCCTACGGACACCACATTTACAAAAACGATTAATGATACCATTGGTTACATTAGCGTACAAGACTCTTTGTTTAAGGGTGCTGACCATCAAGGTTTTAATGCGGATCGTCTGAGATATGTTCCTTTCACCAACAATGTAGAATTTGAGATTCAAACAGCAACTATTAAGCGTGGTGGTGTTAAAGTGAGTGCCATTGAAGTTACTTCTCAGTGGGATGACATTCTTTGGGATCTTGATAAGCAGTTGAGACTTAATTACATTAAAACACTTACTGATTTAGAAAAATTCCCCGGACTTAAGTTTGGTTCTGTAATTGAGCCTTCAACCGGAGGAAACTGGGAATAATATAAAAAAACAATTTCATGGCTGAATCGCTTAAACCTATTCATAGTTATTATGATGAATCGCTGAGTAGTTCGGCCGTAGAAAGGTATATCATGTCCATCCAAACTAGTTTGGATGGATTTTCTTTTTGTATACTCGATACGATACTGACAAAGTTTGTAGCTCTTGAACATTACAATCTGCAAGACATAGAATCGAGCATTGAACTGTGTCAGGAAATTGAAAAGATTATTCTCACACACGACATTTTACCGAATCAGTTTAAAAAAGTCATCTTTTTAAGCGAAACCGAAAAAACAACGCTCATTCCGGACAAGCTGTTTTCTCAGGCAGAAATGCAGCTTTACCTGAGATTCAATCACCCTTTCAACGAATATGAACACGCTTGTTACGATTCTATTCATGAAGAGAAATGTAAAAATGTTTTTGCATTACCCGATTGCCTGAGGTATCGTCTGGAAACAATTTATCCAAACGTTGTATTCCATCACCATTCAAGTGTTTTCATCGAATCAACATTAAGCAGTTACAAAGATCAACTTATTGATAAACAAGTTTTTGTAAATGTTCGAGACAACGTTTTTGATTTGATGATTACGGATGCGGAAAAATTAATTTTTTACAACGCTTTCAAGTTTAAAAATGTAGAAGATTACATTTATTTCCTAATGAATGCCATTGAACAAACCGGAATTAATCCTTTGGAAAACAAGGTTACTCTTTTTGGAAATATTGATAAAGTTTCGCCACTCTACAAGATCATGACTTCTTACATTAAGCGTATCTCCTTTGGAGAGCGAACAGCTTTATACAGTTACAGCCTTGTGCTGGCACAAGTGCCTTTTCATAGTTACTACACATTGTTTAACAGTCATATATGCGAATTATAAGCGGCAGTCACCGGGGAAGGCGCGTAAATGCTCCTACAAACTTACCCGTTCGTCCTACAACTGATGTAGCCAAAGAAAGTATTTTCAATATTATCAATAATTATTTTGATATTGAAGATTTAAGCGTCTTGGATCTTTTCGCAGGAATTGGCAGCATCAGCCTTGAATTTGCCTCCCGTGGTGCGCACACCATCACATCGGTTGATAAAGAGTTTAAGTGCGTTCGTTTTATTCAGAAAATAGCCGATGAATGTGCTTTTGATGCTATAAAAGTTGTTCGCGCGGATGTTTTTAAATACTTGAAATATAAGCATCCTCGCTTTGATCTAATCTTTGCCGACCCTCCTTACGAGATGGAAGGCGTGGAAGATATACCTGACTTAGTTTTCAAAAACGACATGCTCTCCAAAGATGGTTGGCTCATTGTCGAACATTCTAAAACCGTAGATTTCAGCCGGAAGTCCCATTTTCGAGAAACCAGAAAATACGGGAAAGTCCATTTTTCTATTTTTGAATACGAACAAGACAATTAATTACTTGTTCCGCAAACCTTTAGATACATCTATACAGGACGGCACGAACTGGTCAGCATTTCCGTTGTGACGGATAATGTCGCGCACAACTCCCGAATTGATCATCGTGTGTTCCGGTTGGGAAAGGATGAATATCGTCTCAATTTTCGGGAAAATCTTTTTATTCATTTGCCCGATAGAGCGTTCAAACTCAAAATCGGATGAAGTCCGAAGTCCTCGTAAAATGTATGTCGCCCCAACGCTCTGACAATAATCTACCGTAAGTCCCGAATAATTATCCACTACAATATTGTCATAGCCCTCAAAAACTTTCTCAATCCAAGCAATACGTTGTTCAATACTGAAAAAACTCTTCTTGTTTGAATTATGACCAATAGCTATAATAAGCTTATCGAACAGGTCTACTCCTCTTTTTACAATCGACTCATGACCAACGGTTATCGGATCGAACGACCCGGGAAATACTGCAATCTTCATTCGTTTTATTTTCAACAAATATACATGATAATTTTAAAGCCATAGCCCGACAGATGAAAATACAGGTATTGAAATTTTCAGCAACTTCAAAAATCAAGCTTTTTTACAAAAACCGACTTTCCTCAAGTAAATCGTGCAAAGAAAACCATATTTGGTTTTTAATACTTTCAATTTCTTCACGATTTTTCCAAACTACCTCCGTAATTCCTTCCTCGCTTTGTGCTTGAAAATGTGTATTCTCCGATCTACACAAATACCAATACGTTACTTTGCAAACCCATTTTCCTTTAATCGGATACATGTGGTAAGTGTTGGGTAGTTTATGCAATACTTCTAAATCTTTAACACCCGTTTCCTCAGTACACTCTCGCAAAGCGGCTTCCTTTTTTTTCTCCCCTTTCTCCATGTGTCCTTTTGGTAAATCCCACATACCTAACCGTTTAATCAACAAAAGATCATTCTGACTATTTTTCACAAGGCAGCCGGAGGCTTTAACCATTTTGAATGACTTTTTAAACTTCTTAAATACTTTTTTAGGCTTTTTCGCAATTATGTACAAATCATCTTCATTATCAGAATGAAGAAAGTCACTAATTTTTTTTATTAGTGAAACTTTATCAAAATATTCGTAAATTTGCGTATTGAGCAAAGGAATACCTTCGGAGTTTGGTCTCACGAAGCTTATTTTTGTCTGATTAATATAAACTTTATACATTCTCGCAATGATTTATAATAAAGAAGTTGCAATAAAAACAGCTGAATTTCTATTGCAAATTAAAGCAATAAAACTGAATTTAGCCAACCCTTTTCAATGGGCATCCGGCTGGAAATCTCCAATTTATTGTGACAACAGAAAAACTTTAAGTTATCCAAAAGTCCGCAACTACATTCGTCAGGAAACGACACGCATTATTACTGATGAATTTGGTAATGTTGATGCAATAGCAGGCGTTGCTACGGGAGGAATAGCCAATGGAGCACTGGTAGCACAAGCACTCGGGCTGCCATTTGTGTATGTTCGTTCCGAAAAAAAATCGCATGGACTCACGAATCAAGTTGAAGGTGTTATTGAGTCGGGGCAGTCAGTAATTGTAATCGAAGACTTGGTAAGTACCGGAGGATCCAGCTTGAAAGCCGTGAAAGCACTTCGCGAAATCGGCTGTAACGTAAAGGGCATGATTGCCATTTTTACCTACGGCTTTCAAAAAGCGAGCGACAATTTTAAAGAAGCCAATTGTAAACTTTACACATTGTCGGATTACAACACCTTGATTGATTATGCAGTTGATAGTGATTATGTTCAAACTTCTGACATACAATCATTAAACAAATGGAGGGAAGATCCATCAACTTGGGGAATATAAATAATTACCACGATGATAACATTTTTCGAAACAGCAAACGTGAATGCTTCTGATGAAGTAGTATTCGATTTTTTGAGCGATATTAACAACCTTCTTTCATTCATACCGAAAGAAGATCCGGCTTCGATCAGAGAAGAAATGCCTTTGTTCGGAGTTGAGAGCTTACACCATTTACAGGTGGTGAGTGTTGAGAGAACTCCAACCATGAAAATACACATGGATACCATCGAAAAGAAACCTTTACGTTTTGAGTTGGTATTGGATATTAAACCGTTGGAAGAAGAGCTTACGGAGTTAACCGCAACCTTTCACGCACACGTTAGGAAGATACCGCTAACTGAAGAAATATTCTCCGGTATAATACAATTAATTTGTTATACCGTAGCTTACGGAGTCAAAATTAAAATAGAGAAAGAGAAAGCTAAATAAGGTATTCTATTTCTTTTAAATCGCATTCAAACGATTGTCCCGATCGACTTTCGAGACACAAAAAACCAAATTCATTAATACCTGTAATTTTGGCAGTAAGTTCCTTCCCTTGGTATACGTATTGATGATATTGATTGATTCGATACATTTTTTCTTCGTATGCTTTGTGGAAGGTTAAAGGTTGGTTGATTTTCAGCAAATCGTAATATTTGAAAAAATGTGACAAAACTTCATTTAAAACCAAGCTTCTTTCAATATTCGCTGATGTCTGCAATTTAAACGATGTTGGGTTGGGGATGGCAGCACTAAACACATCTTGATTTACGTTCAACCCAAATCCTATAATACTGTTTTTGATAGTTTTAAGAAATAATTTGTGCCGAATCAGAATGCCGCATATTTTCTGATCTCCCACATAAATGTCATTCGGCCATTTAATGCTCACATTACGAATATTATGACTTTCGAGCGTGTCACAAATTGCAAATGAAATAATTATGGATATGTTGAATTGATCAATAGCATTCAAAAAGTCAGGCGAAATAATGATTGATGCAAGGATATTCTTGCCGGCTTCACTTTCCCACCGATTATTATCATACCCCTTACCTTCAATTTGAAAATCTGATGTAAAAAGAACGGGAGATGTCAAAAGATGATTTTTTGTAACAAAATCTTGAGCCAATTCATTCGTTGAATTACTTTCGTGATAGTGGTAATGTGCCCCCGGAAAATTAACTGTCATACCCATTTTTTTTATGCAAATATAAGCCAGAATGACGGTAAAGTAATATATTTTTTGTTTTGGCAATATTGTTGTTAGGATCTAAAACTATCTAGGCGTAGAATGGTTATACCTAGAGATTACAAGATCGATGAATGATCGGTGTAATTTTTGTTTTTTAAGACAGAACGTTTTTTTATATGATAAAAGGAAAAAAGAAGGATGAAGCTGAAATTCTTGCGGAAGTTGTTGTGAAAGGCATGCAAGATAAAAAGGCAAATGATATTTCGGTAATTGATCTGCGGAAGATTGATAACAGTATTAGCAAGTTTTTTATTATTTGTCATGGAAACTCTAATACGCATGTCGATTCAATATCTGAGTCAGTAGAAGAGCATGTTGAACAAATTTTCAATTTTTCACCGTGGCATCGTGAAGGAAGGAATAATGCAGAATGGATTTTATTAGATTATTCTGATGTTGTCGTTCACATTTTTATGGAACACAAACGAAACTTTTACCGCTTGGAAGAGCTTTGGGCAGATGCCGATATAAAACGAATACCCAATTTAGATTAAAATAAATAACAATAATGACAGAGAAAAAAAATTCGAATAATAAAAAGAATGCCGGAAAGAAACTGAAATTTCAATTTTACTGGATTTACATTGCTCTTTTCGGGCTTATTGCAATAAACTTAGTGTACTCGGGTTTTTCCGGAAATTCATCGGAAACCAACTGGGGAGAGCTAAAGCAGATGATTGTCCGAGGCGATGTTGAAGATCTGGTTGTGGTGAATGATCAATTTGCAGAGGTTTACATTAAAGAAGACCGACTAAGTGACGCAATCTACAGCGATTTAAATACCGGAGTGGCGAATGGTGCTCATTATTTGTACAAATTCCCTGACAAGACCATCTTTATCGAAGATGTTCGAGAATTGCAAAAGAATTTGAGCGATCCTGTTTATGTAACAAGCGAGACACGCCGAAATTGGACGGGAGATATTCTGAGTTGGATTATCCCTTTCGGTTTGATTATTCTGGTTTGGTTCTTCTTCATGAGAATGATGGGCAAAAACAGCCCCGGAGGAGGTGGTCAGATTTTCAATATTGGAAAATCTAAAGCAGAATTGTTTGATAAGGACACTTCCGTGAGTGTTACATTTAAGGATGTTGCCGGACTCGAAGAGGCAAAAATAGAAGTTATGGAAATTGTGGACTTCCTCAAAAGTCCGAATAAATATACAGAACTTGGTGGTAAAATTCCAAAAGGAGCATTATTGGTAGGTCCTCCGGGAACAGGTAAAACATTGCTTGCCAAAGCTGTTGCCGGCGAAGCTAAAGTGCCGTTTTTCTCCATTTCGGGTAGTGATTTTGTTGAAATGTTTGTCGGTGTGGGAGCTTCGCGTGTGCGTGATTTATTTAAGAAAGCGAAAGAGAAAGCTCCTTGTATCATCTTTATTGATGAGATTGATGCAATCGGTCGTGCTCGTGGAAAAAACCCTGTTACAGGTGCAAATGATGAACGAGAGAACACCCTCAACCAGCTACTTACCGAAATGGATGGTTTTGCCAGCAATGCAGGAGTAATTATTCTTGCCGCTACCAACCGTGCAGACATCCTTGACCGTGCTTTGATGCGTGCAGGACGTTTCGACAGACAAATTCATGTTGAGCTTCCGGATATTACGGAGCGTGAAGCAATCTTTAATGTTCATCTAAAGCCGATTAAGAAAGATGACTCCATTGAGCCGGAGTTCTTGGCAAAACAAACACCGGGATTCTCGGGTGCTGACATTGCAAACGTGTGTAACGAAGCAGCCTTGATTGGAGCACGAAAAGGAAAAAAGACAATTACTCGTGAAGACTTTATGGATGCCGTAGACCGAATTATTGGTGGTCTTGAAAAACGTAATAAAATCATTTCGCCACAAGAAAAACGCGTGATTGCCTTCCACGAAGCCGGACATGCTTCTATCTCGTGGCTACTCGAACATGCGCATCCGCTTGTGAAAGTTACCATTGTTCCTCGTGGAAAAGCTCTCGGTGCAGCATGGTACTTGCCCGAAGAACGACAAATTACAACGTACGAACAAATGCTCGATGAAATGACTGCTACCCTCGGTGGACGAGCTTCCGAAGAAGTTAACTTCGGCAAAATATCTACCGGAGCATTGAACGATCTCGAACGTGTTACCAAGCAAGCTTACGCTATGGTGATGTATTATGGCTTGAATGATCAAGTCGGTAACAGATCTTTCTATGATTCATCAGGACAGAACGAATATTCTTTCCAAAAACCTTACAGCGATAAAACTGCTGAACTTATTGATGAAGAAGTGAATAAGCTGATAGAGTTTGCCTATGCCAGAGCAGTAAAGCTAATCGAAGATAACAAAGGAAAAGTAGAGAAACTTGCAGAAGTATTACTCGAAAAAGAAGTTATTTTTAGTGAAAATCTCGAAGAAATATTTGGCAAACGTGCTTACATCACGCGAGCAGAAGAAATAGAACAAGATAAACAAAGAAAAGAAGCAGCGAAAGCTGAGAAGAATGCTCATATTGAGGAAGCTGAAATTCTTCCAAAAGAAAATGAGGTCAATAATGCTTAATTTATGAAAGAAAGTACATCCAAAGAAAAGATTTTAAAAGGTATTAGAAACGCATTGATAAATGTTAATCCCAACCCTTTTAACAAGCAAGAGGAAAATGGTCAGTTGTTTGTTGAATCTGACGATTTTCCGGATGTTACTTTTGCCAAAACATTCACTGAACTCGGAGGTAAGTTTGTATACTGCGAAACCTTCCAAAAATGTATTGAAGCATTGAACTACCTTGCCGTGAAAAATGATTGGCAAGAAGTATTTGCGCTGAATGATGGCGTTGCAAATTTGTTGATTGATTCAGGAATTAAGGTTCAAAATGATGAATCAGAATTTGAAAATATAAAAGTAGGAGCCGAAACCTGCGAATTGCTGGTTGCGCAAACAGGTTCCATTCTTGTTTCATCAAAAGCAAATTCCGGTAGACGCTTGAACGTCTACCCCGAAACACATCTCATTTTCGCCCAAACAAAGCTTATCGTTCCCCACCTTAAAGATGCTTTTTCGTATTTGAACAAAAAATATGGAAAAACCTTGCCATCAAGTCTTACATTTATCACAGGTCCGAGTAGGACAGCGGATATTGAAAAGACATTGGTGTTTGGAGCACACGGGCCTAAAAATATTTATGTATTTTTGATCGATCAATAAGCAATACTATGAGCGAAAAAAATTGGACAAATGTTTATAGCTCTTCGGACCCTTTTAAAATTGAAATCGTAAAAGGTATGCTTGAAGATGAAGGTATTCATAGTTTTGTTATCAATAAAAAAGACTCAGCATATTTGTTTGGCGAAGTAGAACTTTATGTTGAAGTCGAAAATGCGTTTCAGGCAAATCAATTAATAAAAAAAGTAAACGAACAGTGAAAAATTTATTACTACGCTCTTTAAGTGGACTTGTTTTTGTTAGTTTAGTCATAGGTTCAATTTTTCTGAATAATGAAGTAAGCGGACTCGTCTTTATGTTCTTTGCCTTGGTTTGTCAATACGAATTTCTTCGTATGTTCAAAATGATAAAAAGCAAGTCGCAGCTGTTCGTTGTTCAAGGTCTTTCTTTCTTGACTTATACCTTGATGTATGTGATTGCCAATGATATGCTTCCATTGAAATTTCTGAGTTTGTTTTTTGTATTATTGTTGCTGCTGTCTATTTACGAACTTTATCAAAAAACAAGTACTCCGGCAAAAAATGTTGCGGTATCGCTTTTTAGTATTATTTATACAATAGTTCCTTTTGGATTTATTCATTTTCTGCTGAATATTGATCACCTCGGAACAGATGGAAAAATGTTGGTGCTTGTATCTTTTTCTTTGGTATGGTTGAATGATACAGCGGCATACCTTGTTGGGTCTGCAATTGGGAAACATCGTTTGTTTGAACGAATTTCACCTAAAAAATCATGGGAAGGCAGCATTGGAGGATTTGTATTTGTAAGTATTGCCACATTAGTTTTATCACAGTATTACAGTTTCTTCAGTACAATCGAGTGGTTTATTTTAGGAATGATTGTTGTTACATTTGCAAATTATGGAGATCTTGTAGAGTCCATGTTTAAGCGCGAAGCCGGAATTAAAGATTCCGGAAATATCATGCCCGGACACGGAGGTTTGCTCGATCGACTCGATGCCATTTTGTTCACTATTCCGGCAGTCCTTTTTTATGTCTACCTTCTTTATTGATTTCTCATAATTATTTTTACACTTTTGAATAGCGAGTAATATTTATTTCCTTTGCACTCTAAGAGTTTGTCTATGAAGTGCGACTTCTTCGTTATGTTGGGTTCAAATTTCAACATAACGGACAAACTATTCGTAAATCTTCAACATCATGGACAAATACTAAATAGCAGCAGATGCACAATCTTAGAAATATTGGAATTTTGGCACATGTTGATGCCGGAAAGACGACAATCACAGAAAGCATGCTCTACTTGAGTGGTGCAATTCGCAACAGGGGAAGTGTTGACAAAGGAACATCAAAAACCGATAGCCTTGAAATTGAAAAACAACGAGGTATTTCCGTGCGGTCGGCACTAACATCCGTTCAATGGAAAGATGTCAAAATAAATATTATTGACGCTCCCGGTCATGCCGACTTTATTGCTGAAGTAGATCGTGCTTTAATGGCGATGGATGCCGTAGTTCTTGTTATAAATGCTGTTGATGCCGTCCAAGGGCAAACCAAAGTCTTGTGGAATACCTTAAAGAAAAAAAAGCTTCCGGTGATATTCTTTATCAATAAAATTGATCGTGCAGGAGCAGATGAGCAAGAGGTAATCAAACAAATAAAGAAAGAGTTAACCAACGATATTATTGTTTTACAAGAACTTGAAGGCATCGGAACGGCTAAGGTAAATATTCACCCGTTAAGCTCTATTCGAAAAATGAATGTGGAGTATAACGAAGAAAAAATTGAAAAACTTGCCGAATATAACGATGTTTTATTCGAACGTTATTTGAATGAAGACCTTCCAAGCACCGAAGAATTGCACGAACTGCTTTCGACCTTGACTTCGGAAGCAAAAATCCATCCCGTTTTATTTGGTTCAGCAAAGTTTGACCTTGGAGTGAAAGAACTTTTGGATGCAATACGTGAACTATTTCCTAAACCTCTTATAAAAAACACATTAAGTGCTTTGATTTATCAAATTCGTTACGATGACAAATTGGGTCGACTTGCCGGAATCAGGCTTTTTGGTGGAAAAATTGAAGTAAAAGACACTGTTCGTATTAATGATCGTGAAGAATACAAAGTCAACCAAATTCAGGTTTCAGATAATGGTAATGAACACTTTGTCAACAAATTGGAAGCGGGAGAAACAGCAATGTTAAGTGGACTCACAGATGTGATGATTGGTGATTTTATCGGCACAAACCCCGGAATCGATTTAAGCACTAAAATTGCACATCCGCTTCTAAGTTCAAAGGTTCATATTGAAGACCAATCAAAAATCGGTGAACTGGCTGCTGCACTAAAAGAATTGACGGATGAAGACCCCGAATTGGAATTTCATTGGTTTCGAGAAGAAAACGAACTCCAAGTAAAGATAATCGGTTGGATGCAACTGGAGATTCTAAAACACCAAATGAAAGAACGGTACAACTTGGATGTTACATTTGAAAATCCAACAATTATTTACAAAGAAACGCCTGCCGACAATGGTTTTGGAAATGAAAGATATACAATGCCTAAGCCTTGTTGGGCAGTTGTAAAGTTAAAGATAGAAAAAGGAGAACGCGAGTCCGGACTAATTTGCTCATCAGAAGTATCGGTGGATAAAATTCATCAAAAATATCAGAATGAAGTATTACGAACAATTCCGGAAGCTATAAAACAAGGAATTAAAGGTTGGGAAGTAACAGACTTAAAAGTTACATTGATTGATGGTGAGGATCATGAGATTCATTCACGTCCCGGAGATTTTATTTTAGCCACACATATTGCGTTTATGAATGGGCTTGAAAAAATCGGAACGATTTTACTGGAACCCATTGTCGCGTTTAAAATTAATGCCCCCGAAGAAATGCTAGGGAAAATTGTCAGTGATATTACCCAAATGAGAGGAACATTTGAATCACCTGAAATAATTGGCGATCGCTTTGAAATGGAAGGCGAATTGCCACTGGCAAGCTCTATGGAATATCCCGTAAAACTAACATCTCGCTCGGGAGGAAAGGCAAGAATTGACATTCAATTTAAGAAATACAGCCCGTGTTCCGATACAGATGGCGTTTTGAAAGCATACAAAGGAATAAACCCTTTAGACAGATCAAAATATATTTTGCACCACCGAGGAGCAATTCAATAAAAAACCCAATCGACTTTTGTTTAACTATTTCATTTTATAACTAAACAAGAAAAGGTGTGCATTTTTTATAATTGACTGCCAAGTATCAATAGTTAAGCAATTGATTTTACAGATATTAAAAACATAAAGTTCATATCTTTTAACACGTGATTCCACATTGCTTGGAGAAGATTCTTACTTTGATTTTTAGTGAGTGGCTAATTTGGTGAAAATTAGTATTTTTGCAAGCAATTTAAAAAACAAGTTTTGACCTTAATAGAATTAATCATCGTCTCATTGGTCTTAGGTACGAATCCTTTGTTGTGGATTTATAAAAATAAAATCACTTTCAAGATTCACCTATTGAGCATTGTTGGTTTGTACTCGGCAGTCAACTTACTTATGATGTTGATAGGTTTTGGCTTTGGAGTCATGTTACAGCATCTGCTGACAGGAATTCAAAATATGCTTACACCTGCATTATTTATTATGGTCGGGTTCAAATTAATTATGAACGCGGCAGGCATAAGAAAAAGCCCTGAATTAGAAATTGATTCATTCAAGAATATGTTATTCTTTTTCTTTGCCGGAAGTGTTGATGCTATGATTGGAGGCTTGGGCTTCGGCTTGATTGATGTACCATTGAATCGTTTAATTGCGGTATTTGCCGGGCTTTCGTTTTTGTCAATTCTCAGCGGATTGGTCGTAAACCGATCCGGTAATACCTTAAACATTTTAAGAACCGGAATTATAATTGGTGTAGCCGGTATTGGTGTGGGAGTAAAATTATTGTTAGAGCTTTTTGAAGTATTGGGATAGATTATGGAATTTATTAGAATTACGAAGATTTTTAATTTTGAGGCAGCACATGCCTTATTGGGCTATGATGGATTGTGTAAATATGTACACGGACACTCATACATTTTGCATGTAACTGTAAAAGGAAAACCTGTTCAGGATACTTCAAGTCCGAAATTGGGCATGGTTATGGACTTCGGTGACCTCAAAAAGATTGTGAACGAAGAAATTGTAAATAAATATGACCATGCAACCATTTTAAATTCTGCAACCCCTATGGAAGATATTTCAAAGGTGAAGGATTTGTTTGATCGCAAGATTATTGTTGACTACCAACCCACCAGTGAAAATATGCTGATTCATTTTTCGGAATTGATAAAAAAACGTCTAACACCGGATGTTCAGTTAGTGTCATTGCGACTGTACGAAACTGCAAACTCTTTCGCCGAATGGTTTGCCTCCGACAATGAATAATATTCGTTGTCGGTTAGTGCTTTTTGCTGATAATGTTAATCGTCTTCCTCCAACTCAAATATTTCATTGACACTTTTATCAAAAACTTTGGCTATTTTTAAAGCAAGAATGGTTGATGGAATATACCTGTTATTTTCGATGGAATTAATCGTCTGTCTCGAAACACCTATCCTGTTAGCCAATGATTCTTGAGTTAAATTTTTTATTGCTCTTTGTATTTTGACTGTGTTTTTCATCAGCTACTTTTTTTAAGTACAAACATCATTAAAAAATAAAAAAGAAACATATTAATCAAAAGTTCTGTTACTCCACTAAAGCGAACATTGAAAAATAAATGAATCAAAAGTTCTACGATTACAAATGTAGCACCATAAACAAACGCGCTTGCAAATGCCTTTAGCCTAATCCGTAACATTCGCTCGTCTTCTATTTTACTTCGAGTAAGTACCAATAATAACAAAGAAATTAATATTCCTATTTTTGATAATGTTTTAACCAATTCTTTGTCAATGTTTATTACTTTTAAAACATATAATGCTAAAAACAAAATAGTTAGTGTGATTAAACCAATTGCTATTTTGTTGAAATATCTTGGTAATAAACGCAAATCTTGTTGAATCTTATTCATGGTTCGATATTTTTATGTAAAACAAACTGTTCTATTTGGCAAATATACTTTACATTTTTGGAAAATAATAATCGAAAATTGGGATTTTGAAATTTCTTTGATAAGGTCAAAGTGTTAGAAAAGGTAAGTTCCATTAGTAAATGCAATTTTTTGGGAGGATATTGTTAAATATTTTTTCGGAAAAAGGGAAAGAGCGAACTCCTTCCACTTTTTGCCGA
>PDWJ01007585.1_pt1 | contig 15197 bp, 6 predicted proteins | sample 1430881 | NCBI WGS metagenome assembly PDWJ01 (sample SAMN01162460, study PRJNA174530) | Oral metagenome, whole genome shotgun sequencing project. | biome: Marine environment; feature: Marine mammal; material: Swab sample of the gingival sulcus; isolation source: swab sample of gingival sulcus... | reverse complement strand
CGAGGCCCGCGCGCTGGCCCGGGCGGTGGTCGGCCAACTCGCCACGTTCCACGGGCACGACACGCTGCTTGTGGCCGCGGTGGTCGATCCGGCGCGACGCGACGACTGGGACTGGCTCAAATGGTTGCCCCACAACCATCACCCGCAGCAGCGGGACAGTCTCGGACCGGTGCGGATGGTCGCGAGCAACCTCAATAGCGTGATCGACTGGCTGGCCGACCTGCTCACCCCGCGGGTGGCTTTCTCCTCAGACGCGGAGCGCGAGCCTGACCAGCCACACTTGGTTGTCATCGTCGACGGACTCGGCGGAGTCGACGCCGACAACCTTGCGGAGTTGGATCACGCTGGGGTCACCATCCTCGATCTGACCCAGACCGTCTCCGGCGCGACGACCTGTCCCGTTCTCGGTCTCGCGGTCAGCGGCGGACAACTGCACGAGCGGATCGAGAGCGGCCTGGACGTCGTTGGCGCTGCCGACCGGCTCAGCGTGATCGAGGCCGAGGGACTCGCGCGCCGGATCGCGGCATACCGGCTCAGCGAAAGCCGCTCCGACGACTCCGGCACAACTGCGAGTTCGAACGAGTTGTCCGACTTGCTCGGGATCGGCGAGGTGTCACTCATCGAGCCGGACCGGGTCTGGCGCCCGCGCAGTATGCGAGACCTGTTGCGCGTCCCGATCGGGGTCGGCCCCACCGGTGAAGTCGTCGAACTCGACCTCAAGGAGTCGGCCCTCGGCGGCATGGGTCCACACGGACTGGTCATCGGGGCAACCGGATCAGGCAAGTCCGAGCTGCTGCGAACCCTCGTGCTGGCGTTGGCCGTCACCCACTCTCCTGAGCACCTCAATCTCGTGCTCGTCGATTTCAAGGGTGGGGCGACCTTCGCCGGGCTGCACGACCTGCCACACACCGCAGCGGTGATCACCAACCTCCAGGACGACCTCGCCCTCGTGGACCGGATGTTCGACGCCCTGTCCGGCGAGATGAACCGTCGCCAGGAGATGCTGCGGGATGCCGGCAACCTGCTCAACGTTCGCGACTACGACAAGGCCCGGCAATCCGGCGCCAACCTCGAACCGTTGCCGTGGCTGCTCATCGTCTGTGACGAGTTCTCCGAGCTGCTCGCCCAGAAGCCCGACTTCGCCGAGCTATTCGTTGCGATCGGACGGCTGGGTCGCTCGCTGGGTATTCACCTGCTGCTGGCTTCCCAGCGTCTGGAAGAAGGGCGATTGCGGGGTCTGGACTCACACTTGTCCTACCGGGTGGGTCTGAAAACCTTCACGGCGGCTGAATCGCGGACCGTGCTCGGTGTGCCCGACGCCTTCGAGCTCCCGCCGGTCCCCGGCTCCGGTTACCTCAAGTTCGACACCTCGTCGATGAGCCGTTTCAAGGCCTCCTACGTGTCCGGGCCGTATCACTCGGGCGGTGGCGGGTCGACGCCAACGGTGAGTGGTCCGACTGGCTACGCCCGGCCGGTGTCCTTCGTCTCAGCGACGGTCGATTTGGGTGAGTTGGACGAGCCGGTGGCCGCGCCACTCGAAACCTCCGCGCCGGTCGAAGTCCCCGCATCGGCTCCGACCACGGCCGAGGCCAAGTCGGTCCTCGATGTTGTTGTCGGTCGGCTGGCCGGCCGGGGGCTACCCGCCCACGAGGTCTGGCTGCCACCGCTCGGGGTGTCACCGACGGTCGACGCACTCCTGCCACCGTTGCAGCAGGTTCCCGGCCGTGGGCTGCTCGCTGTCGGATGGTCGGCCGGACCGTTGCGCGTGCCGGTGGGGATCGTCGACCTGCCATACGAACAGCGTCGTGATCCCCTGGTACTCGACTTCTCCGGTGCCCTCGGGAACGGAGTTGTTGTCGGCGGGCCCCAGAGTGGCAAGAGCACGGCGCTTCGCACCGTGATCACCGCGTTGGCGCTGACCCACAGCCCACGCGAGGTGCAGGTGTATGCCGTGGATCTCGGCGGTGGGTCGCTGGTGAGCACCCAAGAGCTTCCGCATGTCGGCGGCGTAGCGACCCGGGCCCGGCCGGACTACTTGCGCCGATTGATCGCCGAGGTGATCAGGGTGGTGAACACTCGCGAAGCCCGGTTCCGGGAGCTCGGGGTCGAGTCGATGGCTGCCTACCGCGAGCTCCAACGCAGCGGCAGTCCTTCCGTGGCTGACGACCCCTTCGGTGACGTCTTCCTCGTCATCGACGGGTGGGGTGCGTTGCGGGAAGAATTCGAAGAGCTGGAGGGCAGAATCACCTCGCTGGCCTCGCGAGGGCTCTCTTACGGGGTCCACGTGCTCATCGCAGCCTCCCGATGGCAAGAGGTGCGCCCGGCACTCAAGGACTCGTTAGGCACCCGAGTGGAGCTACGCCTGGGCGATCCCCTCGAGTCCGAAGTCGATCGTCGGGTCGCCGCCTTGGTGCCATCTGGCGCCCCGGGCCGCGGCGTGACCGGCAGCAAACACCAGCTGTTGCTCGCTTTGCCCCGGGTCGACGGTGAGCCCGACCCGAGCAACCTGGCGGCGGCATACCAACAGCTCGTGGCACAAGTGACCCAGGCTTGGACCGGCCCTGGGGCCCCCGTGGTGCGCACCTTGCCCGAGTCGGTGTCGCTTGCTCAACTCGACCGATCGGCTGTGCCCGAGGGCTCGCGGGCACTGGCCGTGGGGCTCGATGAGGATGCCCTCGCGACCGTGATGCTGGACTTCGACGCCGACCCGCACCTGATCTATCTCGCCGACGGGGAGATGGGCAAGACGACCTTCCTGCGCACCATTGCCACCGAGGTGATGGCCCGTTATGGCCATGCCGAGGTGCGGCTGCTGGTCGTGGACTATCGACGCACCATGCTCGGCTTCGTGCCGCCGGAGTATCTCGCCGGGTATGCCCCGGGAGCTTCCGCACTGTCAGCGTTCCTCGGCGATCTCGTTCCGCTGTTGCAGGGGCGGATGCCGCCGGCCGATGTCACCGCGGAGCAATTGCGCACCCGGTCCTGGTGGAGTGGTCCCGAAGTGTTCGTCTTAGTTGACGACTATGACCTGGTCGCCGGTGCGAGCGACAACCCACTTCCCGCACTACGCGAGCTGCTGCCACACGCCAAGGATGTCGGACTCCACCTGGTCGTCTGCCGACGCACCTCCGGTGCCTCACGGGCGATGTACGACCCCCTGTTGCAATCCATCCGCGATCTCGGGTCACCGGGTTTCGTCGGCACCGGCCCGACCGACGAGGGAGCGCTCATCGGCTCCGCCCGGCCTCAGCCGGGATACCCGCCTGGCCGGGGAATTCTGGTCAGCCGTCGAACCGGCGCCCGGCTCATCCAGATCGCCGCCCCATAGCTCTATGCTTGCCCAACACCCTAGTCTCACCAGCGAGTTCCACCGACCAGAGTCCGGCAAGACAATCACAACGCGGCTACTGTTCGCCGATGCGGCGCGCCGATGCCGGCTCTGACCAGGCTCCGAACGGGCTCGCAGTCATCCTCGACGAGTGTCTCGCCTCACCCCGCAAGAGGTTATCCACAGATTCCGATCTGGCTCGTACAGGACTCCGCATCGGCGGTTAGACTCGACACGCCGTTCACACGACGGTCCACCGGGGGCGACTGCCCCAACACACGACCCGAGGAAGGGGCACTCAGCAATGGCGTCTCGCTTTATCACCGATTCCGCCACGATGGATCGTGCGGTCAAACAAGTCAACGATGTCGACGCAGAGATCCAGTCGTCATTGTCATCGCTACGTGCCGAAGTGGCGACCGCACCAGCGCACTTCAAGGGCAACGCGGCCCAGACGTTCACCCAGCTCATGGCTACCTACGACCAGAACGCGCTCAAACTGCGCCAGGCCCTGCGGGGCATCGCCGAACAGCTCTCGGCCTCGTCGAAGTCCTACGCGGCGCAAGACCAAGTAAACAGTGATGCGCTACGCAGCTCCGGCTCCGGCCTCAACATGGGATAGCCGGCTCCTCACCTAACCCAAAAACCCCTTGACGTCACCAACCTGACGTCTCCAGTTAGCGTCACAGACTTCACAACGAAATGAGCTCAATTATGTCAACCCAGATCGGCGCAGATTTTGGCAGCCTCGACCGCACTCAGACCCAGCTAGTCAAGACGGTCAACGACATGAACACTAAGCTGGCTAATCTCAAGTCCTACTTGGCGCCCATGGTCGCCGAGTGGGAGGGCGATGCGGCAACAAACTACAACGCTCTGCAGGCCAAGTGGGACACCTCAGCAAGCGAACTCAACACGGTGCTGCAGCGGATCAGCACCGCACTGGCGTCCACGAGCCAGGATTTCGCGGCTACCGAAAAGGCGAACGCAGCGCGCTTCTGACGATCACACGGATGTGGGCGCCGCCCGAACCAACGCGGCGCCCACACCGGTTCGGCAGTGACGGATCGACGGCGAAAGCCGACCCGTGCTGGGAAGAAGGACCGAAGCACGATTGACATATCCGGCACTTGATGGGCTAGCAACCTGCGGATGTTGGACGCGGCGCTCACCCGTGTCTTGCAGGGTATGCCTGCCGCATGCCTGTCGACGGTGCGGACCGACCGGCAACACCTGCTACACCTGCTACACCGGCGGCCACGATGTCCGGGATGACCGGACGTACCCAACTCGACCAGAGCCACCCGTAGACGCCACTTTGCCGCCGCACCATTGGATGCCCAGGTCGACGACGTGCCCCCGCACCGGCCAACACCACCACACCAGCAGCGACCTCATCCGAATCCAGTGACCCCAGACCCCAAGCCGCAACCAACTCCAAGGCCAGCTCCAGCGCGGAAGCTACGGAATCTGCCCGCGCGGGCGTGGCGTGCCTTTGCGCGCCGTCGTTCCCACAGAACGACGATTGCTGCCCTGACTGTCCTGGCCTTCCTGCTCGCCGGATTCGGCCTAGCTGCCGCGCGTGACCCCGGCTACCCGGTGCATCGAGTCGAGCCCAACGACGGAGCGGTATGGGTCACCAACGATCGACTCGGTATCTACGGTCGGCTGTCGACCCCCGCCCGAGCCCTTGATGTCGCCCTCGTACCCACCGACCCCGGGGGAAGCACGCATCAACTCGACGTCATCCAGGCCGGCAGCACGGTGCTGGCCCGGGATCGGATCCTTGGCCAGCTCACTCCAGTCGATGTGCCCACTGGTCGGTTGCTCGAAGACCGTGCGGTCACCGTTCCAGCCAGTCTGCAGGTTGCCGCCGGAGCTGGAACGGTAGCCACACTCGACCCGACAACCGGGGTGCTCCAGGCTACGTGGGGGCCAGCAACCGCGCCCGCTGCCGTGGATGGGCTCGGGGCCGAGGCCTCGGCAGCCACCCCGGCAGCAACCCTCGAGGTGGCCCCAGGGCTTGCCGTCGGTGCCCGGGGAGCGGCACTGACCGTCGACCCGGCCGGAGTCATCCACGCCGTGAGCAGCTCCGGAGACCTGATCACGCTGCGACCCGACAGCTCCCCCGGCAGCTTTGTCACATCCGAGGTCGATCTCGGTGTCGTGTTCGCCGATGTCCAGGTCGCTCTCATTGGAACACAGCTCGTCGTCGTCGACACGATCTCCGGAGTGGCTGTCCTGCCGGGCGGCGTCGAAGTCGCACTGCCCACCGACCTACGAAAAGCGATCCTTCAACACGACGGTCCCGCCGCCGCTGAAGCCATGCTCGCCACACCGACAGGGCTCACTGCACTCAATCTCGCTGACGGCACGCTACGCACCATCAGCTCCCATGGCACAGGCTCGCCGGCGGCTCCTGTCGTGGTCGCCAACTGTTGGTATGCCGCGTGGGCCGGTAGCCCCGGTGCAGTCGAACACGCCTGTGACAATGAGCCGGTGCGGGCTGTGACCCTGGATTCTGCCCCCTCCCTCGTGGCCCCCCAACTCCGAGTCAACCGCACCTCGGTGGTGCTCAACGAAGGGGTCAGTGGCGGCGTCTGGGAGCTGCCCAGCGGGGCTCGGTTGGACGCCTGGGAGAGTGTTGTCCCGCCTCCGACGGCACCGAACGAACCCGAACAGCCGGCTGGCCCGATCGTCGAAACGAGAGACGAACCACCGACCGCCGTCGCCGACGAGATCGGCGCCCGGGCCGGCCGGACCAGCGTGCTCCACGTGCTCGACAACGACAACAACCCCAGCGGCAGTGTGTTGTCGATCCGATCGGTCACCCCACCCAGCCCAGCCACCGCAACAGTATCGATCGCCCCGGACGGACAGACCGTCCAGGTCGGCCTGGAGCCCGGGTCGGGGCCGGTGCGATTCACATACACCATTGATGACGGCAAGGGTCACGAGTCCACCGCGCCGGTAACTGTCCTCGTGCGCCAACCCGCCGACAACGGACCGCCGGTCCTGCGATCCGGCTTTACCCCCATGGTCTACTCAGTCGCTCATCAAGGACGGCTGGCGGTGCCGGTGCTCGCCGACTGGCGCGATCCGGACAGCGACCCGGTCGTGCTCGCCTCCGCTACCCTCGGCGATCTAGCCGTGCCGGTGAGTCCGGACGGCCGGATCCTGCTGACTGCCCCCGATCAGCCTGGCCCCTCGGTCGTCGAGTATGTCGTCACCGACGGTCTCACCACCACGACAGGCGAGCTGCCGGTCGATGTGCTACCACCCGGATCGACCGCGATGACTGCCGCCACCACCGAGCCGGACGTCGCCCGCGGTGAGGTCGGGCAACCCATCATCGTCCGGCCTCTGGACAACGACCTGCCCGGCACCGATCCGACTACAGCCTCACCCCGGCTCGCCATCGCCGGGGACATCGTGGCACCCGAAGGCACCGTGACGACCACCGATCTCGAGTCGGGAACCGTCACCGTAACCGCGGGTGCTCCCGGCACTTACCTGCTCACCTACACTGCGGCCTACGGAGTCGCACCGTTCGCCCGCGGGACCATCCGCGTCGACGTCACCGCGCCGACAGCCGACACCGGGCAACCAGTGGCGTTGCTCGACCAAGCGGTTGTCGTCGACCAATCGCCGGTCCTGATCGACGTGCTCGCGAACGACATCGACCCCGCCGGACGACTGCTCGCCGTGCAAACAGTGACTCCAGTCCACCCGACCAGCCTCTCGGCCGCCATCGTGCGAGGCCGGTGGTTGCGTCTCGTCGCCACTCAACCAGCGCTGTCACCCAACCCGCAGCGGGTGCGGTACACCGTGACCAACGGCGTGAGTCAACCAGTCACCGGCGAAGTGAGCGTTCTGCAACTCCCCCCTCCGGCCGCGACCCAACCCACTGCAGTGGACGACTACGCCACCGTGCGAGCCGGGGACACGGTCGTCATCCCGGTCCGGGACAACGACACCGACCCCACCGGCCAACAACTGGACCTGATCACCCAGGTCGGCGACACCCCCGCCGGGATGCTGCCAGTCACCTCCTTGACCCCCGATGCGCCCACTGGACGGGCCTACGTCAGCCCGACTCTGGTGCGCTATCAAGCACCACAAGTCACCACGACAACCACGGTGGCCATCGGCTATGTCATCGAAGACCCAGACGGCCTACGCGCCGGCGGCACGGCCTACGTGACGGTGGTGCCACCGCCGACCCCGGACCGGCCCAACCAGGCACCGGTTCCGCCAACCCTGGAAAGCCGAGTGGTCGCCGGGGACACCATCACGGTCAGCATTCCCACCTCGGGCGTAGATCCCGACGGTGACTCGGTGACCCTGCTCGGGTTGGACTCGGTGCCAGTGCACGGTCGTGTGCTGGGGACGACTCCGTCGTCGATCACCTACCAGGCCTACCCCACCTCCGCCGGCACGGACGGGTTCAGCTATGCCGTCAGCGATCGTTACGGCCGGGTCGCCACCGGCTCGATCCGGATCGCGGTTCTCCCTCCCGGGCAACCACAACCCGTCGTCGCCGTCGACGACACCGTGCTCACCGCTCCCGGCCGATCGGTCGTCGTCGACCCCCTTGCCAACGACATCGTCGCGATCGGTGACAAGGCGACGATCAGCCCACTCGAACCAATCAATCCCGACCTAGACGGTCGAGCCACGATCGACGAAACCGGATCGCGGGTCGTGGTCACCGCGCCCGACCCGCTGGCCCCGCTGCAGTTCCGCTACGCCATCCGCGGCGCCTCGCCAACGCCGTAGCCGTCGACGTGTTGTCAACGGCCTACGACCCAGACGGCGCTGCTGCGTCGTTGACGGTGAGCCAAGTCTTCACGGAAGGGGCCCGAGCCAGCGCCGGGACGGTCACCGTCCCGGTTCACCCAGTCGCCCAGATCGTGCCGTTCGAGGTGGTCGATGCCGATGGTGCCGCAGCCCTGGGTGTCGTCTATGTCCCGCCTGTCGGTGGCAGCCGACCCGCCGCTCGACCGGACGCCTTGGTGCGCCTCGACCAGGACGGCAGTGTCGTCGTCACGCTCGACAGTATTGTCGCCGATCCGGGGGGCAAACCGGTCACCCTCACCACCTCCGACCGGCTCAGCGCCTCACCGGCAGGCATGCTGTCTATCGAGGCGATCGCCAAGGACACCGTGCGAGTCACCGGTCTCAAGGGATACGTCGGGCCCGCAGCAGTGACCTTCGAGGTCACCAACGGTGACAGTGCAACCGACCCGGCCGGCACCCGTGCCCTGGTCACCGTGCCGGCCCAAGTCGGTCCGGAGACCCCGGTGCTCCGCTGCCCGCCAACCGAGATTGCCGTCGTTCAGGGCGGAACCAGCCGGTCGATCTCCATCCCCGAGTTATGTCACGTGTGGACCGCACGGCGCGACACCTACGACTCGTTGCAGTTCGTCGGCCGGTTCCCCGGACAGGAGCGTGGGCTCACCGTGACTAGCCCCGACCCGCGCCGCTTGCGTGTCACAGCGACCGGTGAAGCGGCGCCGGACACTCGCGCCGAATTGCAGGTCAGTATCCCGGGCACAGTAGCCGTCCCAGCGACGATGAGTGTGATCGTGCTCCCTGCCGAGCCCCCGACAATGGCCCCGGTGACCGTCCAAGGGGTCCAGGCGGGCACCTCGGCCACGGTCGATATCGTCGGCTACATCACCTCACAGCTGGCCAACCCGCGGCGAGCCATCGTGTCGGTCAGCAAGGTCTCCGGGCCGGACGCCGTTTTCGAGACCAACGGGCGCACCACCCTGACGGTGACCCCCGGCGCCGACGCCAAGGGCCGGATCGTGCTAGCCGTCACGGTTACCGATATCGCCGATACCACCCGGCGCGAACGGCATACTGTCGGGACAGTCACGATCGACGTGCTCGGCAAACCCGACCAACCCGGCCAGCCCCGACAGGAGGGGCCGACTGCCAGCCATGAGGCGTTGCTGTCCTGGACGGTGCCGGCCAGCAACGGGTCCCCGATCAAGGCGTATACGGTCACCTGGGCCAACGGCACACAAAGCTGCCCGGCCACCCCGTGCCGGATCACCGGGCTGACCAATGGCACGGCATACATCTTCACCGTGGTCGCCCACAACGCGGTCGGAGATAGTCCGCCGAGCGCACCGTCCGACCCGGTGCAACCAGATGCGGTGCCGGAGGCCCCCGTTGCCCCGAGCACTGCGGACCCGCAAGACCACACGTTGACCGTCTCGTGGGAGGTACCGAACGTCGACGGCACGCCGGTGACCGGATATCTCGTCACCTGGCCGGGCGGTTCAACGGAGACGACGGCGACCTCGACAACAGTCACTGGCCTCGACAACAACGCCGCGACGACCTTCCAGATCAAAGCCCGCAACGCGGCCGGGTGGGGCCCGGCCGCAACGGTCACCGGCCAGTCAGCCGGTGCCCCGGAACAACCCGCAGCACCGGTCCTCACCGCAGTCGAGATCCTCGACGGAGCCCGGCAAACCGTCAAGGTCTCGTGGACCCCGGTCCGACCCAACGGACCCGGCAGCACGGCGTATACCGTGACCCGCACCTCTGAGACCGGAGACAGCATCGAAATCTGCACCACTACTCAGACCGAGTGCACAGCCCCAGAGGTGGTCAACAACGGAGCGACCTACCAGTTCACCGTGCTGGCCCGCAACGATGTCTTCCCGTCATCGGTCAGCCCGGCGACCCCTTTGCTGGCCGTCGGCCGTCCCGGCGCCTTCACCGCTCTGGAAGCTCGCGCGACCGGGGTCAGCCGCGAAGTCCGGCTGACCTTCACATCCCCGCCCGCTCACGACAAGCAGGTGACGATCACCTGTGTCGTGGCCGACGCCGTGTGCGGAACCTGGACCGCCCCGACGACCCCGACCCGGTTCGACGAACGGATCACCGTGCCCGTCAACGGGCAGGCAGCAGCGATCACCCTCACCGCGAGCAACAGCTCAAGTGTCCCGAGCCAGACCACCGTCACCTCCGACACGGTCTACGGCCCGCTCTCGGCGACCACCGTGTCGGGCTTGCTCGCTGACGGGCCGTATGCAGTGTGGAGCGTCTCGGTCGACCCGCAAGGTCTACCGGCGACCGTGACCGTCGAGGTAAAGGTCTCAGGCAAGACGGTGACCACTTTCACCGACCAGACAACTGGGGCTCCGTTCACTCGGGACGATTACGCCGTGAAGGTCGGCTACGACACGCCGGTGAGCGTCACGGCAACCACCAAGCGCACCAACCCCGGAACACCACCACAGTCAGAGATGACGACTTCCGGAGAGAAACTGACTAGAACGGACACCGGCACGGTCGCCGTCAAGAGTCGCGACGCCAGCACCTGCGTGGAGAATGAGCCGTGTTCGGATCTGGCTGTCACCCTCGTCGTGCGCAACCTGCCGAGCAGCCGACGCGTCACGTGTGAGATCACCGGTCCCGACCAGGACGTGACCCAGGCTTTCAACACCGACTCGTCCGGCAAAGCCCGGCACGACGTTCCCGAAGACGTGTTCACCGCGACATCGGGCAGCCGCTATGACGTCTCCTGCGACGACGCGACCAGCCCGGCCACCCCGGTTTCGACGACCTGGGTCGCACCATGACCCCATACCTCGGCCTCGCGTGCCGCGATCGCCAACCCGTAAGGACCGACGCACGATGAGCGAAACCAGCCCCTCCCTGCCGATTGCCCAAGCTGACCAAATCCGGTGGTATGCCGAGACCTTCCAACGGTTGGTCGACAACGTCAGCTCGGCAGTCCTGGGGAAGCCACACGTGGTCAGCTTGGCCGTCACCGCCCTTGCTGCTGGGGGGCATCTGCTGCTCGAGGATGTGCCCGGGACCGGCAAGACGAGCCTGGCTCGAGCCCTCGCCAACACCGTCCAGTGCACCCACCAACGAATCCAGTTCACCCCCGACCTGCTGCCCTCCGACGTCACCGGCACGTCGATCTACGACCCGATGAAACAGCATTTCGAGTTCCACCCCGGGCCGGTCTTCGCCAATCTCCTGTTGGCCGACGAGATCAACCGCGCCTCCCCCAAGACTCAGGCCGCGCTGCTCGAAGTCATGGAAGAAGGACAGGTCACGGTGGACGGCACGGCGCACGATGTGCCCGACCCGTTCATGGTCATCGCCACCCAGAACCCGATCGAGCAGGCCGGCACCTATCGACTGCCCGAAGCCCAGCTCGACCGCTTCCTCATGAAGACGGCCATCGGCTATCCCGACGCCACATCGACGATCGATCTGCTCGGCGGCACCGCCGAACGTGATCGGGCCGGGTCGGTCGGTGCGGTGATCACTGCCGATGTCGTCGGACAGCTGCGGGATGTCGCTCGGACCGTTTTCGTCAGCGACGAGTTGCTCGGGGTCCTGCACGAGCTGGCCAGCGCCTCCCGCAATCACCGACACGTGCGGCTCGGCTTGTCGGTACGTGGCCTGCTGGCCTACACCCACTGCGCGAAAGCTTGGGCGGCCGCCCACGGGCGAAACTATGTGCTCCCGGATGACCTCAAGGACCTCGCGGTTCCGATCATGGAGCATCGCCTCCTGCTCGACGCCGATGCCCAATTCGACGACGTGACCACCCCCCAGGTCATCGATGAGGTCTTCGCCGCTGTTCGCTTACCGGCCGGGCGGGGTCAGGAGAGGACGTGAGTGTGCTGCGCGCCCTCGCGAGTATCGGCAACCAGCTAGCCATCGTCACCCGAGCCGGCTGGGCGACCATCGCTGCGGCGACGATGCTCTGGCTGGCCGGGACCGCGCTCGGCTGGGGCGAGATGCGGGTGGCGGCGTTGGCTCTGCTTGTGCTCGTGAGCCTGTCGTTGGCGGTCACCGTCGGCGGGTTGCCGGTCCGTCTGCAGGTGCGTGCCGACCCGGTCCGAATGCGGGTCGGACAGCAGGGCACCGTGACCATCGAGGCGGTCAACCCGGGCACCCGGGCACTCCGCCCAGCCCATGCCCAACTCCCCATCGGCGACCGACTCGCGACCGTGGCGTTGCCGCGGTTGGTGCCCGGTGAGCGGCATACCGAATCCTTCGACGTCTCAGCGCAGCGTCGCGGTGTTATCGTCGCTGGGCCGGTAACAACAGTCCGGGGCGACCCGTTCGGCTTGGCTCGGCGGGTCGTCAGCGGCTCGAACACCATCGAGGTGTTCGTTCACCCTGACGTCGTGAAGCTGGCGCCGCTGGATGCCGGTTTGGTCCGAGATCTCGAAGGCCGTGCGACCAACGACCCGTCGTCCTCCGATCTCGACTTCCACACGCTCCGCGGTTACGACCGCGGCGACGAACGGCGCCACATTCATTGGCGTTCCTCGGCCCGGGCAAGCGCCGCGCGTGGCTCGACCACATTGCTCGTCAAGAGCTACACCGACACCCGCCGCTCCCACCTCGGGGTGCTCGTGGATGCCCGGGCTGACCGGTATGCCGACGCCGAGGCCTTCGAGACTGCGATCGTCGCCGCAGCCTCGGTTGCCACCCGAGCGCTGCGGGACGAGATCGATGTCACTGTCGTGGCGGGCGAGCATGCGATGGACCGAGTGGGCGTGGTCCAGACCCTGGACGGCTTCTCCAGGGTGGAGCCGACTGAGCTGGGGTTGTCCGAGATGGGCGGTGTCCTCGTCGGCCTGGCTCCTGCGACGAGCATCGTGCTGCTCGTCACCGGTGCCGAACACCCGTTCACCGAATTGCGCCGGGCAACCAGCAGACTGCCACCGGCCGTCCGGGTTGTCATCCTTCGGATCGCTCCGGGCCGGTCGTCTGGCACCAGCGCCGTACACGGCATGACTGTGCTCACCCTTGGCCAGGTGAGCGACTTGCCTCGGCTCATCACCCTGGAGGTGGCTTCGTGATGCGGGGACGCCGACACATACCGGCAGTCGTGGACGCTGCTGCGGTCCTCGGCCTGGTTCTCGTCGGGATGACGGTCCTGGACGGCGTTTTCGACGGCTGGGGTTTCCTCGCCATTGCGGCGGTAGGGGCGCTGGCCGGCCTGACCGCCGCCGCACTCGTGTTGCGGCTGCACTGGACATGGGTGAGCGTGCTGGCTCCGCTCACGTTGGCGATCCTGCTGCTCGGACCTCCGCTGACCTTGGGGGCCACTGCTGCCGGGCCGATTCCGGGTGGTTCGGCGACCGGACTTCTCGGTCAGACCCTCGTCGGTGGGTGGATGGATCTGCTGACCACGTTGCCGCCGGTCGATAGTACCGGGCGGCTCAGTCTGCTGCCTTTCCTGTTGGCGCTCGTGGGCGGCGCTGCCGGATTGCTGCTCGCACGTCGCACCCAATCACCCCATCTGCCGGCCGTTGCGCCGATCCTCACTGCGGCTTGCGCTGTTCTGCTCGGTCTCGGGCAGGCCAGCGCCATCGTGCCCCGCGCATTGCTGCTGGTGGCTGGCGTCCTCGGCTGGGGGCTGCTGCGCCGACGGCGGAACCAGTTGACCGGCAGCCGCGGCGGACAACGTATCGGCCCGAGTGTTGGCGGGTTGCTGGCCGGGTCTGCTGCCCTGGTCGTCGGCATCGTCGCACTCTTGCCCGACATCGCCGACTCCCCGCGATTGGTCCTGCGGGAACACGTTCGCACCGCGGTCGAGATGTCGGACCAGGCCAGCCCGTTGGCCACTTTCCGCCGGTTCCGGCCGGCCACCGATGATCTGGCCGACCAAACTCTGATCACGGTCACAGGCCTGCCGAGCGGAACCCGGGTGCGCCTGGCCACCCTCGACCACTACGCCGGCACGGTCTGGGCCGCTGGCGCCGTACTCGATGGCGCCGATCCCACAGCCGGGCGTTTCCTGCGCATCGGCTCGCGGATCCCCGTCCACCAGCCCGGGCCGGTCACCGAAGCGACTGTCACCGTGGGTGACGCGTATGCCGAGGTCCCTGAGCTGCGCTGGTGGGTGCCCGATGTCGGCCGACCCACCCGCTTCGATTTCGTCGGCCCGGATGCTGCGGAGCTCAGTGAATCCCTGCGCTACAACACCGCCACCGGTGCTGCCCTGCTCCTGGGCGGTTTGCGGCCAGGTGACAGTTATACCGTCGAAGCGATACTCACCGATCAACAGCGTCCAGATCAGCAGTCGCCGGTCCCAGCCGTTGGCGCCCCTGCGGTCGACCCGCAGATCACCGAGATCATGTCGGGCTACCTCAGCAGCGTCATTCCCGCTGGTGCCCGGCCGGCTGCGGCCTTGAGCGCGGTGGCCGAGCAGTTACGCACGACCGGTAGCTACACGGATGGCGCCGGTGCCGAAGCGGTCTTCCGGCCCGGGCACAGCCTCGGTCGACTGTCGAGTTTCTTCGCCGACACCCCAGCGGGGAACGACGAGCAGTATGCCGCCGCCCTCGCATTGTGTGCCGAGGTGCTCGGCTTGCCGTCTCGGGTCGTGCTCGGGGCTATCCCGGATGACCAAGGGGTGATCCGCGGCGCCGACGTCCGAGCGTGGGTCGAGGTGCAGCTCGGCCCCGAGCAATGGTGGAGCATCCCACCCGAGGACTTTGTGCCCGATCGCAGCCGCCATCCCACGGTGTCGCAGATCGTACGCCAAGAGCGGACCGAGGCAGCGGTCGTGCCGCCACCGAGCGCGTTGCGGCCACCGAGCAGCCTGGACCGGCTGGAGCTGGACACCTCCGACTCCGGGCGCTTACGCGATCCGGTCGATGCCCAACGGGTCGTCATACCTACGTGGCTGATCCGGACCCTGCAGATCACCGCGGTGCCATTCGCGGTCGTGCTGCTCTGGACAGTCCTGGTCATCGGGGCCAAGGCGGTACGCCGGGCTGGTCGGCGGCGTACCGGTTCCCCAAGCCGACGAGTCACGGCTGCCTGGGACGAGATCGTCGACTCCCTCGAGCAAGCCCTCGACCGC
>PDWJ01020612.1_pt1 | contig 15198 bp, 12 predicted proteins | sample 1430881 | NCBI WGS metagenome assembly PDWJ01 (sample SAMN01162460, study PRJNA174530) | Oral metagenome, whole genome shotgun sequencing project. | biome: Marine environment; feature: Marine mammal; material: Swab sample of the gingival sulcus; isolation source: swab sample of gingival sulcus... | reverse complement strand
CGTGTCCGCGCGCATCAACGCCACCGTCTACCTGCCCGATCTGCTGCCCAAGGTGGTGGAGGCGGTGCAGGAGATCAACGGCTTCGGCCGGGTCGTGCTTTACATCTGGTCCGATGAGACGCAGGCCTTCGAGGCGCGGGCCTTCGGCGGAGTGGACGATCTGGAAAAGCCCGCCCTTATCGGCCAGCAGATCACCTACGATCTCTATGAAGAATGGGCCCATCCGCAGCATCGCTGGAGCCATTGCTCCCTGCTGCTGGGGCAAGCCGATCCGGTCGCTCCCGGCTACGAGCCCAGCCGCCCCGCCGGCGAAGGGGTGCGGGACCGGAACTGGCGCGCGGGGACCCGTCTGATCGCTCCCTTGATCAGCCTCAAAGGCGAGGTCATCGGCTTCCTGGATCTGGATGAACCGCAGACCGGCCTGATTCCGGACGTCCTGGAGGTCAAGCACCTGGAATTCCTGGTTCAGCAGGTGGCGACGGCCGTGGAATCGGCCGGTGTGTACGACAGCTTGGCGCGGAAGAATGCCGAACTGTCCCTGGCCTCGGAGAAACTGGACAGCCTAGCGGACATGAAGAACCAGTTCGTGGCCAACGTCAGCCACGAGTTGCGCACGCCGTTGACCAGCATCTCGGCCTACACGGAACTGCTGCAGAACAACATGGACTCCATGACGACGGAGATGCGCTCGGAATTCCTGAAGGTGATCAACAGCCAGAGCGCCAAGCTGACCGGCATCATCGACGACATCCTGAACCTGGGGCAGATGGCCAACGGCCGGTCCCAGGTGCATACCGTGGAGACGGATCTGGTGGTTCTGATCCGGCGCCTGGAGGACAGCTGGCGCAGCCGCGCCCTGGAGCAGGATATCCGCTTCAAGGTGGAGGCCGAGGTGGAGAATATCCGGCTGCCCATCGACGCCGTCTTGTTCCAGCAGTTGCTGGGCCATTTGCTGAACAACGCCTTCAAGTTCACCAACGCCGGGGGCATGGTGACCGTGCGGGTGCAGGAACGGGGCACCGCCGTGCGCCTGCAGGTCCAGGACACGGGGATCGGCATTCCCGAGGACAAGCTGGGGGTCATCTTCGACCGCTTCTACCAGGTGGACGGCAGCAGCACCCGCCAGCACAACGGGCAAGGGGTGGGGCTGGCCATTTGCCGCGACATCGTCGACCACCATGACGGGCGCATCTGGGCCGACAACGTGGAGACCGGCGGCACCCGCTTCACCGTGGTTCTGCCGCGCCGACCGCTGGTGGTGCAGGCCACGGATCACCACCTGTCTCTGGGCACGCCCTTCGAACCGGGCGAGTTCATGCAGCGTCTCATGCACTGGGTCAGCGAAAGCATGGGCGTGGAGACGGCCACCCTGATGACCCCCGACAAATCGGGTGAGCACCTGACGATCCGCGCCGGTATCGGCGTGAGCGATTCCGTGGTGCAGAGCGCGCGGGTGCGCCGGGGCCACGGTTTCGCGGGCAAGGTCTGGGCCACCCATAAGACGCTGCTGATCGAGGATATGACGGGTGATCAGCACTCCAACCAGGACGTCAGCGAACCCCGCTACTCCACGCCCAGCCTGCTGTGCGTGCCTTTGCTCAACGGCAAGGAACTGGTGGGTGTGATCTCGGTGAACAACAAGAGCAACGGCCAGGTGCTGGACGCGAACGACGCTCTTTTCCTGGAGAGTTTGGCTCCGCGTCTGACCAGTCTGCTGCTGCGCTACCGCCACTGGCAGGAGGAAGTGCGGGACTTCCAGGCCGTGCGCCAAGCCCTGCGTCTGACCACGGCGGTGGGCAGCACGCGGCACCAGAGTGTGCGCCAGGTGTGTCAGGAAATTTGCTTGGAGACGGCCCGCAGCATCAACATGCCCGAGGACGAACTGGAGCATCTGGCCTTCAGCCTGCAGTTCTACGATGTGGGGCTGGGCGCGGTGCCGGCCCAGCTGCTGAACAAGCCGGGGCCTCTCGTCGAGCAGGACAAGATCCAGATGCAGAAACACGTGCACACGGGATTGGAAATCCTGGCCCCTTTACAGCCGGACTCCAAGGTGCGCCAGCTGATTCTGCATCACCACGAAAACTATGACGGCACGGGCTACCCCATGGGGCTGGCCGGCGAGAGCATCCCCTTGGGCAGCCGCCTGGTGCGCCTGGCCGACACCTTGGCCGCCCTGCTCAGCCCGCGCCCCTGGCGTGGCCCCTACAGCGTGGGCCAGGCTCTGGCCGAGATACGCACCCAGGTGGGCAGCGTCTTCTGCCCGCGCATGGCCGCCGTCTTCCTGGAGGTGGCCGAGGATAACCGCGAACGCATCGGGCGGTCGCAGGAGGAATGCCGGGACGGCCACACTCTGTTACGCCCGGTTCCCATGTTGGAGGAAAAACCTTGCATAAGATCCTGATTGCCGACGACGAGCACAACATTCGCCACATCCTGGACTTCAGCCTGCACGCCGAAGGGTTCAACGTGGTGGCGGCCGCCAACGGCGAAGAGGCCGTGACCCTGGCCTTGGCGGAAGAGCCGGATCTGATCCTCCTGGATCGTATGATGCCTGGCCAGGATGGCGTGGAGACCTGCCGTCTGCTCAAGAACGACGACCGGACGAAGCACATCCCCGTGGTTCTGCTGACCGCCAAGGGTAGCTACGAGGACCGCGAAGAGGGCAAGGCCGCCGGGGCGGATGAGTACATCACCAAACCCTTCAGCCCGCAGAGGGTGATCAACCTGGTGCAGGATTTCCTGGGTGTGACCAGCGAATAACCTCGGTCCCTATTCCTCCGGCGTAATCCCCAAGGGCTGTCCCCGCAACGGCGGCTGTCAGCGCGGATTCCTGATCTGCTGCTGTGCCTGCTCGATTTCCCGGCTCACGGGAGGCAACCGTAGCACCGATTGGGCAACGACCTGGATCTGCTGCCGGATTTCCGGTTGCCGGGGATGAATATCCAGGCTCTGGCGCAGGGCCTGGAGGGCCTGCTGATAGCCGTGGAGGGCGCGCCCGGCCTGTTGCTTCTCGACGGTCTCGTCGCCCCGCCGGCCCGCGAGGGTGGCCTGGTGGGTCAGGATATCCGCGCGCCAGATCCACGCCGTGCCCAGGTTGGCGAAGGAGCGGTAGGAGCGGGGGAAGGAGCTGGCGGCCATCTGGTGCCGCCGGATGGCTTCGTCCAGGAGAGTGTCGATCCGGCGGAAGGTCTGCCGCATGCCGGGGATGTTGCCGGCGGCGTCCAGGCGGGAAGCTTGGTTCATCAGGGCGGGGACCTGGGTCAGCAGGTGGGCGGCCAGGCGTTCCTGGAAATCAGGGTCCGCGGGCATCAGGCGCGCGGCCTGGCGGAATTGCTCTTCGGCCAGGTCGGGTTGAGGGGTGCGGCCGTTGTAGCCGCGGCTGTGGATCAGGGCCAGATTGAAATGGTCGCGGGCCAGCCATTTTTCCTGCCGCAGGCCCAGCCAGTCGCCATTGGCCAGCACCAGGAAAGGGATCAGCAGCAGCAGCGGGGCCGCCAACCCGTTTTTCCGGCGGACGCGCCCGGCCAGCTCCCAGGCCGCCGCCGCCGCGAAGAGGGCCAACACCGGCAGCAAGGGCGCCCGGAACCGCGCGTTGACGAAGAAGGGCAGCACGGCCAGGAATTGCGCCAGCAGGTACCCGCGCAGCAGAGTGGCCCCGCCGTCTGCGCGCCCACGCGCAAGGATCAGCCCCACCACGGCCAGGGGCAGCATCAGCCAGGTGGCGGGCCACCAGCGGGCCAGGAGCCAGACGCCCTCCTTCTCGGCCAGCCAGCGGGGGTTGATGTTGTTGCGCGGTTCTTCCCCTCCACAGAAAAGCAGCACCTTCTTGCCCAGCAGTATGGCGCTCATGCCGTCGGCCTGGTCGGAATTGCCGGCCACCAGATTGGCGCCCAGGTTGGCGCTGATCAGCACGGGCTGGCCGTAGCCCAGATTGTGGATCGTGGCCGGCGCCATACCCGCCGCGCAGCCGGCCAGCAGCAGGATGGCGGCGGTGGGCTTGCCGGCGTCTTGCCGGGTTTTCCAGAACACCCAGAGGGCCATGACCAGGATGGCCGGCAGCAGGTTGGGGCGGCCCAGGGCGGCCAGGCCCAGCAACAACCCGGCGCCGCCCGGTTGCCAGAGACGGGGCTGTGGCCCGTCGGTGTTCCGTGATTTGCCGCCGGTCCGTGATTTGCCGCGCACGCTCAGCAGGGTCAGCAGCAGCCCGCCCATGGTCAGGGCGGTGGTCCAGCTTTCGGCCAGCAGCTGTATCTCGAAAAAGGGCAGGATGGGCAGCAGCGCGCAGATCAGCGCCCCGGTCAAGGCCACGCGGGGAGCGAAGGTCAGGCGGCCCACCGCCAGGGTCAGCAGGGCGGTGCCCGTGCCCACCAGCAACTGCAGCATCAGCACCGCCGTCATGCCCAGGCCCAGGCGGTACAGGAAGGACAGCAGGTAGGCGTAGAAGGGGGGCTTGAAGAAGGCCTGGTCCTGGAAAACGCGGCCTTCGACCAGGCTGCGGGCCCAGAGATCGAAGAACGAGGCGTCCACCACCGGGGTGTGCAGGAAGGCGGAGTCGCGCGCCTGGAGATACAGCACTCCGCGCAGCAGGATGGCGGCACCGGCCACGATCAGGGCGTGACGCGCGGGCCACAGCGTTGTTTTTCCCGTGGGTATGTTCCCGATTTCTTTCACGGCGACCTCTCCGGCCCGGATCATTCATGAATGATCCAGGCTTTTCCAGCGGGAATTCTTTTGGCCATTTCTCGTTACTGTCTTGCCGGGCGGGCTGGGCCTTCTTGTCGGCACGAAGTCGCCCGGGACCAGGTCGTTCATCCTTGTGCACCGGAAACAATGATAGGCATCTTCCGGCCCGCGGACAATGGGTTCGCCCGGCACCTTGAATGAGGTGTTGCTGAAGATGCCCGCCAGGGCAGCCATAAGGGGGCGTTGGTCTGTTTTCGGCAAATGATCCGGGATAAGCTTGTGGACGGTGGACCGTCATGACGGTTAGAATGCCTGATCCGGTCCGAGAAGCGCCGGCCCATTTGTTTGTCTATCCCTTTGCCGGCCGAGGTTTGGCATGCCCGCTGATTGTCCTGCTTGCTTTTCTCTTCCCGATCACCGGCGCGGGATCATGGGTCTTGTGCCCGTGGACCACGACGCCTGGGAACCGCTGCCATGAGCCCCACGTCCCCCGGGCTGTATCTGGTTGAGGTCGCGCTGCCCGTTCCCCTGGATCAGACCTTCACCTACCGCCACGCCGTGGCCGCGGATGATGAGCGCGGCATTGCTGTCGGCGATCTGGTGCGGGTGCCCTTTGGCCGCCGCAAGGTGCTGGGGCTGGTCATCGCGGTGCGGTTTTCCGCCCAGGACGTGCGGGAACTGGATGGCTTCCGGTTGAAGAATGTGCAGCAGGTCCTGGGAGAAGAGTACCGGATCCTGGGGGATCGGCGCCGCTTGGCCGACTGGCTGGCCACGTACTACGTGCTGCCGCTGGGCATGGTCCTGCCCCTTTTCCATCCGCCCCGACCCGGGACCAAGGGCCGCGCCGCGCGCTCTAACCCCGCGGAATATCCGGATGTGGATGCCGCCGGCATCCAGCTGACGGCCGCCCAACAGAAAATTGTGACCGAAGCCACCGCCGTCCTGGAGCGGCGGGCCTTCGAGCCCATGCTGCTGCACGGGGTGACGGGTAGCGGCAAGACCGAAGTCTATCTGACGGTCATCGGCGAGGCGGTGGCGCGAGGTCGCGACGCCCTCTTCCTATTGCCGGAGATTGCCCTGACTCCCCAGACCCTGGCCCGTATCCGGGCCCGTTTCGGGGACCAGGCGGCCGCCGTGCACAGCGGCCTGAGCGCGGGGCAGCGCTGCCGGGTGCACGAGGCCGCCGCGCGCGGAGAGATCAAGGTGGTGGTGGGACCACGCTCGGCCCTGTTCGCCCCGCTCCGGGATGTGGGGGTCATCATTGTCGATGAGGAGCACGAGACCAGTTACAAGCAGGACGAAACCCCGCGGCCGTGGTCATGCTGGGCAGCGCCACGCCGGATCTGGAGAGCATGCACAACGCGGTGCGGGGGCGGTTCCGCATGGCCCAACTGCCCGAACGCATCGGGGGAACGCTGCCGCCGGTGGAAATCGTGGACATGCGGGGGGTGCCTCAGCCCGAGGGCTTCAGCACGGAGCTGAGCCGGGCCTTGGACCAGACCCTGGCCGCCGGAGAGCAAGCCATCCTCTACTACAACCGGCGGGGCTTCGCGCGTTTGTGGCAGTGCTGCGATTGCGGGCATGTGGTGGAATGCCCGTCCTGCGATATCGGCCTGACGTACCATCTGCGACCCCGCCGCCTGCTTTGCCATTATTGTGACCACACCCGTGATGTGCCCCAGGCCTGCCCCGAATGCGGGGCCGATGATTTTCTGCCCTCCGGAGGGGGGACGGAAAAGGTGGAGCTGAATCTGCAGGCCCGTTTCCCCGAAGCGCGCATCCTGCGTCTGGACCACGACACCACCCGGCGGCGGGGTAGCCATCAGGACATTCTGGCGGCTTTTGCGCGGCAGGAAGCGGATATTCTGGTGGGCACGCAGATGGTGGCCAAGGGGCATCATTTTCCGGGCGTGTCCCTGGTGGGGGTGTTGGCGGCGGACCACGGTCTGGGCCTACCGGATTTTCGCGCTTCCGAACGCAGCTTCCAGCTTTTGACCCAGGTGGCGGGCCGGGCCGGGCGCACGGGACAGGGGCGGGCCATTTTCCAGACCTACCAGCCGGACAACCCCGTCATCCAGGCGGCCGCGGCCCATGATTACCAGGCTTTCCTGGAAGCGGAGCTGCCCATGCGCAAGGCCCTGGGTTATCCGCCCTTCCAGCGGCTTACGCGGCTGGCTCTGAGCGGCAAGCGGTGCGGGGAGGTGGAAGCGGCGGCCGCCGACCTGGCGGAGGCCTTGCGCCGCGAACTGGGTCCGCGCGGGATGGGTGTACTGGGGCCCGCGCCGGCGGTCTTTCCGCGACTGAATGACCGCTATCGCTTCCAGATTCTCGTCAAGGGAACTTTCGATCCCGCCAAAAGGACCTGGTTGGCCGGGTGCCTGGCCAGCTTCCGCGAGGCCTACAAGAAGGTGGATGTCCTGCACGATATGGACCCTTTGGCGGTCTACTGAGGCTTGGGGCTTGGCGTTCCCTCTGGGGCTGGGACAGGGACTGGGAACCGGGTCCCCGGGCGCCCAAAAATCAAAAACAACGATTGTTTGTCATATTGTTATTTGGAAAGGAATGGCGTATAATTATCCGTCAACTAATTATCCGTCAACTTGGGGTGTATTTCTCCGCGCTTCAATGAAAATTCAGAATGGGAATCTGAGAGGAAAACCTATGCGTTGCCTTACGGTCTGCATCCGTCGTCCCCAGCTATCGTTTTTGTTGCTGGTTCTGAGTCTCCTGCTTCCGCAGTGGGCTCTGGCGCAGGGCCTGCCCGCCCCCGATATCGACCAATTGCGGGAGGAGGTGGCCCGTAACGGCTGGGATTACGAGGTCTCCGACGCCTTCAGCAAGACCATCACCCCGGAGCAACGGTTGAATCTGCGCGGCGGGTTCCGCATGACCGAGGCGGATGAACGGGAGATGGAAGCCCATCTGAAGATCCTGCCCATGACCCGGGATCCTTTGCCCTCGCGTCTGGATTGGCGGGAACTGGGCGGCGTGACTTCCGTCAAGAATCAGGGCAGTTGCGGTTCGTGTTGGGCGTTTGCCGCCACGGCGGAGCTGGAATCCCATATCAAAATCTACTACGGCAAGGCCATGGACCTGTCGGAACAGCAGTCCGTTTCCTGCAACCCCTACGGTAGCGGGTGCGATGGTGGCTGGGCCTCTGCCGCCTACTACTGCTTCCAGAATCAGGGCGCGGTGACCGAAGCCTGCATGCCCTACCTGGGCGCGGACCCGCCGGAAGCCCCCTGCCTGCAGAGCGGCTTGAAGAAGTACGGTTACATCACGGATTACAACTACATCAGCAACGACGTGCAGCAGATCAAGCTGGCTTTGCAGAATGGCCCGGTGTGCACTGGTATCGCCGGCACCGATCTGTTCGAAAGCTATAGCGGCGGTTGTTTCGAGGAGTACGGTAATTGGGTGAATCATCTGGTGCTGATCGTCGGTTACGACGACCGCGCCTGCAATGAGGATGGTGCTTGGATCATCAAGAACAGCTGGGGCTCGGATTTCGGCGAAGGAGACCAGCTTCACCATCACCGGCGGTATCGAAGGCGCGGAACTGCTGGCCAACGAGGAATTCAACTTGCAGTGGCTGACCAGCGGCCAAGCCGTGCCCACGGTGGATCTCTGGTTGGGATTGGATGGCCACTGCCACGACATCTTGATTGCCGAAGACGTGCCCAACGACGGCAGCTACCTGTGGACCGTGCCCAACATGAGCTCCGATTTCGCCAGCCTGGTGGTGTGCCCCAGCACCGGCACCGAGGAAGGCTACGGCATGACCTCCAGCAGGATCCGCATCCTGGGCCACGCCATACGCTACGTCTCGGCCGCGGGCAGCAACACCGCTCCCTACACCACTCCGCAGACGGCCGCGCACGACATCCAGGATGCCTTGCTGGCCTGCACCGGTGCGGATTCCGTGCTGGTGGCCGGCGGTCAGTACAGAGGCAACATGGTCCTCTCCGGGCCCGTGGCGCTGCTGGGCGGTTACAGCAGCGACTTCAGCACCCGCGATGTCGAGACCTACGAGACGCGGCGAGCCGGTGGGGGGCCAACATGGCGGCGCCTTGTACATCAGCAACGCCTCGCCCAGCATCCGGAACTGCCGTTTCATCGATAACACCGCCCATCCCACCGGTCAGGTGGGTTACGGCGGGGCCGTGATCGCGCTGGGAGGCGCGCCCACCCTGCGGGATTGCTATTTCCAGGGCAACACCGCCCAGAAGGGTGGGGCCCTGGCGGCCTTCGGGGGGGCTCAGGTGACGCTGGAGAACTGCGTCTTCGAGGGCAACCAGCTGACCGATGGCCTCATGGCCAACACCGGCGGGACCATGCACGTGGAGAACAGCACCCTCATCATGAACGGTGGCGCGATTTCCGGTAGCATGCTGGCCAACCGTGGCGGCGGCCTGTTCGGGCAGGGGGCCGATGTCCGGCTCAGCCATGTGACCGTCAGCGGGAACAACAGCTACAGTGATGGTGGCGGTGTCCTGGTCTCTGAAGGCTCTCTGAGTTTGGACGGTTGCCTGATCAGCGGCAACAGCGTCACCAGCGGTAGTTGCGCCGGCGCGGGCTGTGCCAACGGTGCGGTTACGGTGCGCAACTCGCGTTTCACGGGCAACACCGGCGCGAACATGGGTGGCGGCTTCATGGGTACCGGCGTCTCCGGTGTGGTGGAGAACAATCTCTGCGACGGTAACCAGGCGGGCAACGCCGGTGGGCTGGTCTGCTTGGGTGAAGGTGCTCTGGTGGTGCGCAACAACATCGTCATCGGTAACGAAGGATACGGCATTCTGGCGGGTGGCGTGGAAATCAGTATCGCCCACAACAACGTCTGGAACAACACGCCCGCCAACTACATGGGCAACTCCGACGGTCCGGGTGATCTCAGCCTGGATCCTCTCTTCGTGGATCTGGCCGCCGGCGACCTGGGGCTGGCCCAGTTCTCCCCCTGCGTGGACGCGGGACAGCAGGACGCCGCTTATCTGGATCCGGACGGCTCCCGGGCCGACATGGGCCCCCTGGGCGGCCCCGGCGCGGACTTCGTGGCGCCCGCTTACGTGACCGGCGCCGCCGTGACGGACCTGGGTGGCGGACAGGTGCGTGTGAGCTGGGATGCCTCCCCAGAGGAGAACATCAGCCACTACGTCGTGTATCGGGACAGCGCCGCGGTCTTCGTTCCCGCGCCGAACCTGGCCGTGGCCATGGTGGACCACCCCGGCACCGCCTTCGTGGATACGCCGCCCCACGACTGCTACTACCTGGTGGCGGCCATCGATGACGCTGGCCACAGCGGCGGTTACAGCCAGCGTGTGGATTCCGGTGGCGGTGGCGGGACCAGTTCCGTCGGGGAAGCTCCGCGGGCGTTGGCCATCACCGGTGTGGTACCCAATCCCTTCAATCCCACGACCCGGGTCCGCTTCGATTTGCCCCGCACCGGGCAGGTCTCTTTGCGGGTGTACGACATGCGCGGCCACATGGTGCGCGAGCTGGTCTCCGGTCAGCTGGAGGCCGGAAGCCATGATGTGGTCTGGAACGGCCGGGACAAGCATGGCCGGGACGCGGCGGCGGGGGTTTATTTCGCGCGGCTTTCCTCGGCCGATGGCGACAGAACGGTGAAGATGGTTCTGGCGAAATAGCCACCTCCGACGGGACCGGCCGGGTCGGCGGGGCTACTCCAGCCAGTGCAGGATCTCGTCGGTGCCGATGCGGGCGGAGACATCCACCCGGCCCAGGCGCAGGGGCAGAACCCAGCACAGACCATCGCGGGCGCTGCCCTTCTTGTCGCCGGCCAGAAGGCGGTCCAGTTCTGCGGCGGGCGGTGCGGGCCAGGTGATAGGCAGGCCGCAGCACTGCAGCAGGTCGATCAGACCGAGGGCTTCTTCCACGGGGAAGAGACCGCGCCCGGCACTGATGCGGGCGACCACGGCCAGGCCGATGCTGACGGCCTGGCCGTGGCTCAGAGGCCGGTCCGTGCCGTGGCTGTGGGCTTCCAGGACGTGCCCCAGGGTGTGGCCCAGGTTCAGGGCTTTGCGCAGGCCGCCCTCGCGGAAATCCTTATTGACGATATCCACCTTCACGGCCGCGGATCGGGCCACCCAGTCCGCCCAGGGCAGGGCGCCCAGGATGCCGGCGTCGGTCCTGTCGTGCGCGGCGGTGCCGATGGCGCGGCGTAGATCCTCACGCCGGTCCACCATCTCCTGGAAAAGGTCGGGGGCACCGATGACGGCGGTCTTGATCATCTCGGCCAGGCCGTCGCGCCAGTCGCGGGCCGCCAGGGTGCTCAGGAAGCGGACATCGGCCAGGATGCCACGGGCGGGGTGGAAGGTGCCCACGGGGTTCTTGAGGCCGGCGGCGTTGATGGCCGTCTTGCCGCCGATGGCGGCGTCCACCATGGCCAGCAGGGTGGTGGGGATGGCCACCAGGTTCACGCCTCGTCGCCAGGTGCTGGCCGCGAGGCCGACCAGATCCAGGATGGTTCCGCCGCCGATGCCCACCAGGGTCCCATCCCGCGGCAGGGCGCTGTCGGCCAGCCATTCATAAACCCGGCCCAACTGGGCGAGGGTCTTGGTTCCTTCTCCGCCCGGCAGCTTCAGGACGCGGGGTGCCGCGCCGGAACAGCCTTGCCGGATCGGCTCCAGCCAGCGGGGGTGCATCCGGGCCACCGTTTCGTCGATGATGCAGAGGGGCGTGCCGGCTGTCACGAAACGCGCCAACTCCAAGCCTCCCAAGGGCCCCAGGACGTAGGTGCTGGGCGCGCCGGCCAGGGTCATCGGAAAAGTGCGGCTGGGGGTGGCCATGGCTTCCTCCATCGGTTATCGTTTAGGCGCAAACAGGGCGGCTCGGACTAAGTTCAAATCGCATAACCTGTTGTAATGATAGTGATTTTCACTACCAAAGGGTGTTTGGGTTTCTCTTGTTATCGGCCCGCCGGCGCACTATGTTGGGCGTCGACGGGGTGGTGAATCTTATACCCCGCACGTTTTTTTTTCCACAAAAGGAGTTGGTTAGATGGCAGGTCAGATGGTTGAAATCCGCTGGCATGCGCGGGGCGGACAGGGGGCCAAGACGGCCGCCATGTTTCTGGCCGAGGCCGTGCTCACCAAGGGCATGTTCGGTCAGGGTTTTCCCGAGTACGGTCCTGAACGGCGCGGCGCTCCCATGCGCGGCTACACCCGGATCTCGGAAACCCCCATTCGCCGGCATTGCATGATCGAGAAACCGGGTATCGTGATCATCTTGGATCCTACGTTGATGGATTCTTCCGCCGCCGGCTGCAGCGCGGGCGTGGACCGGGAAACCGTCTTTGTGGTGAACACCACCGAGAGCGTGGAGCATACCGCCGGCAAGCTGGGCGTGGATGCCACCCAGGTGCACACCGTGGATGCCACCGGGATCGCCTTGGAAACCGGTAACCTGGCCGCCGTGGAGCGGGCCAATAAGGAGCTGGTATCCGCATGAGTTTCCTCAAAAACAATCAATTGCACGAGGGCGGCATCATCCGCGAGGCGGGCAACGCCCACGACTACGTCACGGGTGATTGGCGTACCTTCGTTCCCGAGTTCAAGGAAGAGAACTGCATCCAGTGCATGTTCTGCTGGATCTACTGCCCGGACTCGGCCATCCATATCGACACCTCCGGCCCGAAGCCCCTGATGAAGGGTATCCTGCTGGATCACTGCAAGGGCTGTGGTATCTGCGCCCACGAATGTCCTCCCGCCAAGAAGGGCAAGAGCGCCCTAGTCATGGTTCGGGAAGAGAAGTAGGCGACAAGCCGGAAAGGAAAGAGAGTCATGACACAGAAACTCGTGGCACTGTCCGGCAATGAGGCCGTGGCCTATGCCTTCAAGCAGGCCAGGCCCCATGTCGCCGCCGCGTTTCCCATCACTCCGCAAACGGAGATGATGCACAAGTACGCCGAATTCGTGGCCAACGGGCAAAGCACCACCGAGATGATCCTGGTGGAGAGCGAGCACTCCGCCATGAGCGCCGCCGTCGGCAGCGCCGCCGCGGGCGCCCGGACGTTCACCGCCACCAGCAGCGCCGGTTTCGCGCTGATGTGGGAAGTGGTCTACATCGCCGCCTCGTTGCGGCTGCCCATCTGCATGGCCCTGGTGAACCGGGCCCTCAGCGGCAACATCAACATCCACTGCGACCACAGCGACAGCATGGGGGGCCGCGACGCCGGCTGGATTCATCTGTTCGCCGAGAACGCCCAGGAAGCCTACGACAACGCCGTGATGGCCTGGCGCATTGCCGAGCACATGGATGTCCGTCTGCCGACCATGATCAACTACGACGGCTTCATCATCAGCCATACGGCCGATGCCCTGAAGATGCTGACCGACGAGGCCGCGTACGATTTCATCGGTCCCTACAAGGCCGCCTACACCCTGCTGGATCCCGAGAACCCCATCACCGTGGGGCCCCTGGATCTGACGGACTACTACTTCGAGCACAAGGCGGACCAGCTGGCGGCTTACGAACGTGTGCCCGGCATCATCGAGTCCGTGAGCCGGGAGTACGGCGAACTGACCGGCCGCCACTACGACCTGGCCGAAGAATACAAGATGGATGACGCCGATCTGGTCATGGTGATGCTGGGCAGCAGCGCCGGCACGGCCAAGGATGTCATCGACGAGTATCGCGAGAAGGGCGTCAAAGTGGGGTTGCTGAAGATCCGCATGTTCCGCCCCTTCCCCGTGGCGTTCATCGCCGAGAAACTGGCCGGCCGTAAGGCCGTCTGCGTGCTGGATCGTAGCGCCAGCTTCGGCGGCCAGGGCGGTCCCCTGTACATGGAGACCCGTTCGGCCATGTACGGCGACAATGTCCCCATGCATGGCTACATCTACGGTCTGGGCGGTCGGGATTTCGATCTGCACCAGGTCCGCATCGTCATCGAGAACCTCCAGAAGCAGGCCTCCGGCACGGAAGTGCAGGATGTCAGTCTTCTGGGTGTTCGGTCCTGAGGAAAGGAGGCATCAGTAATGGCTAAGAACCTGAAGGAATTGACTTCCCATCCTGAGCTCCTGACCGGGGGCCATCGGGCGTGTGCCGGTTGTACCGGTTCCAACATCCTGCGTCAGATCATGCTGACCGCAGGCAAGGATACGGTGGTCGGCGGCGCCACCGGCTGCATGGAAGTGATCACCACCATCTTCCCGTACACCGCCTGGCGCACCAGCTTCATCCACAGCGCGTTCGAGAACTGCGCGGCCACCATCAGCGGTGTCGAGACCGCGTTCAAGTCGTTGAAGAAGCACGGCGAGCTGCCCCGCGAGCGCGAGAAGATGAACTTCATCGCCTTCGGCGGCGACGGCGGCACCTACGACATCGGCCTGCAGAGCCTGAGCGGCGCCATGGAGCGCGGCCACAACATGGTCTATGTCTGCTACGACAACAACGCCTACATGAACACGGGCATCCAGCGGTCCAGCGCCACGCCTCCCGGGGCGCACACCAGCACCGCGCCCGCGGGCAGCGAGAGCTACGGCAAAACGCAGAATCGCAAGGACCTGACCCGGATCATGGTGGCGCACAACATCCCCTACGTGGCCCAGAGCACCCCCTTCCACTGGAAGGATCTGTCCATGAAGGTGGAGAAGGCCCTGGCCTGCGACGGCCCCGCCTTCCTGAACATCCTGATGCCGTGCACCGTGGGCTGGCACTTCGATCCCGCCCTGGGCATCGACATCGCTCGGGAGGCCGTGGAGACCAACTACTGGCCCCTGTTCGAGGTGGAGAACGGTGTCTACAAGGTGAACAAGAAGCCGAAGAACCGTGCCCCGATCGAGCCCTGGCTCAAGAAGCAGGGCCGTTTCAAGCACCTTTTCCGGCCGGGCAACGAGCACGTGGTCGGCCACTTGCAGGAGTGGATCGACAACGAGTGGGAGAAGCTGCTGAAAACCGAAGAGGAGACTGCGGTCAAGTAGTTTTCAAGCAGTGCCTTGGTTCGCGTGAGATGGGCCCGCTTCCTTGTTGGAGGCGGGCCTTTTCTCAAGCTCAGGAAGGAATCACGTACCGCCACACGCTGTACCAGTGCAGCGCCGTGCCCGCCATGACGAAAAGATGCCACACCATGTGATGGTAGCGGAACCCTCGCCAGGCGTAGAAGACGGCCCCGCCCGAATAGGCCACGCCCCCCCACAAGATCAGCCAGATGGCCTGGGATGGCAGACTCGCCGACAGTGGCTTGGCCGGGACGAGCAGCAGCCACCCCAGCCCCAGGTAGAAGGCCAGGGACAGCCGCTTCCAGGGGCGCTTGAAGACCACCTCGTAAACGATCCCCAGGATGGCCAGGGCCCACACCGCGCCCACGGAGGCCCAGCTCCACACACCATCCAGGCACACCACCCCGAAAGGCGTGTAGGTGCCGGCGATGAGCATGTAGATGGCTGCGTGATCCATCAGCTGGAAAAAGGCCTTGGCCTTTTCCGCCGTCAGGGCGTGGTAGAGGGTGCTGGCCGTGTAGAGGATGACCATGCAGGCGCCGAAGATGCCGACGCCCACCAT
>PDWJ01008077.1_pt1 | contig 15200 bp, 18 predicted proteins | sample 1430881 | NCBI WGS metagenome assembly PDWJ01 (sample SAMN01162460, study PRJNA174530) | Oral metagenome, whole genome shotgun sequencing project. | biome: Marine environment; feature: Marine mammal; material: Swab sample of the gingival sulcus; isolation source: swab sample of gingival sulcus... | reverse complement strand
CGTCACTGTGAACCGCCCGGGAGCCGACATGTCTGAAGACCGCCTGACCTTCAAGGAAATGTGTGCCAGGTTCGACGTGACCCCGCGCACCCTGCGCTATTACGAGTATATCGAGCTTCTGTCGCCGGAAAAGGAAGGCAGATCGCGGTTCTACACCCCGCGCGAAGTGGCACGGCTGACGCTGATTCTGCGCGGGCGCCGGTTCGGGTTTTCACTGGAAGAGCTGCGCCAGTGGCTGTTGATCTATGATGAACAGGGCACCGAAGCGCAGATGAAAGCCTGGGTCGACCTGGCCGACCGCCAGTTGACCGCACTGCGAAAGCAACATGACGAGCTGATCGACAGCATCGCCGACCTGCAAAAACTGCGCGACGACGTGGCCCGCGAGCTGGGCTGACCCCACCGAAATGCCCCTGATGAAACGCCCCGGGCCGCGCGGTCCGGGGTGTCTTGGCGTGCCCGCCCCCCCCAAAGGCGGCCCACGCGTTGAAGTGACGCTCCGTCGCGGAAAAACTTGACGTCACGTTACATTTACGTCAACGTAAAGCAATGATGTAAGCAAAGGGCACGCCGATGCAGATTCTCGCACCGGCCCCTGTGCAGCCGAGACCCGAGGCAGACATGACCGATGACATGATGACCATTCGCGAGATGTGCGACGCATATGGCGTCACCGCCCGCACCTTGCGATTTTACGAGGCGAAGGAGCTTCTGTCGCCCGTGCGCGAAGGCCAGAAGCGCCTGTTTACCAAACGCGACCGCGCCCGGCTGAAGCTGATCTTGCGCGGCAAACGCTTTGGCTTCGCGCTGGAGGAAATCCGCCAGTTGCTGGACCTCTATGACATGGGCGACCAGCAACAGACGCAACTGCGCCAGACCTATGACATCGCCCGGACCCACCTGGACACGCTGGAAAAACAGCGCGAAGAGCTGGACGAAGCGATTGCCGATCTGAAGGAACAACTCGACTGGGGCGCCCGGATCATCGCCTCTTTCGAAAACGACAACGCCGCCGAATAACGGCGCTTTTTCCCAACAAGGATACGACCCATGCCGACATATACCGCACCCACCAAGGATATGGCCTTCCTGATGCACGACGTGCTGAAGGCCCATGAAAGCAACATTCCCGGCTATGACGAGCTGGAGCCTTCGTTCACCTCTGCCGTGCTGGAAGAGGCAGGCAAGCTGGCCTCCGAGGTGCTGACCCCGCTGAACGTGGTGGGCGATCAGGAAAAATGCCGCCTGGAAAACGGCGTGGTCTATACGCCCACCGGCTTCAAGGAAGCGTTCGAACAGATGAAAGAAGGCGGCTGGACCGGCCTGGACATGCCCGAAGAGTTCGGCGGCCAGAACCAGCCCATGCTGCTGGGGACTGCGGTGGGCGAGATGTTCTCCTCGGCCAACCAGGCATTCACCATGTATCAGGGCCTGACCCATGGCGCGGCCTCGGCAATCCGGGCCTGATGCGCACCAAGGCCGAACCGCAGGACGATGGCAGCTACAAGATTTCCGGCCAGAAGATCTTTATCTCGGCGGGCGATCACGACATGTCGGAAAACGTGATTCACCTGGTGCTGGCCAAGATCCCCGGCGGCCCCGAGGGCATCAAGGGCGTGTCGCTGTTCATCGTGCCGAAGTTCATCGTGAACGAAGACGGCAGCACCGGCGCGCGCAACGGTGTCTCGGTCGGCAATATCGAGAAAAAGATGGGCATCCATGGCAACTCCACCTGCGTCATGAACTATGACGAAGCCACCGGCTATCTGCTGGGCGACCTGCACAAGGGGATGCGCGCCATGTTCACCATGATGAACGAAGCCCGCCTGGGCGTGGCGATGCAGGGCATGGCACAGGCCGAAGCGGCCTATCAGAACGCCGTGATCTATGCCAGGGAGCGCCTGCAAGGCCGCGATGTGACCGGCGTCAAGAACCCCGATGGCCCGGCCGATCCGCTGATCGTACATCCCGACATCCGCCGCTCGCTGATGGACCAGAAGAGCTTTGTCGAAGGGGGCCGCGCCTTCCTGTACTGGAGCGCCACGCTGCTCGACGCCGCCCACCGGTCGGGGGACAAGGACGCCGATGGTCTGGTCTCGCTGATGACACCGGTGCTGAAAGGGTTCCTGACCGACGAAGGCTATGACATGACCGTCAAGGCGCAGCAGGTCTATGGCGGGCACGGCTATATCGAAGAACATGGCATGAGTCAGTTCACCCGCGACGCCCGGATCGCCATGATCTATGAAGGCGCGAACGGGGTGCAGGCGCTGGACCTGGTGGGGCGCAAGCTGGCCCAGGACGGCGGCAAGCATGTGATGGCCTTCTTCGAGATGATCAAGACCTTCTGCAAGGACAATGCCGAGGTCGAGGGGATGGAGGAATTCGTCACCCCGCTGAAAACCGCCTCGAAACACCTGCAAGCGGCGGGCATGTTCTTCATGCAAAACGGCATGAAAAACCCGAACCACGCGCTGGCTGGCTCGAATGACTTCATGCACCTGTTCGGCCATGTCTGCCTGGCGCTGATGTGGGCGCGCATGGCCAAGGCCGCGCTGGAAGCCCTGGACGCCGGTGCGGACGACGCCACGTTCTACGAGACGAAACTGGCAACCGCACGCTACTATATGGCCCGGCGCCTGCCCGCCACCGCCATGCACCTGGCGCGGATCGAAAGCGGCGCGGACACGGTCATGGCCCTGGACGCCGAGGCGTTCTGAGCAAGACAGGAAAGGAGAGGACAGCCCATGCCCAAACGCTTCCGCCTGACCCGCCGTTTCCCGGTCGCCATGACCGAAGACGGCTACCGTCGGCTGAAACGATTCGCCCATGACGCAGGTCTGGACGAGGGCGAGGCGCTGTCCTTTCTGTTCGAACATTTCGACAGCGTAACCCACCAGGAAAACCTGACCACGCGCCTGCGCCTGTTCAATTCCGAGCTGGATGCGCGCAAGAGGTAACGGCAATGCGGGAGGCACATTCGGGACGCCTCCGGCGGAGGTATTTTGACCAAGAAGAAGGAGCAGTTGACCCTGCCTCACCCGGCACAGCCTGGACTGGCGGGGCGCGACAGGGCCTTCTCCTTGGGCGGTCATCGGCTCCTCAGCCTGTACCGCATCACCAGGGTAACCGCATAAACCTTAATGTGCGGTTACCAGGCGCCTGCTTTCTTCTTCTTGGCGCAAATACCTTGCGGGGGTCTGGGGGTGCAAAACCCCCAGCTCCGACCTTTGCATCTGGGAGGACCACATGACGATGAAACTCTACTGTTTCGGAGAAAGCGGCAACGCCTACAAGGCTGCCCTTCCCTTGGAACTGTCCGGCCTGGACTGGGCGCCGGTTCATGTCGATTTCTTCGGCGGCGAGACACGCAGCCCCGACTACCGCGCCCTCAACCCGATGGGCGAGGTGCCGGTGCTGGTTGATGGCGGGCTGACCCTCAGCCAGTCCGGCGCGATTCAACAGCATATCGCCCGCCGGTCTGGCCAGTTCGGTGGCGCCTCAGACGCACAGGAGCTTGAAGTGCTGCGCTGGCAGTTCTGGGACAATCACAAACTGTCCTCGGTGGCGGGCATGACGCGCTTTTTGATGAATTTCATCCCCGAAGCCAAACGCCCCACCGAAGTGATTGCCTTTCATCAGGCCCGCCTGAAATCCGCCTACAAAACGCTGGACGCGGCCTTGGAGACGCGAAACTGGCTGGTGGGAGAGGCGCCGACCATGGCCGATTTCTCCTGCTGTGGCTACCTGTTCTACCCCGAGCCCTTCGGCTTTACCCGCGCCGATTGGCCCCATATCGACGCCTGGCTGGACCGCATCAGCGCCCTGCCCGGCTGGAAACACCCCTATGATCTGATGCCCGGCTCCCCTGCGGACCGTGCCTGACCTTGCAAGAAGGAAAGCGAACACCATGACCGAAGCCTATATCTATGACGCTCTGCGCACCCCGCGCGGCAAGGGCAAGAAGGACGGAACGCTGCATGAAGTGACCGCCGCCCGCCTGTCGGCAATCACCCTGAACGAGCTGGCCGCCCGCAACGGCCTGAGCGGCCACTGTGTCGAGGACGTGATCTGGGGCAACGTGACCCAGGTCGGCGAACAGGGCGCCTGCCTGGCACGCTCGGCGGTGCTGTACAGCGATCTGGACGAGCGCATCCCCGGCGTGTCCATCAACCGCTTCTGCGCCTCTGGTCTGGAGGCCGTGAACATGGCCGCGAACCAGGTCCGGGGTGGCGCTGGCAAAGCCTATATCGCCGGTGGCGTGGAAAGCATGTCGCGCGTGCCGATGGGCATGGATGGCGGCGCGATTGCCGCCGATCCTTATCTGGCGATGAAAGCCTATTTCGTGCCGCAGGGCATTTCCGCCGACATCATCGCCACCGAATACGGGTTCTCGCGCGAGGAATGTGACGCCTATGCGGTGGAAAGCCAGAAGCGCGCCGCCGCTGCCCGCGCCGCCGGGCGGTTTGACAAATCGGTCTATACCGTGCGCGACCAGAACGGGCTGGTCATCATGGATCAGGACGAGATGATCCGCGAAACCTCCATGGAGGTTCTGGGCGGGCTGAACCCCTCGTTCAAGGCGATGGGCGAGACCATGCCGGGCTTTGACGCCGTGGCCCTGCTGAAATACCCGCATCTGGCGCGGATCAACCACGTCCACCATGCGGGCAACTCCTCGGGGATTGCGGATGGCTCTGCCGCCGTGCTGATCGGCAACAAGGAATTCGGCGAGGAATACGGGCTGAAACCGCGCGCCCGCGTGCGCGCCACCGCCAAGGTGGGCACCGACCCGACCATCATGCTGACCGGCCCCGTCCCCGCGACCGAGCGTGTCCTGCAAGCCGCTGGCATGAGCTTTGGCGATATCGACACGTTCGAGGTGAACGAAGCCTTTGCTTCGGTCGTGCTGCGCTTCATGCAGGCGTTCGATGCCGATCCCGCCAAGGTGAACCCGAACGGTGGCGCCATTGCCATGGGCCACCCGCTGGGCGCGACCGGCGCGATGATCCTGGGCGCGCTGCTGGACGAGATGGAGCGGTCGGATCTGGAAACCGGCCTGGCCACGCTCTGCATCGGGTCGGGCATGGGCGCCGCCACCATCATCGAGCGCGTGTAAGGCAGCGGGGGAGGACAGCGTTGACACAGGCCGTTCCACATATGGATGCCAAGGTGGTCTATCAGGCCCACCTGGACCGGTTCAGTCGGGCCCAGGTCTCGGGCGACTGGCAGCACCTGTTCGACTATTTCCTCTTCCCCTACAGATATGAGACCTACGACAGGACCTATGCCGCCGACACGGTCGAGGAAGCGGTCAAGGTTTTCCTGCAAAACCTCAACATGCTGAAATCGAACGGAATGACCGACATTGTGCGTCTGGTTCAATTCGCTGGCTATGTCGGCGAGGACCAGATCGACGGCGCGCATGAGGTCCATATCCTGCACAACGCCACCCACCTGATGCCCCCTTTCATCAGCCGCATGACCCTGCGGCGCGATGGTGGGGTCTGGAAAGAACAGAAAACGCAGGCCAATATCGCAATGGTCCGGGGGCTGGGCGCCTTGCCCAACCTCGCACCATCCGATGATGCGCTGAAGGGATGCAGGAACTGGACGGCCATATCGACACCGCCCTGGCCGATGACGCCGTGAAAGGCGTGATCATCACCTCGGGCAAGAAGGACTTTGCCGGGGGCATGGACCTGAATGTCCTGGCCGAGATGCGCGCCAGCGCAGGCGATGACCCGGCCAAGGGGCTGTTCGACGGGATCATGTCGATGCACAAGGCCCTGCGCAAGATCGAACGCGCGGGCATGGACCCCAAGACCCTGAAGGGCGGCAAGCCGATCGCCGCCGCCCTGCCCGGCATCGCCATGGGCATCGGGCTGGAAATCCCTCTGGCCTGCCACCGCACCTTTGCCGCTGACAATCCCAAGGCCAGGATCGGCCTGCCGGAGATCATGGTCGGCATCTTCCCCGGTGCGGGCGGCACCACCCGCCTGGTGCGCAAGATGGGCGCCATGGCCGCCGCGCCCTTCCTGCTGGAGGGCAAGACCGTGTCCCCCGACAAGGCCAAGGCCGCCGGTCTGATCGACGAGGTCGTGCCCGCCGATGAGCTGCTGGCCAAGGCGAAAGAGTGGGTGCTGAACGCCAAGGACGCCGATATCGTCAAACCCTGGGACGCGAAGGGCTACAAGATGCCCGGCGGTGCCCCCTATCACCCGGCCGGGTTCCAGACCTTCATTGGCGCGGCCGCGATGATCCATGCCAAGACCAACGGCGTCTATCCGGCGGCGCGCGCCCTGCTGTCGGCGGTCTATGAAGGCGCGATGCTGCCGTTCGATGACGCGCTGCGGGTGGAATGCCGCTGGTTCGTGAAGGTGCTGATGAACCCGTCCAGCTCGGCCATGATCCGCTCGCTGTTCATCAATAAAGGCGCGCTGGAAAAAGGCGCGGTGCGGCCCAAGGATGTGCCGGACCAGTCGGTCAAAAAGGTCGGTGTGCTGGGCGCGGGCATGATGGGCGCGGGCATTGCTCTGGTCTCGGCCAAGGCCGGGATCGAGGTGGTCCTGATCGACCAGAACCAGGAGGCCGCCGACCGTGGCAAGGACTATTCGGCCAGCTACATGGACAAGGGCATCGCCCGCAAGAAAGCCACGCCGGAGAAGAAAGAGGCGCTGCTGAACCTGATCACCGCCACCACCGATCTGGAGGCGCTGAAAGGCTGCGACCTGATCGTCGAGGCCGTGTTCGAGGACATGGGCGTGAAGGCCGAGATGACCAGGAAAGTCGAAGCCATCGTCGGCGAGGACTGCATCTTTGCCACCAACACCTCGACCCTGCCGATCACCGATCTGGCCAAGGCCAGCGTGCGGCCCGAACAGTTCATCGGCATCCACTTCTTCTCGCCGGTCGAAAAGATGATGCTGGTCGAGATCATCAAGGGCGCCGAAACCGGCGACCGCGCGGTGGCCAAGTCGCTCGACTTCGTGCGCCAGATCCGCAAGACGCCGATCGTGGTGAACGATGCGCGCTTCTTCTATGCCAACCGCTGCATCATCCCCTATATCAACGAAGGCATCCGCATGGTGACCGAAGGCGTGAACCCCACGCTGATCGAAAACGCCGCCAAGCTGCTGGGTATGCCGCTGGGGCCGCTGCAACTGACGGATGAGACCTCGATCGACCTGGGTGTCAAGATCGCCAAGGCCACCAAGGCGGCCATGGGGGATGACTATGACGATGCCTGCGACGAGATCATCTTCTGGATGGCGGACGAGGGGCGTCTGGGCCGCAAGGCCAAGGCGGGGTTCTATGCCTATGATGACAAAGGCAAACGTCAGGGCCTGTGGAGCGGCCTGGGCGAGAAATACCCGCTGGCCGCCGAACAGCCCAGCCTGGAAGAGGTGCAGAACCGCCTGATGATGGCACAGGTTCTGGAGGCGGTGCGCGCCAAGGAAGAAGGCGTGCTGCTGGACATCCGCGAAGGCGACGTGGGCGCGATCCTGGGCTGGGGCTTTGCGCCGTGGTCCGGTGGCCCGCTGTCCTGGCTGGACATGATCGGCGCCGACAAGGCGGTGGAAATCTGCGACACGCTGACCGAAAAATTCGGCGCCCGCTTTGCCACCCCCGAAACCCTGCGCGACATGGCCGCCAAGGGCGACGGGTTCTACAGCCGCTTCGCTGCGTAACGGCAAATTTTCTCGAAAATTTGCCGCTGGGAGAATTTTCTCGAAAATTCTCCCGGCCCCAAAACGAAAACGCCCGCCAGGCTTGGCGGGCGTTTGCAGATCCGGCAAGAGCCGCTCAGTCGCCGTTCAGATCGCTGAAATGACGACCATTCTTGATCAGCTCATCCCACAGGGGCGCAGGCGTCCAGAATTCGGGCGCTTCCTCCACCCAGGATTTCAACTCGTTTTCCACCGTCAACAGGCCACGCAAATCGGCCGCCATCATCGGCCCGCCGCGCCAGCGCGGGAACCCATACCCAAAGAGCAGCACCACGTCGATATCGGACGGGCGCAGTGCCACCCCTTCCTCCAGCAACCGCGCGCCTTCATTGGCCATCGCGCCCAGACACCGCGCCTGAATTTCTTCTGCACTGAAATCGCGCGGGGTGATCCCCTTGGCGGCACGTTCTTCGGCGATGATCTCCAGAACCTCCGGGTCTTCGGTGCCGACACGGCTGCCCTCTTCATAGAGGTAATAACCCCGCCCGGCCTTTTGCCCAAACCAGCCGCGTTCACACAGATGGTCACCAATCGCCACATAGCGATGGGCCGGATCACGGGTCGCCGCCAGCCGTTTGCGCCGCGCCCAGCTGATGTCCAGCCCGGCAATGTCCAGCACCTGATAGGGGCCGACCGGGAAGCCATAGGCGCGCATCGCCGCGTCGATCCGGGCCGGGGTGGCGCCATCTTCCAGCATGAAATCCGCCGCCAGACGATACGCCGCCAGAATGCGGTTGCCGATGAACCCATCCGTCACCCCCGCGCGCACCGGCACCTTGCGCAGCTTCCGCGCCAGCGCGAACCCGGTGGCGACCACATTCGGATCGGTCTTGTCCGCCACGACAATTTCCAGCAATTTCATAATGTTGGCGGGAGAGAAGAAATGATACCCCACCACATCCTGCGGCCGCGAGATGGTTGCGGCCAGCGCGTTGATATCCAGATAAGAGGTATTCGTCGCCAGGATCGCCCCCGGCTTCATCACCTGATCAAGCTGGGCAAAAACCCCCTCCTTGACCGAAACCTCCTCGAACACCGCTTCGATCACCAGATCCACGGCGCCCAGGTCCTCCATCCGGGTGGTGCCGGTCAACAGGCCCATGCGCGCGTCACGGGTGGCGGCGTCGATACGCCCCCTCGCAACCGCGCGCTCATAGATCGCGTCGATCCTTTCCACGCCCCGGATCAGCCCGGCCTCGTCACGCTCGACCAGCGTGACCGGGAAGCCCGCATCCAGGCAGGCCACGGAAATACCGGTGCCCATGGTGCCCGCGCCGACCACCCCAATCGTTTTCACCTCGCGCAGCGAAGCTCCCTTCAGTTCAGGCACCTTGGCGGCGCGGCGTTCCGCGAAGAAAGCGTGGCGCAGCGCCCGCGCCCCATCCGAGTTTTCGCAGTCATCAAAGGCGGCGCGCTCCATCGCGATACCGGCCTCGAAGGGCAGCAGCATGGCAGCCTCGACGCAATCGACAATCCTGCGCGGCGCCTCAATCCGCGCTTTGGCCACCTTGGCCCGACGCGCGGTGATCTCGGCCTGATAGGCGGCGGGATCGGCAAAACCCTCGCGCCGGTCACAGGTCGGGCGCGGCTGGGCGCCTTTTTCGGCCAGATCACGAGCAAAGGCCAGCCCCTCGGCGGCCAGGTCCCCATCAACCAGTACATCGACCAAACCCAGGTCCTTGGCTTTTTCCGCACTGATCGACTTGCCCGACAGCATCAGGTCCAACGCAGGCCCCGCGCCGACCAGGCGCGGCACGCGTTGGGTGCCGCCGCCGCCGGGCAGGACACCCAGGCCGACCTCAGGCAGGCCGAAACGGGCGTTGCGCGCAGCCAGGCGGTAATGCGCGCCCAAAGCGACCTCAAACCCGCCGCCCAGCGCCGTGCCCTGCACCGCCACCACCACCGGTTTCGACAGGGCTTCGATCCGCGCCACCACCGTGGACAGGATCGGCTTGGCGCGCGGCTTGCCGAATTCGCGCACATCGGCGCCGGCGGGGAAGGTGCGCCCGGCGGCCCGAATCAATACCGACCGCACGGTCGGATCTGCATCAGCCCGTTCCGCAGCTTCGAACAATCCGCTGCGAACGGAAAAAGATAAAGCGTTTACAGGTGGATGCGAGATGGTCAGCACGGCAACGCCGTCCTGGACTTCATATGTGACGTGGTCGTTCATGGCTCCTCCTCGGTGTTATCCACAGCATAAGGCGTTTCGGGGGCAACATGAAGCACAGGTTGATTTATCGGCCTTTTGCGACAGGAAAACGCCCGCGCGGCGGCACGGGCGTTCTGCATGGATGCGGGCGCCGCTCAGACCGGCATGTTGTCGAACAGATCGTCCGCGTCATCATCGTCCAGTTCGTCGATCAGATGGGCAAAATCCGAGGGGACGGGCAGGCCCAGCGCCTCGAACTCGGCGATCTTCTCGCGCAACTGCTCCTGGAGCACATGCCGATCCTCGGGGCGTTTGGCGATTTCGGTCAGAATATTCGCCACCGCCGCCTTCATTTCCTCAAAAGCCATTTTATCTTCCTCCTGCGGCAGATCCGAAGCGTTCCGGCACATCATGCACATGCGATGCCAGCTTGAAACGCCCGGATCCTCTTGATGCTATGGGCGCGCACATCTCAGGCTGCGAGAGGGCGCGTCTTGAAACGGGTCAGTCGTGTTTGGCGGCGCATGTGCGGCAAAACGGCGTGAAGGGCACCAGTTGAAGGCGCTCTTCGGCGATTTCGTCGCCGCATTCGACACAATAGCCGAACTCGTCCTCCTCCATCCGCGCCTGGGCGGCCCGGATCTTGGCGATTTCAGCCTGGGCATCCGTGCCGCGCCGTTCCAGCACCTCGTCCCCCTCGCGTTCAACCGCGAGTTCTTCCCAATCCTTGGATTGGTGGCTGTCCAGCTCTGCATCAACCTCCTGCAAGAGGGACTCCAGCTCCTTCAGCCGGGCATCAAGGATGGCACGGTATTTGCCCACGTCAATCATCGCATTCCTCCTGTAGTCATCACGACTCTGCCCAAGAAACAGACCCGGCGCATTGACACAAGTCAACAGACATGGGCGTGGCCGGACGGATTCGGGTCAAATCAACCGACCGGCTCGGGCAGGTCGGCCATTGGCATCGGCGCAAGATCAAGCGGGGGCGGATCGCCATCCTGCAACCGCGGCAATCTCCCATCGCCCGGCGTCAGCGCAGCCGCGCCCGGTGGCGGCAGACCACTTGCCGGGGTCTGAGCGGACAGGCCCGGCGAGGCCGGTGCGGTCAGATCCATGGCGGGTGGATGGGACGCTGGCAGGTCTCCGGGCGGACTGCCGGGCGGGGGCATCGCCCGCGGATCGACACACACCGCGCCCCCGGCCTGTGTCGCATCCGACAGCGCGCCCGGCTGGTCTTCGCTGATCCGAACCGCCCGATGCCCGCCGATCTGACCCAGGCGCCCGTGAGAGATTTCCGCACCGGTCACCCCCTCCAGCATAACCTGTGACAGGGCCGTGCGGGGCACCGGGACCAGCGCGCCGGGCTCAAGTGCCATCACCCCGGTCAAGGGCAGCTCCAACCGGTGCAGGACCGCGTTCATCTCGGCCTGGGTGTCCATCACCGCCTCGGCCACCGTGTCAATCGGCCCCTCCGTCGCAACGGCGGGGCGGCGCGGCGGGTCATGGGGGAACAGCAACTGCACCTGCCCCTCTTTCGCACCGCTGCCCAGATCCATGGTCAGGGTGAATTGCCGATAGGGGATGTCTTCCAATGTCATCGCCACCGCCCGCCCGTCGGCCATTGGCAGGGCATAGCGGAACCCTTTGACGGATGGGAGAATCGGCAATTCGGCCTCCGCCACCAGTTCCGTGAACAGTTCCAGCAGCCGGTTGATGAAATCCGCCGACAGGATCGCATCGGTACGGGTCGGAGGGCGCGGGTCGGCCTTGTGTGGCACCACGCGGCCAGTGGTCTGCACCTCGATCAGGGCAGCCAGCGCCTGCGGGTCCATGACCACCATGGCAAAGCGCCCGTCTTCGCTGTCACACAGGGCCAGCAGAGCGTGTTTCGGCAGGGCCGCCACGAACCTGTCGCGCACGATGCGCGTTTCTTCGACCGCAGCGGCCAGCGCCATCAGGGCCGCCACATCTTCCGCCGCCTGCGCCACCGCCACGCGCAGCGCGGTGGCCGCCGTGGGGCGCCCGATTTCCGGCGGCGGGCGCCCGGCCCCCGCCTTGCGCCGCATGGCGCTGAAATCCGTGTCGTCGCTCATCGCCCGAGTCACCTGCTGCCTTTCCCACCCCCAGATGTGCCACCACAAGGTTTAGAAATGGTTGACGACAGCCGAAAAGCCCGCTGCCCTACGCCCCCGCCAGCGGCGCAAGCGGCAGGGTCACGCGAAACGCCGCCCCGCCCTGCCCCGGCAGATAGGAGACCCGACCGCCCAGCCGGTCCATGATCTCGCGGCAGATCGCCAGGCCCAGCCCGGCGCCGCCCGCCTTGGCATGATCCGAGAGGCGCGAGAATTTTTCGAAGATAAGTGCCTGGCTGTGTTCGGGAATTCCCGACCCATTGTCGATGAAATCCACATGCAGCCAGTCGCCGCGCCGGGTCACGAAAATCTTCAGCCGGGGCTGGTCGGCGTCACAATATTTGATCGCGTTTGAAATCAGGTTGATAAAGACCTGCGCCAGGCGGTCCGTATCGGTATGGATCGCCACCTCCTCGTGCAGCCCGTTGCGGCGGATCGTAATCGCCCTGCCCGCCCCGGCCGAGGTGGTCGCCGCCACCGCCCGGTCCAGCACCGCGCGCAGGGTGTCCGATTGCGGATGCAGGGTCACATGCCCCGCCTCCAGCACCGACAGGTCCAGCAGGTCGTCCAGCAACCGGGTCAGGCGCAGCGCCTCATCATGGATGATCGAGGAGAACCGGCGGCTGGCCTCGGCCTCCATGTCGCCATCGCGCAAAAGTTCGGAAAAGGAGCGGATCGAGGTCATCGGCGTGCGCAGCTCGTGGCTGATCTGGCTCAGGAAGGCATCCTTCTGGATCGACAGCTGGGTCAGCTTCTCGTTTGCTTCGGACAGCTGGCGGGCGGTGCGGGTCAGCTCGCGCGACTGCGCTTCGAGCCGCGAGGAGTATTCCAGCATCTGCGCGGTTTCATCCGCCACCGCCATCAGATCCCCGACCGAGAGCGTCGCCCCCCCGACGATCTGCCCGACCATGGCATGGGCGGTGGCCGCGCCAACCGTGCCGGACAGTTCGCGCTCCAGCCGTTCGATGAAATCTGGTGTGGGGTCAGGCAGATAGCCCTCTTTGCCCTGAAGGGCGGCCTGGGTTTCGAACAGCGATTGCGCCTCAGTGGGGCCCATGATGCGCTGCGCCATGATCATCAGATCTTCGGCCTGGGCGTGGGTGTGGCTCCAGCCGCGGGCGGCGCCGGAATGTTCGAACACATTGACGAATTGCGCGCCTTGCAGTCGTTCCAGCGGGCTGGGAAAGCTGATCAGGCTGACACCGACGAACAGCACGGTATTGATCAACATCGACCAGAACAGCGCATGGACCAGCGGGTCGGCAATCGTCAGGCCGAACAGCGCCTGCGGGCGCAGAACAGGCAATAGGCCCAGACGACAAAGCCGCCGACCAGCCCCGCCGCCGCGCCCCGGCGCACGGCCCCGCGCCAGAAGATCCCGCCCAGCAGCGCCGGCAGCACCTGCGCCACCCCAGCAAAGGCGATCAACCCGATCGAGGCCAGCGCCGCCCCGCCGCCCGACAGGCGGAAATAGAGATAGCCCAGCAACAGCACCCCGGCGATCGACAGGCGGCGCGCGGTCAGCAGCAGGGTGCGCAGATCGCCCGCCATCGCCGCCTCATCGCGGCGCAGGCTCAGCCGGCAGCACGAAGAGGCTCATCGCGAACAGATAGGCCGGAAAGGCCCAGGAGGCCGTTGCCAGCTGCCGTTCATCCACGTTCTCGACCACCAGCACCTGAAACATGCGCGGCAGGGTCAGGAAGGCGGCGGCGGACAGGAAGGTCAGGCTGATCCAGCGGTCGGGCCGGGGCTGCCAGGCGGCAATGGGCGAGGCGTCGATGGTGCGGGCGATCCCGGCGGGCCCTCCGGCCACGCCCCAGACGACGAAGATGCCCACCGCCAGAAGCGCGACCAGCTTGACCGCCGCTTCGACCGCGATGGCCGTGACCACGCCGTGGTGGCGTTCGTTGGCGTCCAGGTTGCGGGTGCCGAAGGCCACGGTGAACACCGCCAGCCCCGCCGCCACCCACAAGGCAATCGCATTCACATCCGGCAGGCGCCCGACGATATCCCCACCGGCACCCGAGCCGCGCTCGGCGGCGAAGACCGCGAAGGACAGCGTCACGCGATATAGGGCGTGGTGCCGATCACCGCCAACAGGGTGACCACCACCCCCAGCAGGTTCGACTTGCCATAGCGCGAGCTGATCAGGTCGGCGACCGAAGTCACCCTCTGCGCCCGTCCGATCCGCACCAGCTTGCGCAGCAGCCACCACCAGCCGATCATCACCAGCGTCGGGCCCAGATAGATGGTGACGAACTCCAGCCCCGAGCGCGCCGCATAACCCACCGCGCCATAAAAGGTCCAGGCGGTGCAATAGACCGACAGCGACAGGGTATAGACCCAGGGACCGCGCAGCCAGGCCGAGCCCGGATGCCCCGTGCGGGCGCGTTTGTCGGCGCCGTAAGCCACCACGAACAGCATCGCCACATAAAGCACACAGACAAGGACCAGAAGGTTATAGCCCAGCATCAACCGCCCGCCTCGTCGGGGTCAGAGGAGGGATGACCGGGTTGCCCATCTGTCTGCTCTCGCGACAGCGGCCGCGCCAACAGCGCCGCCGCCACGATCAGCCCAGCCCAGACCGTAAACAGATAGACCCCGCCGCTGGCGGCTCTTCTCGCCTGAGCCTCCGCCCCCGCTCCCAGCAGGGGCAGCCAGAACAGAACCACCCCCATCACCGGCAACAGCCGCGCCGCATCAGCAATCCGGCGGCGGCGATAGGTCTGGCGGGCCAGAAACAGCGGCGGCGCCGGTCGCTGGCGCAGCAGGCCCGGGTCCGCACCCGGCTCCGGGTCAGGACGCGGCGCGCTCACGGCGTGGGCCTGTCAGCCAGAACGCGCACGGCCTCCAGCACCTCGGCATTCGCGAAGGGCTTGGTCATGAAACGCGTCACCCCCAGCCGGTCAGCCAGCGCGCGGTCCTTGCTCTGCCCGCGCGCGGTCAGCATCAGCACCGGCAGGCCCGCCAGAGCCAGATCCGCGCGCAGATCCTGCAAGATCTCGAACCCTGAGCGGCCCGGCAACATCACATCGAGGATCAGCACATCAGGCGCCGCGGCCCGCACCGCCTCCACCGCGCCTACGCCATCGGCATGGGTGGTCACCTCCCAGCCGTCACGCCTGAGGATGAAGCCAATCGCTTCAACGATATTCGGTTCGTCCTCGATCAGCAGAACCCGTT
>PDWJ01003423.1_pt1 | contig 15201 bp, 12 predicted proteins | sample 1430881 | NCBI WGS metagenome assembly PDWJ01 (sample SAMN01162460, study PRJNA174530) | Oral metagenome, whole genome shotgun sequencing project. | biome: Marine environment; feature: Marine mammal; material: Swab sample of the gingival sulcus; isolation source: swab sample of gingival sulcus... | reverse complement strand
AGCAACAATAAAAAAATGATAGTTATATTTTTCACATAAGTCATCTGTTTTTTTGTATTAAAAACGAGTAGGTAAAAGTATTAAAAAATATGAGATAAAAAGTTTTTTTTTCAAAATTTTATTTTTTACCTTTGTCGCTCACATTAGCCCGAGTGGCGGAATTGGTAGACGCGTTGGTCTCAAAAACCAATGGCAGCAATGCCGTGCCGGTTCGATCCCGGCCTCGGGTACTTTTTTTTAGGGGCTATAGCTCAGTTGGCTAGAGCGTTTGACTGGCAGTCAAAAGGTCAGGGGTTCGACTCCCCTTAGCTCCACCATATTGTTAATAATTTAAAGTTCGAAAACTGTCCGTATCTATCGGGCAGTTTTTGTTTTTACAAGAAAGAAAAAAGTTAAGAATTACAAATGGGTTAAGGCTTTACACAGCAATCTTAGTATACTAAAAAACAGGCAGTTGTAAAGTATCACACTACCGAACAAGGGAGCCTGCTCCCTTGTTATTTGTTAAATTTTACTATTTTTAGAAGCTATCTTTATATATTTTTTTTAATTTTGAAAGGTTTAATATTTATTCACTTTTAAAATTTAAGCCTTATGAAAAAATATTTTATAGCCTTGGTTCTAATCGTTTTATTTCAAAATGTATTTTCACAAAATAGACAATGTACAAGCTCTATTCCTGAGTGGTACGATTATGCTAAGAATTTTGTACTTTTAGACAACCAAAAAGATACATTAATTTCATTTGGAAAAAATGGTATAGTTAGCAAAATAAAAAATGAACCCGAGAATTATAACTTAGACAAAAGACGTAAAATTTTATCAGATGCCGACGGTAAAATTATTGCATCTTACAAGAATGGAGAAATTACTTTTCCCTCTCAAAACATTGTGGTAGAAGAGCAACACACAAAAAACGGCTGGCAGTATTTTTACAAAAGCACTAAAATTCTTGAAGTAAATTACACTTATGATAAAGAAAATAAATACTATCATATTACGGCAAATGTTGAAAAATTTGATACTACTACAATTAATTTATTGCAATTTTCATTAGGTAAATTTCAAAAACGAGTTACCATGATTTATGATGGAGAAACTTTAGCCGAAACAGCCTTATCTTCTGTATTTTCAGCACTTTTTCTAACAGTTCTGTATTCAATAATTTAAACCCACAAATAAAAAAAGACCTGACAACTTTTAAAATTTGTCGGGTCTTTTTCACCTTCAAACGTCTTGTAATCAAATCTTTACATAAATAATTCAACACATTAAATTATCAATTTAACGCTGTGTTAATTTACACAATAGTTCGTTATTTTTTTATAAATTTTTTGTATTGAATATCTCCCTCAGTAGTAACAACTTTTATGAAATAAAAACCTGCTTCTAATGCTTCTACGCTAAAGGTTTCTCTGTTGCTAATCATAACTTTTGCACCTCTCGAATTGTAAACTACTGCATTATCGAAATTAGCATTACCCAATTTTACATTTATTATATCTTGCGTTGGATTTGGATACAATTCTAAACTTTCAGAAAACACTAATTCGTCTACATCAACTGCGCAGTTCTCAGACCAATTGGCTGTTTCGTCTTTACACCAACCTTGTCCGTTTTCGCAAGGTATTGTTTCGGGGTCAAAGCCCTCGTCGTGCTGAATACATTTCAAATTTGGATTATTATAAATTTTCATCATTGTCATATTCGCATTATTTCCATTAGCAACATTTACTGTTTCAAATTTGTTAGACCAAGCATTCAAAACAATTAATAAATTATTATTAGAAATATCTAATTCTTTCAAAGAATTAAACTGAACTCCTAATGATAATAATTTTACATTATTTGAAACATCAAGGCTAACTAATTCATTATTGTCTACCACCAAATGCTGTAATTTATCATTATTAGTAACGTCTAAGCTTTTTATTTTATTCTCATAAAGCCATACTCTTTCAAGTTCTACATTATTGGATAAATCTACATAACTTAAATTATTGGTTGTTAAATTTAACCTTTTCAAATTAACGTTTTTATTTATATTTATACTATCAATATTGTTTCCGGCACACCCAAAACGTTCTAATTTTGTATTTGCAGAAAGGTTTAATATTCCTGAAACATTATTATCGTGAATAAATAATCTTGTAATATTTACAAAAGCCTCTAAGCCTGTCAAATCAGAAATTCCCTCATTTTGTATATCCAAATATCCGGTAAATGCTTCTGCTTCTGCAACAGAAATTTCATTATCTCCATTTGTATCTATTACAACATAATGGTCAAGCAATGCAGCTTTAAAATTTGGGTCGGGAATATTTACTGTCTGTGCATTCAATGCACCGTGTGTCAACACTACTACTGCTACTACAACACACACTTTTTTAAAAAGAATCAAAGAATTTTTCATATTTAAAATTTTAAATTTTTATTACACAAAGATACACATTTTATATTATCAAACAATATTTCATTAAATTACCAAAGGCAAAGCTCACAGAACGACAAATTAAACAACTTATAAACAAACAGTTACAAAAAACAATACCAACAACAATATATTTTTCTGATTATTAATAATTTGTAAAAGAAATAACTAACTATTGATAAATATTTCTTGTATTTTTTTTCATTTCATATTATCTTTGTTGTGTTGGTAGAAGTATTTCGTTGAATTGAATGTCTTGTCCTGAAATAGGTTTGAAAAACTTCCCGCTTCGAACTTCCAACTTCCAACTAAAAAATAAAAAGCAAATTAACACAACTAACTAATACTCCATAAACCAAATGCAAAACAAATCAAATATAAATCTACAAGAAATATTCTTTTTCTTCATCCTAATTCTTTTATCAATAGGTTTTTACAACGTACTAAAACCATTACTGGCAGATGTTTTTTGGGCGCTTATTTTGGTTATTATTTTTAACAGACCATATAAGTTTTTTCTTAAAAAATTAAAAAACAAACGAAACCTATCAGCTACTTTAACCCTTCTAATGACAGTATTAATTATAGTTATACCACTATTTTTTGTAGGGTTTATGCTCACCCAAGAAATAAATACCAACTACCAACTTCTAAAAAACGAATGGCCTGCTTTACAGGAACAACTTTCTAAAGAAAATATACAAAACCTGATAGACAAATATCCGTTTTTAAAAGAAAATATATCGAATTTAGACTTTAACCTCGTAAGCGATAAAATTAATGAATTTCTTGGTATGGCTGCCGAATACAGCATAAAACTCATACAAGACACTTTCACGGGGGTTACCATGATGATACTCCATATATTTGTTGTGCTGTTCATGCTCTACTTTATGCTGGTAGACGGGAAAAGCCTCTTGGAACGCATACATTTCCTACTCCCGCTAAAAGACGAAGACGAAAAAGAATTGCTCGAAAACGTAAAAAGAGTTACCGATGCTGTAGTAATTAATACATTTATGCTTGGTGCTTTGGAAGGCATATTTGGGGGTATATTATTTGCCTTACTCGGCATACCTTCGCCGTTCTTTTGGGGCTTTATAATGACCATACTATCGGTAATACCACTGGTAGGCACTAATACAGTTATGATACCTGTAGGAATAGTATATCTATTAATGGGAAATTATACGGTAGGGCTTACCGTCCTGATTGTAGGATCAGGCTTAGTGCTTGTAAACCAGAATCTTATCAGACCACGATTAGACGGTAACAAAAGCGGTTTACATACTGCCATAATTTTTATAGGTACGCTGGGTGGACTTATGTGGATGGGAATTATAGGCTTTTTAGCAGGCTCGCTAATTACCGGATTGTTTGTAACAATTTGGAATCAATTTGGAAAAAAATATAAACTAAATTTAGATGCCTACAACAAAAAACAACACGAGTAAAATTGACCGTTAAGTTGAAATGTAAAAGTTAAAAGCTAAAAACAAAACCTATAAATATTTTACATGAAAAAACAACTCTTTTGAATTTCTACGGGTAAATTCATCTCCAAATCAAATCACTTAGTTTTTTTCTGTGTAAGTTTTTTCTGATAACGAGATTGAATAATATCAACAAGAACCAATACAGCCAAAACAAAATAAAAAGTAGCTTTACTCATTGCATGTATCTCATTTCCAAACAAATGCAAATGCGATATATGTGCTGCCTCAGTAATCAACATAACGCCTACTATCAGTAATATAAACAAACCTAAAACTTCATATTTTTTGTTTTTTTCTAAAAAAACAGAAACTTTTTCAGAAAGCCAAATCATTAGTAGCCCGCCAATTATAATTGCAGTCATCATCACCCAAAAAACATCAGTAAGAGCTATGGCGCTCAAAATAGAATCAAAAGAAAATACAATATTCATTAAAACAATCATAGCTACAACCTTTGCTACCGATGATTTCTTTTTATCATGCTTATTTTCAGTACTATCGTGAGAAATCATGTGCCATATTTCTTTTATGGCGGTATACATTATAAAACCGCCTCCCAAATACACAATAAGACTATGAGTATTGAAGCTGCCGGTAATTACAGAATTATAATCGAAAGAAAAAATCGGTTTTTGTAAATATTTTACAACGTTTACAAGCAAAGCTAAAATTCCTACTCTTAAAATAATTGCTAATCCAATTCCTGTATTTCTTACAAACCTTTGTTTATCACGCGGAGCATTTTTTGCCTCAAACGAAATATACAAAAGGTTATCTAAACCCAAAACTGCTTGCAATAATATCAATACCAATAAAGTGAAAATATTTTCTATCATAATTTATATTTTTTGAACCGGCAAAATTATATTTTATATGAAAAAAATAAAATTTTGATTTTTCAATAGTGAACTAATTTAAGTAATCTCTAAAAAATTATAAATTTGCGTTTTTTGAATTTATCTAAAGGTACACTATATAAAACATAATGCAACTACAAGAAAAATATTTTAAAAAAGCGGCAGATATATGTGCCATGCAGGAACAGTCTTGTTTTGATATTCGCAAAAAACTTACTAACTGGGGCTTGCCTACCGACCAACAAAGCATAATTATTGAGAAATTAGAACAAGAAAATTTTATAGACGAAAGGCGTTATGCAGGTTTTTACACGAAAGATAAATTCAATATTAATGGTTGGGGCAAAATTAAAATTAGATATAATTTAAAATCCAAGCAAATACCTGATGATATAATAGAAGATTGCTTGTCGGCACTACCCGACGATAAATACACCGAAAAATGTAAACAACTTATGAAAAAAAAATTAAATAAAATCGAGGGAAATAGTATTTTTGAGAAAAAAAATAAACTTATGCGTTTCGTATCGAGTCGAGGTTTTGAAACGGAATTAATATTTACTTGTATAGATGAAGTATTAGAAAATGAATGAAACTTTTAATGAAATATTAAAAGAATTTGACTCTGTTAAGTTAAATTTCAACGAAAGTAGTCTGTTATTGCTAAACATAAGTATAGCCTTTGTTATGTTTGGTATAGCTCTCAACATAAAACGGACAAATTTTATTGAACTTATAAAAAACCCTAAAGCCCTCATTACCGGTTTGGTATCACAGTTTTTATTATTGCCGGGGGTTACTTTTGTAATCGTATACTTATTAGACTTACCTATATCAATATCTTTGGGTATGCTACTTGTGGCAGCTTGTCCGGGTGGTAATATTTCAAATTTTATAACCTCTCTGTCCAAAGGCAATGTAGAATTATCGGTTAGTCTTACTGCTTTTTCCGATTTATTATCTATCCTTTTCACCCCCTTAAACTTTTATTTTTGGGGCAAATTATACATAGGCACACTACCCATCGAACACCCGATACACATACCATTTGCCGAAGTTATGGAAACAATTACATTACTTATGGGAGCACCTCTTATAACAGGTATTTTATTTGCACAAAAATTTCCAAAAATAACAGCAAAGATTTTCAAACCCATAAAAATTCTTTCAATTTTAATATTCCTAAGTTTTGTGATATTTGCCATACGAGCCAACGACACATACTTCTATCAATACTGGTACATCTTACTTCCTATCGTATTTATACACAACGCATTAGCCTTAATCACGGGCTTCGTTGTTTCTAAACTTCTACGTTTAACAAGTAAGAACACTCGTACCATAACCATAGAAACCGGCATTCAAAATTCAGGTTTAGCTTTAGTTCTTATTTTCAATCAAAATATTTTCCCCGACGGCATGGGCGGTGTTGCCGGCATAGCTGCACTTTGGGGAATATGGCATATTGTATCGGGGCTTGCACTTGGTTTTTTCTGGTCGAATAGATATTATAGAACTGCTCGTAGGCGCGCCGGTAGGGAATAGAGAGTAGGTGCTTATGTGAGATATTGATAATAATTTTATTTTCCCCCGCAACACAATACTACTTATATTGTTCCAAATTTTATAATATTTTCTTCTTTTACCTTTTTTTCTTTCACATGGCAAACTGACTTATTTTCAGGCACTAATCTCTTATTTTTTATTTTCGTTTTATTATAATCAATCGTTTTTGCAGGATTGGGAACAATAAAATATTCTTTTAATTTGTCCCAATCTTTATGTCTGATTGTAACAACATCTTTCAGATAAAAGCTAACCCAAATATCACCAAGTTTAAAATTTGGTTGTGTTTTTTCTAATTTTTCTCTCGATATTTCTGCATACTTTTCATCTAATTCAAATCCAATATATCTGCGTCCAAGTCTTTTGGCGGAAATCGCAGTTGTACCGGTTCCTGAAAACGGGTCAAGTACAATATCGTTTTCATCAGTTGTTAAAAGAATAAGCCTGTCTAAAAGATGAACGGGTAATTGACACGGATGCGGGTCTCTTTTCCTGTTGTGTTTTATCCTGTGTATATCTGTCCAAACGTCCGAAACTAAAGGTCCAAAAGGATGCAACAAATCCTTTTTTCCACCGTAATCTTTTAATAAAAATCCTTGTTTTCTGTCTCTTTTGTGCGGATAACGAAGCTCATTTATTTTTGTTCCTTTCGGTTCTTTTGTATAAAAAAGTATTCCGTAATGTGCAGGTTGCAATGATTTTCCCATTGGGGCTGTTGGTGCGTCCCACGAAATCCAATGCTTGAAATGAGCAAATTTATTTAGATAAGTTGCATAAAAAGTAAGCCATTTTGGGATATTATGTAAAAAAATCGAGCCTGTCGGTTTGGTTACTCTTACCATTTCCGCAATCCATTTTTCGCACCAATTCAAGTATTCTTGAAATTCAAGATTATCCTTGTAACTCGTATATTTTTTCTTCAAGTTAAAAGGCGGGTCGGCAAAAGTCATATCAACTGAATTATCAGGAATATTTTTAAATTGTTCTAAGCAATCACCTTGTATTATTTTATTTGTATAATTTTCTATCATTATTTTAAAGTTTCAATCAAAAGTTTTTCAAATCTTTGCAACTCTTCTTTATGAAAAGTAAATACATCTTCATAAGCCGTAACCATTCTTTTAAGGTCCCCCTTACGAACATACCAACCTATTCCATCTACAAAACCGATAAATTTAGCTTCGGGATAATGTTCTTTTATTAAGGCATCAATGGAAATCTCTGTTTTAGATTTGTCGCCTTGACCGGAAGAAGTTGTTGCAAGAAATGAACTTTCGACAATTATTTGCGGATTTTTCTTGTTTGGAATAATAAAATCCATTGTACGTTTATTGTCAGGAGCATTATCTATTAGTTCGTTTAAATCTCCTGTTTCAAATGAAATATCTAATCTTTCTAATAAATCTTCGATTACAGTTTCAGGATTGTTACCTTTTTTGCCGGAATAACTACCTTTTTCTTTGTAGCGGATTAGGGTATCAATCATTTCAGGAATTTCAAAACGAAGTTTTGAAATACTTAACTTTTTTAATTCAAATAAAGGAATTGTATTTGCGAGAAACGGAATTGATGCTCCCTCAAAAAAGATATTTATCAGACCTTTTCTAAAATATATATTTGAGTTTATTTTCTTTTGAATTGTGCTGTCAGACCACTCTTTTATATTGTCAGGATTTTTTTCATTATACCATTTATCTTTATAAACAAGTTTATTTAATTCCTCATTATCAACTATTCTGATAATTGTTGTAAGTCGTTTTAAGTATTCATTTGAAAAACCTGTTAAAGCAAGTAACGCTCTTAATCCGTTTTCTTTTTCTGCTATTAAATCTTCAAAAATTTCTTTTTTTAGTCCTTCGTTTTCAATTCTGTTTTTAACAATAAGCAAAGTTTCTTTTAATGAATTTATATAACCTTCATATTTTTCTTCAAATTTTGTATTGAAAAAATAGAATGTGTTTTTTTGTATTACTGTTGTAAATTTATCTTGTATAGATTTTGTCATATTTTATTGTTTTTCAAAGAATAAAATATATTCTTCTTTCATTGTATTACGCATTCCTTTAATCGGTTTGATGATACTTTTTACAAGTCTCATTTTGTTTTTTTCTGCCGATTTTATTACATTTTGTTCAAGTCTAACTCCACCTGTTTGATTTGTATTTGAGCCAATTATAATGGTAAAATATTTTCCTTTTTTTAAAACTCGTCCTACTTCTTGGCAATACCTATCCGTATCTAAAAAATAGTTTTCCAGTTTATCTTTTTTGCGTTTTCCTTTTAATCCAATCATTTTTTCTTTTAATGCAACTGTATCATAACCAAGATATTCCAATTGGTCTTTGTCATTTTCGGCATAATCAATTGCAAAAGAATAAGGTGGCGATGTTATTACGCAATCAACTGAATTGTCGAGGAGTTCTATGTTTAACGCTTCGGATTTTTTTAATATTTCAATTTTGCCAAATTCTGACTTATTAAAATATTTGTTTTGATGTAAATTTTTAACGGTTTCGATGTAACGCTTCAAAACTTTTTCAAAAAGTTGTTCGTGATTTGATGTTTTTACTCTTTTTGAATATCCCAAAGCATCTAAATATGCCAAAAGGGCTAATTTATAAATTTTTTCCTTTTCTTTGTTTTCTACTTTTCGTAATTTCTTTAATATATCTTTCTTTGAGAAAAACGTAAAAAGTTCTTTATTATCAAGTTGTAAACTTTCTAATAGTTGATTGTCGATTAACAACGAATTGTACTTTGTTTCAATCATTAGTTGGCAAAAAGGACTGATATCAATGGCATAAGAATTTATACCGAGTAATGATGCTTCAATATTAGTAGTTCCGCTTCCTGCCATTGGGTCTAATATAGTTTCTCCTGCTTTTACATTTAAAATATTTAGTAATGCTTTAATCATTTGTGGGTGAAATTTCCCTCGATACGGAAATAATCCGTGTGTTGCATACCCCGTTGAAAACTGCCCTACTTTAAAATATTCTCTTGTTAATGCAGACCTGTTTTCTGATAAAATATCCGCATAATCAGAATACATTAAAAAATGTTTAGAATACTTATTTTCGTAAGATTTAGTATATGCGGTTCTTTCTAAAAATTCATCTTGTTTTAAGGTCAAAAACTCTAAATATGCCAGTTCAAATTCAAACAATTCATCTACTGAGGGCAATAATTCCAAATTTCCAAACAGCGATTTAGTAGCTGATATTTGATTATAAAATTTTTCCATAATGCAAAGATAAAAATTTTATGGCTTTATTTTCACATAATGCACTTTTTTGAGCCTAAACAGCTTCACTTCCCCCCAAAAACAAATCCCAAAACCCACCCTAAAGTAAATTAAACTTCTACTTTTGTAAACTACACTTTACTTTTTAAGCAAATTCTCTATATCCAAAGTAGGCATTATTCTTATCACAGGCAATCCGCTCGGGCTAAAATTTGGCATCTGACATGCAAACAATTTTTGTGTTAAACTTTGTATCTCCTCACTTGCCAAAGGTTTGTTACTAAAGTTACGTGCCGCATTTTTTGCACTTACCAAAGCTATACTTTTGTTAAATTCTTTTTTTATACCCTCAGGGTCATCTTTCAATAAATTTAAAATCTGTTCTATAAGATATTTCTCGTCCAAACGGTCAAAATGAGCCGGCAAACCGTATACTGTTATCGACATGTCTGAACCAAGCTCAATCTCAAAGCCCAACTCATTCAAACTATCGATTATGGGGGCAAATAGTTCAAAATCTTCGGTATCGAGTGCTATCTCAGAGGGATAGATAAGACGCTGTGAAACAATACTTTGCAACTGCGAACTTTCCATAAACTTCTCAAACATAATACGTTCGTAAGCTCGTTTCTGCGAAATAATCATTAAACCCGATTTTACCGCAGTAAGTATATATTTATTGCTTATTTGCAAATATTGCTCTTTAAAGTCATTGTAATCATTCTCAAAAAGACTACTATCTTTATTTTCATTTTCAAAATCTCTTATAATTTCATCTCTGTCAAGCTCACCGGAAATATTATCGAAAAAATCTGCTTCGTGTTTAAAACTACTATATCCCGACGATACCGTTTCCTTAAAAGGATTGTAGTCTTTATTGTAGTGTTCGCGCGGTGGTTTGGGAGTTCCTCTGTACTTAAACAGTGGAATATCAGGTTCGCCCTCGCGGTCAAAATCTATCGACGGCACAATATTATACTTACCCAGCGCCTCTTTCACAGTGGCTCTTATGATAGAAAAAATTCCCTTTGCATCATCAAAATTTATTTCGGTCTTCGCCGGATGTATGTTCACATCAATATGTTCCGGATTTATTTCAAAATACAAGAAAAATATAGGATAATAATTTGGTTTCAATATCTCTTCATAAGCCGACATTACTGCCTTAAAAAAATACGGGTTCTTCATAAAACGATTGTTTACAAAAAAAAACTGCTCGCTTTTTCTTTTCTTGGCAATCTCGGGTTTTGCCACATAGCCCTTTATTTTTATTATTTCGGTTTTGCTCTCGGCAGGAATTAATGCCGACTTCATATTCCTGCCGTAAATACCTGATATTCTTTCAATTAGACTACCTCCACGAAGGTCATAAACCAACTCGCCTTCGTTTATTAACTTAAAAGTCTTTTCGGGATAAGCCAAAGCAACTTTTTTAAATTCGGTGAGTATATGCCCGTACTCCGTACTGTTCGATTTCAAAAATTTACGTCGTGCCGGCACATTAAAAAACAAATCCCTTACCGTAAAAACGCTGCCCTCCTGACACGAAACAGTCTCTTGTTTTACAACAGTAGAACCTTTTATTTGAATATACGTTCCAAGAGTCTTACCTTTAAGTTTTGTTTTAAGTTCCACATTGGCAATGGCTGATATAGAGGCAAGTGCCTCGCCCCTAAACCCCATAGTGCGAATGGTAAACAAATCAGGTGCTTGTTTTATTTTTGAAGTAGCATGCCGCTCAAAAGCCATACGCGCATCGGTGTCGGACATACCTTTGCCGTTGTCTATTATTTCCAATAAAGTACGACCGGCATCTTTTACATTCAACGTAATACTGTCGGCTTCGGCATCTACCGAGTTCTCAATAAGTTCCTTTACTACCGAAGCAGGGCGCTGAATAACCTCTCCCGCAGCTATCTGATTTGCCACCGAATCCGGTAACAATTGTATAATATCACTCATTTTACATCTGTTCTTTAATCGGCAAATATACTATTTTTTTTTGATGTATTTTTAAACTAAAAAAAATAGTCAGTGCTTTGTTTTTTTTTACTACTTTTGCAAAGTTTATTTTTGTTTACAATATACTGAATGTAAAGTTTACTTTACATTCGTTAATTATTTTGTTGTAACAAAGATACTAAAAGTATTATTATATTAAACTGATAAAAATTTATTAGACATGAGATTTTTTAAAACAACCTTAGCCGGATTTATAGGCGCATTACTTGCTATTTTTGTATTTATAGCAATATTTGTATTAGTACTTGTATCGCAAATTTCTTCCGACGACGACAAAGTAGCTGTCAAAGACCAAGCTGTTTTGCATCTTAAATTAGACAACGCACTTGCCGACCGCAGCGGAATGAAAACCGATTTAATGAGCCTTTCTTTCGACAAAAGCATGGGAATTAAAGAAATTACCGATTTGCTGAAAGATGCAGCCGAAGATAAACGAATAAAAGGTATTTTTCTTGAGCCTACAGTTTTTACCGGAGGTTTTGCCAATGTTGAAGAGCTGAGAAATGCTTTAAATAATTTTAAGAAAAGCGGAAAATTCGTAATAGCTTTTTCAGAAAGCTACTCGCATAAGTCATACTACCTGTCGTCAGTAGCCGACAAAATATATTTAAACCCTGCCGGCGTAGTACAATTTACGGGCTTTTCGGCGCAAATAATGTTCTACAAAACAATGTTAGACAAATTGGGTGTAGAACCGGTTGTAATCAGATACGGAAAATTTAAAAGTGCTGTTGAGCCTTTCATGCAAGACTACATGAGCGAAGCCAACAGAGAACAAACTACAAAATATTTAGAATCTTTTTGGAACACAATGCTTACAGGCATAAGCAAAGAAAGAGGTATTTCTGTTGAACAGCTTAACTCCTATGCCGACAGTCTGGCAGTTACAAGCGCTGAAATATGTAAAAATTTAAAATTCGTAGACAACCTAATGTATCGCGACCAAGTTATTGACGAGCTGAATAAATTGGCTGAAATGAAAGACGACAAAGAAGACGTACAACTTTTAAGCATGAAAGATTATTCAAATGCAGATAAAAAATCAGAAAAAACTAAAAAATTCAGTTCTAATAAAATAGCTCTCATATATGCCACGGGTGAAATAAGATCGGGCAGCGGCGACGACAATACTATAGGTTCAGAATCGCTATCGGAAGAGATTAAAAAAGCACGCGAAGATTCTACCGTGAAAGCCGTTGTGCTTCGTGTAAATTCGCCCGGCGGAAGCGCTTTAGCATCGGAAGTAATTTGGCGCGAAACAGTGCTTACTCAAGCCGAAAAACCGTTCATTGTATCAATGGGCAACTTAGCTGCATCGGGCGGATATTACATATCTTGTGCCGCCGATACAATTGTAGCCGAGCCTAATACCATAACGGGTTCTATTGGGGTATTCGGATTGCTTTTCAACGGAGTTGACCTTATGAATAAAATAGGTTTAAAAGTGGAAACTGTAAATACCAATAAATATTCCGACGTGGGAAGTACTTTACGAAAAATGTCTAATTTTGAAAAAGAGAATATTCAAAAAGGTGTAAACGACATATACGGTGTATTCATAAAACGCGTAGCCGACGGACGCAACATGACAACCGAACAAGTGGACAAAATAGGACAAGGTCGTGTGTGGAGCGGTGTAGATGCCAAAGAAATAGGATTAGTAGACGTTATGGGAGGCTTGGAAACAGCTATAGAAATAGCCAAACAAAAAGCCGGTTTGGAAGATTATCGCATAGTGGAATTTCCTGAAAAAAATAAATACCTTTCAATGTTAGAAAATTTCACAACAGAGGCAAAAGTGGAAACTATGAGAAATCAAACAGGGATCTTCTTTCGCTATGTTGAAAGATTACAAAAATTAGATAAAATGCAAGGGACACAAGCACGTTTGCCTTATTTTATTGAAATAAATTAATAAGAGTTAAAAGTTAAAAATTAAGAGTTAAAAGTTGGGTTAAATTATTGGTAATGTAATTATAAGGTTTAGATAGATATTGTTATAAAATTTCAATTACAACATCTTCATTAAACCTTCACAACCAACTGACTAACAACTCTTTACACTTAAAAGCAAAATAAAATTTATTATTAATTTTGTATATGATGGTTGTTGCCATCGTTATGGCAGAGATGCAAGGTTTTGTGTCTCTGCCATCTGCAAAATTTCACATTTCTACGACACTATTGTATAACCATTCATAAACTTTTTGGATTTGAAACTTCTAAGAATATTTGTCCTCTACCCCATTTCACTGATTTACGGTTTTGTAACCTCTGTGAGAAATTTTTTATACGATATAAAAATTTTTAAATCGCATGAATTTAAAGTACCTGTCATATCGGTTGGGAACATTACAGTTGGCGGAACAGGGAAAACCCCTATGACTGAATTTTTAGTAAAAATGCTAAAGGATGAACATAAACCTGCCATTCTAAGCAGGGGATATAAAAGAAAGACAAAGGGGTTTAGATTTGTTAAAACAAACTCCACAGTAGCCGAAGTAGGCGACGAGCCTTTACAAATGAAAAAAAAGTTTAAAGATGTAGTTGTAGCCGTAGATGCCAACCGAGTGCGCGGCATACAAAAAATTATAGACACCCACCCCGAAGTTACAGTAATATTATTGGACGATGCCTTTCAACACCGTAAAGTAACGCCGGGCTTCTCTATACTGCTATCCGACTATGAACGTCCCATGCTAAATGACCATTTCCTACCCTACGGCAGACTTCGCGAGAGTTTGCATCAAATACGCAGAGCACACATTATAATAATTACCAAAACAGCCGAAGATATTAAGCCGATAGACATGCGAATATTGTCAGAAAACTATAAAATAAAGCCGTATCAAGCTTTGCATTTTTCTACTTTTGAATATGATGAATTATTGCCCGTATTTGCCGGTAAAAATATTTTCAAAACTCTTGATATAATAAAAAAAGAGGGTTCAAGTATTTTAATGTTAACGGGAGTAGCAAACCCGACACCTTTGGAAGAACATTTAAAAAAATATGATCCCAATTTAAAAACTATTGCATTCAGCGACCATCATGATTTTTCTGAACGTGATATTCAAAAAATTAAAGAAGTTTTTAATTCTATTGAAAACAAAAAGAAATTTATAATTACCACAGAAAAAGACACATTACGTCTGCGGGCTGTTGAAAAACATATTGATTCTGATTTAAAGCCTATAATGTATTACATTCCTGTAAGGGTAAAATACATTAATCCCACTACGGAAGAGTTTCGTAAACAAATAAATAAATATGTAAAAACAAGCCGTTCCAACACTAAATTCTTTTCAGGAAATCGTGATTTCTAACCCCCAAAAAATAACAAACTCCAAATTTTCAATTACGAATTTTCAAATTACGAATTACGAATTAGGGGTGTTCAGAAAAAAATATCTTTGCATTTTATAAACAATTAAATCAAGTATACTATGTTATCCCAGATCAAACGCATGAAATTCGTTAAATAACTAGTAATTAGAGTGTTATGATTTTTAATGATTTCACACATAAAATCTCAACTAATTTCTAAAACATTGATTTACAATACTATATTTTTTAGTAAAACTT
>PDWJ01003420.1_pt1 | contig 15209 bp, 13 predicted proteins | sample 1430881 | NCBI WGS metagenome assembly PDWJ01 (sample SAMN01162460, study PRJNA174530) | Oral metagenome, whole genome shotgun sequencing project. | biome: Marine environment; feature: Marine mammal; material: Swab sample of the gingival sulcus; isolation source: swab sample of gingival sulcus... | reverse complement strand
AATAAAGCGGCCAAAATAGTTGTTGATAATAATGTTTTTTTCATTAGATTTTCCTCTAAATTTAAATTAGTTTTTTGTTTAAAATATCCCAAATCGAATTCTTTAATGCGTTAAAACAACGCGAATAAAAAAGCACGACTTGTCCGGCTCAATTTAATGTTAAACGGCACATTTCAATGTGTTTTTCAGTTGTTCTCGTATAACTGTTTTATCCGTTAACAGCAAACTGCCAGTTTATAACTCATCGATTTTTAAGTTGCGTTTATGATAATTTTATTACGGGCAGACATGATAGCATGAAAATAATGTATTTCAACCATAGATTATCATTATGGGCCTTGTGGGGGCTGTTATTATTATTTTTTATTTATCTATTTCTGCATATGGATAAATAATTTTAAATTGGCTTTTTGACCTGTAGTCGCCAGCGATGAATTCTTATGGCAAAAAGAGGGCTTTTCACGTATAATCACCGCTCAATGCAAAACACTCTCGGACTATAGGTGATTCGTTGAAGAACAAAGCAAATTCCGCCATTTTGGCGCTCGCAAATGGCACTGTTTTTTATGGTAAATCGATTGGTTATCAGGGACACACGGTTGGCGAAGTGGTTTTTAATACGTCGATGACAGGGTATCAGGAGATTCTCACCGACCCTTCCTATGCACAACAAATTATTACTCTGACTTACCCGCATATCGGCAATGTTGGCACCAATGAACAGGATTGGGAAGCAGGGCATATTCACGCTGCCGGTCTGGTTGTTCGCGATGCATCAATGACAATGTCGTCATGGCGCGGTCAACAATCGTTAAATCAATTTTTACTCGATAATCAAATTGTTGCTATTTCCGACATCGATACGCGAAAATTGACCCGGATATTGCGCGATCAAGGGGCACAAAATGGCTGTATTATGACTGTTGATGGGATAAATTCAATCAATGAAGCCAAAGCCGTTGCCTTGGCACAGGGTTTCGCCGGGCTAAAAAATATGGATTTGGCCAAAGTCGTCTCAACGCAAAAAAGTTACGAATGGCATGGTGGTGCCGAGTGGCAATTACCGAGCAATGACTATCCGGCTTGCGACAATCATCGCTTTCACGTTGTGGCCTATGATTTTGGCGTAAAACACAACATTTTGCGCAAATTGGCAGAACGCGGTTGTCACATTACCGTTGTCCCTGCACAAACGCCGGCTGACGATGTGCTTGCCATGCAACCCGACGGTGTGTTTTTATCCAATGGCCCCGGTGATCCGGCTCCCTGTGATTATGCCATTTCGGCGACACAGACGTTTGTTGAAAAAAAACTGCCGTTATTCGGCATTTGTTTGGGTATGCAAATATTGTCTCTGGCCTCGGGAGCCAATGCCCTGAAAATGAAATTTGGTCACCACGGGGGCAATCATCCCGTTGAAGACGTCGGTAGCAAACGTGTTTACATTACCAGCCAAAACCACGGCTTTGCCGTCGATGAAAAAACACTGCCCGACACGTTAAAAGTAACCCACCGTTCTCTGTTTGACGGCAGCTTGCAAGGTGTGGTGCGTACTGATGCCCCGGCCTTTGCTTTTCAGGGACATCCGGAGGCGAGCCCCGGGCCGCACGATATTGATGAACTATTTGATCAATTCATTGAACTGATGCGTGCCCACAAGAAACAACGAGAACCTGGAAACGGAGATTAACTGAGATTAGCAGCATGCCAAAACGTACAGATATCGAGAAAATTTTAATTATTGGTGCCGGTCCTATTGTTATCGGCCAAGCGTGTGAATTTGACTATTCGGGAGCACAGGCCTGTAAAGCCTTGCGCGAAGAGGGCTACCACGTCATTCTCGTCAATTCAAATCCGGCGACGATTATGACCGATCCGGAAATGGCCGATGCCACCTATATCGAGCCCATTCGCTGGCAGACGGTGGCGGAAATTATCAAGGACGAGCGACCGGATGCCATCTTGCCGACCATGGGCGGGCAAACAGCGCTGAATTGTGCCCTGGATCTACACGAACACGGGGTACTGGAAGCATACGGCGTACAGTTGTTGGGGGCGTCAATTGATGCCATCAATACGGCGGAAGACCGCGATTTGTTTAAGCAAGCCATGAACGAGATTGGCCTAGGCTCGGCACGGTCAGGTGTAGCACACAGTTTGACGGAAGCCTTGGAGATTCAAAAAACACTGGGCTATCCAACGGTTATTCGACCTTCTTTTACTTTGGGCGGTGCCGGTGGCGGAATTGCTTACAACCACGACGAATTTATCAAAATTGTCGAGCACGGTTTGGAATTATCACCGTCAACGGAAGTGCTGCTTGAAGAGTCCTTGCTGGGCTGGAAAGAATACGAAATGGAAGTCGTGCGCGACAAGGCCGATAACGCCATTATCGTCTGTTCAATTGAAAATTTTGATCCGATGGGTGTGCACACCGGCGACTCAATTACCATTGCTCCGGCCCAAACACTGACTGACAAAGAGTACCAGGTGATGCGCAATGCCTCGATTGCCATTTTGCGCAAAATCGGAGTCGAGACAGGTGGTTCCAACGTCCAATTTTCCGTCAATCCCGATGATGGTCGTCTAATTGTTATCGAAATGAACCCGCGTGTTTCGCGTTCTTCTGCCTTGGCTTCGAAAGCAACTGGGTTTCCCATTGCCAAAATTGCCGCCAAGTTGGCGGTTGGTTTCACCTTGGACGAGCTCAAAAACGAAATAACAGGGGGGCAGACACCGGCCTCGTTTGAGCCCAGTATTGACTATGTGGTTACAAAAATTCCACGGTTTAACTTTGAAAAATTTCCGCAAACTTCTAATCGTCTAACGACACAAATGAAGTCGGTGGGCGAGGTGATGGCGATAGGGCGAACCATTGTCGAGTCGATGCAAAAAGCCTTGCGCAGTATGGAAACGGGTATTTCGGGGCTGGATAAACCGACGGAAAGACTGACAGGTGATGCTTTGCGCAATGAATTGGGTAATCCCAGTCCGATGCGTTTGTTTTATATTGCCGATGCCCTACGCCAAGGTTACCACATTGATCAACTTTATCAGATCACCGCGATTGATCCATGGTTTTTGACTCATTTACAGCACATTGTTAGTATGGAAAAACCAGTCAGCCAAGGCGGTATTGATTATCTGGACGACGCTGATCTGCTATTTGACTACAAACGCAACGGCTTTTCCGATATCTTTTTAGCCAAGCTGTGCGGTGAAAAAGAAAACGCTATTCGCAAGTTGCGCCAACGGCACGGCGTTCACCCGGTTTATAAGCGCGTCGATTCGTGTGCAGCGGAATTTTCCAGCAGTACGGCCTATATGTATTCGACTTACGAAGAGGAATGTGAAGCCAAACCCGACGATAAGCCAAAAATTATGATTTTAGGGGGTGGTCCCAACCGCATCGGACAGGGTATCGAATTTGACTATTGTTGTGTGCATGCTTCGATGGCGTTGCGCGAAGTCGGTTACGAAACCATTATGGTCAACTGTAATCCCGAAACGGTATCAACTGATTACGACACTTCAGACAGGTTGTATTTTGAGCCGTTAACCTTGGAAGACGTGTTAGAAATTGTTCGCGTTGAACGACCAAAGGGGGTTATCGTCCAATACGGTGGACAAACGCCGCTGAAATTGGCTGACGATTTAGCGGTAGCAGGTGTGCCAATTATCGGCACACCGCCCGATTCCATTGATTTGGCTGAAGATCGAGAAAGATTCCAACAGTTGTTGGCTAAGCTTGACTTAAAACAGCCACCAAATCGCATTGCCAACAGTATTGAGGAGGCAGTTTCGGGTGCCAATGATATCGGCTATCCGTTGGTCGTTCGTCCGTCTTATGTCCTCGGCGGCAGAGCGATGGAAATCGTCTATGACGAAGAAAATCTGATTCGCTATATGAATCATGCCATTGAGAGTGAAGCGAGTTTGCCGATCTTGCTTGACCGATTCCTCAATGATGCTATTGAGGTCGATGTTGATGCCGTTTGCGATGGTCATGAAGTTGTCATTGGCGGTATCATGGAGCATATTGAAGAAGCCGGCGTGCATTCCGGGGATTCTGCCTGCTCACTGCCACCGTATTCGTTATCCGCACAAATTCAAGAGAAATTGTCTCGCCAGGTCGTTGCCATGGCCAAAGAAATTGGTGTTATCGGTTTGATGAATACACAGTTTGCCGTTAAAGACAGCGAAATTTATGTGTTGGAAGTTAACCCGCGTGCCTCGCGAACGATTCCCTACGTGTCGAAATCGGTTGGCAAACCGCTGGCCAAAATAGCGGCGCGCCTTATGGCGGGTTCGACTCTGGCAGAAGAGGGCTTGACTGCTGCCATCCGGATGCCGGACTATTTTTCCATCAAGGAAGCCGTCTTCCCATTTGCCAAATTCCCCGGTGTTGATCCGTTGCTCGGACCGGAAATGAAATCGACCGGTGAAGTCATGGGGGTGGGAAGTAGTTTTGCCAAGGCTTTTGCTCGTGCTTTACTGGGTGCCGGTGAGCATCTGCCGGCTGCCGGTGATACAGTGTTTATTAGCGTTAAAGACGAAGATAAACAAAAAGCGGTTGAAATTGCCAACACTCTGACCCATTTAGACTATAATATTATCGCGACACACGGTACGTTCGCCGCGCTACAGTCACAGGGCATTGCCTGTCAACGAATTAACAAGTTGGCCGAAGGTCGTCCTAATGTGGTTGATGCGATTAAAAACGGCGAAGTGACGTTTGTCATTAATACAACACAAGGGCAGCAGGCCATTATCGATAGCTTCGAGATCCGTCGAGAGTCGATTATGGGGCGTGTGCTTTATGCAACAACGATGTCGGGGGCCAAGGCCATCGTCACCGCGCTGTCTGTCGAAGATTTAAATAAAGTTAAAAAATTACAGGTGCTACATTCAATGCAATAATTGCATCGCCCCGCCAAATAGTCATTAATCAGGTTTGCTTAATGTTACTTTGGTGTGGTGGGAGGATGTAGATCCGGATAGGAGTAAAGATTATGCAAGAAAAATTTCCGATGACAACCGCCGGCGCGGCTGAAATGAAGGCAACACTACAACGTCTAAAGACAATTGAACGGCCGCGCGTCACCAGTGCCATAGCTGAGGCTAGGGCACACGGTGATTTAAAAGAGAATGCCGAATATCATGCTGCCCGCGAAGAGCAGGGATTGTTAGAAGCACAAATCAAAGACTTAGAACACAAGATGCGTCTGGCTCAAGTCATTGATATCAAAACGTTACCTAAAAACGGCCGGGTTGTCTTTGGCACGACGGTGGTGTTAGAAGATTTGGATCACGAGACGGAAGTAACTTACAAAATTGTCGGTCAGGATGAATCTGATATTACACAGGGTTTGCTGGCTTATAATACGCCGATTGCTTGTGCCTTAATCGGTAACGAAGAAGGCGATACAGTTGAAATCGAAACACCGGGCGGCAGCAAGACTTACGAAATTGTTGAAGTTCTGTATAAGTAAGACCCGTGTTTAATGCCTCTGGGAATGGGGCTTTAAGGCGGTAAGCTTTTATACTGTTAGATAAAAAATAAACGAGAGATATAATATGATTACACTAAGCCAGTATTTGCTTGAGTACGAACGTGAAAACCCCGATAAAATAGGCATTAAAAACGCTATTGAAGATATCTCAAAGGCGTGCATCCGCATTATGGATCTGGTGGGTCGCGGCCCTCTGATTGGCATCCACGGTGATGCCGGTGAGGTTAATGTCCAGGGGGAAGACCAACAGAAATTAGATATTCTTTCCAATCAAATTATACTCGATATGCTGGCATGGTCGGGTAATTGGGCCGGTCTGGCTTCTGAAGAAATGGAAAATATTTACCACATCCCAGCTCACTATCCCAAGGGTAAGTTCCTGTGCGCCTTTGATCCGCTTGACGGATCTGGCAATATTGATTTGAATATGCCGATTGGCACAATTTTTTCCATACTTCCCTACAAAGGCGGACAAAACGCACCACACAATGCCGATTTTTTGCGTCCCGGACGTGAGCAAATTGCCGCCGGCTACGTGCTTTACGGTGCCAGTACGACTTTTGTTGTCACATTGGGCGATGGCGTTCATTCTTTTACCTTTGATCGCAGTATTGGCGAATTTTTCCGAACGGAGAAGAATATCCGGGTTGCCGATACGAAACAGTACTCGATTAACTCTTCGAATGATCGCTACTGGCTACCGCCGGTAAAACAGTATGTCGATGAGTGTAAGGCGGGAAAAGATGGCCCGCGGGGTGCGGATTACAATATGCGCTGGATGGGTTGTATGGTTGCTGATTCGCATCGTACACTGGCAAAAGGCGGTATGTTTATGTATCCCGAAGACACAAAAAATCCCGATGAGCCTTGTAAACTCAGACTGTTGTACGAAAGCAATCCGATGAGTTTTATTATCGAGCAAGCCGGAGGACGCAGCATCACCGGTACACAGAACACACTTGATATCCAACCAACGGATCTCCATCAAAGGGTGTCGTTGATGCTGGGTTGCAAAACGGAAATTGATTATTTGCAGTCGTTGCATCAAGGTTGGCAACAAGAGAAAAAAACGGCAGATAAAAGTGATAGTAAAAAATTGACTAAATGAAACCTTCGCACAAACTGCCGAGTGGGTAAAATAGTTCGTTTTTACCTATCGAAGTCTTCTTATATACTTATTCGGTGCAATGTGCCGGCCAATAACCAGGAACTTATTAAACATTATGGCAACTTATTCAACCAGTGAATTCAGAGGTGGTCTTAAATTACTTATCGACGGTGAGCCGTACTCGATTATTGACAATGAAATCGTTAAACCGGGCAAAGGACAAGCTTTTAACCGTATCAAAATTAAAAATTTGAAAAACGGCCGTGTCATTGAGCGGACCTACAAATCGGGCGAATCGATAGAAGCCGCCGATGTGATGGAAGTCAGTATGGAATATTCCTATTTTGACGGTCAAAGCTACGTCTTTATGCACCCGGAAACATTCGAGCAAGTGCATGCCTCCGAAACCGCAGTCTCAGAAGCAAAACAGTGGATGAAAGAACAGGATATGTGTACGGTTGTCCTGTGGAATGATGAGCCCATTTCGGTTACGCCCCCCAATTTTGTGGAATTGGAAATTGTTGATACCGACCCCGGTTTAAAAGGCGATACTTCCGGATCAGGCGGCAAACCGGCGACATTGTCAACCGGTGCCGTTGTCCGAGTGCCGTTGTTTATTCAAATTGGCGAAGTGATTAAAGTCGATACGCGAACCGGTGCTTACAGTTCCCGGGTTAAATAAAAGGCATAAATTGGCGGGCATATCGCTACTGCTTTAGGTAAAAATGACACATACTCCAATCATTGTTGCACTGGATTTTCCCGATGCAAAAAAAGCCGACAATGTTGCCCAGACGTTGGATCCCACTTTGGTTCGTCTCAAAGTGGGTAAAGAGCTTTTTGTCGCGGAGGGTCCTCGTATCGTCGAAAAATTGCAACGGCTTGGTTTTGATATTTTTCTCGATTTGAAATTTCACGATATTCCCAATACTGTTGCCAAGGCTTGCCTTGAAGCGGCAAAATTGGGCGTTTGGATGACCAATGTACACGCCTTTGGCGGGCAAAAAATGATGTCTCACGTGATGGAAACGTTATCGACGCTGAATCAACGTCCCTTGATAACGGCGGTAACTGTTCTAACCAGTATGGATGAACGGAATTTACATTCACTCGGTATCAATACCGGCATCATGGAGCAGGTGTCACGCTTGGCGGCTTTGGCGAAAGACAGCGGTCTGGACGGAGTGGTGTGCTCGGCACAAGAAGCCCAATTACTGCGGCAACAGCTTGGTGACGATTTTTTGTTGGTGACGCCGGGTATTCGTTTACCGGATGACCGGGTGGATGATCAGCACCGTATTATGACGCCGGAAAAGGCGCTACAAGCCGGTGCCACGCATCTGGTTATCGGCCGCCCAATCACCCAAGCCAAGGATCCGCAAAAGGCAGTTGAAACAATTATCCAGCGCCTTAATTGAGTGTTATCAAACACTTTTTAAACAATAAAAGACAACTAATTGATATTAACAATGAATCCACTACTAAGCATTAAACAATTTCCCGACTATGAAAAAATCAAGCCCGAGCACGCCGTTGCCGCTATAAAAACATTATGCGCCGATTCCAAGCAGGCGATTGAGCACTTGCTTGACAATGAACCAGCGAACTGGACAACCTATGAACGTTTGCAAGCGATTGATGACACATTGAGTAAAGCGTGGTCTCCCGTTTCGCATCTGCACGCCGTGATGAATACCGATGCCTGGCGACAAGCTTACCAAGCTTGTCAGCCTATTATTTCGCAGTACGCTGCCGAAATGTCACAGCACACCGGTTTGCATCGGTTTTATTGTGCCCTGCGTGATAGCGATGCCTTTGATCAATACGACGAAGCCAGAAAGAAACTGGTCAACGATGCCATCCGCGACTTTAGATTATCGGGCGTCAATCTGGACGATGACAAAAAGGCGAAATATCAGCAATTGATGCAAAAGGCCGCTGAATTATCCACCACTTTTTCCAATAACGTGTTGGATGCCACACAGGCTTTTCATTGGCATAGCAGCGATGCCACCGAGCTGGCCGGTATTCCCGATTCAGCCAAGGCCTTGTTTAAGCAACTGGCTGAACAAAACGGGGTAAAAGGCTATTGGATTACCTTGGATTTTCCGTCTTATTATCCTGTACTGACCTATGCCGATAATCGCCAATTGCGCGAAACACTCTATTATGCCTACAATACGCGCGCCTCGGACCAGGGCCCCAATGCCGGTGAATTTGACAATACGGCCGTGATTGAAGCGATTATGGCAGTTCGCGTCGAATTATCGGCACTGCTGGGTTTTGACCACTACGCGGCGCTGTCATTGGCCAATAAAATGGCCGACAGTTCCGATGAAGTCATTCACTTTCTGACTGACTTGGTCAATAAATCCAAACCGCAAGCCCAAAAAGAATACGCTGAATTGCAAGCCTATGCCGAGAAACATTTGGACTTGCCCGATCTGCAAGCTTGGGATATCGCCTATGCTTCGGAAAAATTAAAACAGGCCGAGTACGCCATTTCACAAGAGCAGCTGCGCGATTATTTTCCCGTGCCAAAAGTCCTCGACGGATTGTTTGACATTGTCGGACGTTTATTTGGGGTGCAGTTTGAAGCAAATGACAATCTGACAAAGTGGCATAAATCGGTCAGCAGCTATACCGTTAAAAACAGTGACGGTGAAGATATCGCCTATTTTTACACCGATTTATACGCCCGCCAAGGTAAAAATGGTGGTGCCTGGATGAATGGCGCCATCGATAAAATCAGTCATGCCGGCCATCAACAGTTACCTGTTGCTTATCTGACTTGCAACTTTATTCCGCCTGTCGGTGATGAGGTGGCTTATTTATCACACGATGAAGTGGTAACGTTATTTCATGAATTTGGCCACGGGCTGCACCATATGTTAACCAGGGTACCTTACAGTGCGATTTCCGGTATTAACGGAGTTGAATGGGATGCCGTTGAACTGCCCAGTCAATTTATGGAGAATTTCTGTTTTGAACGCCAGGTGTTGCGCAGTATGTCGGCTCACCGTCACAGTGGTGAACAACTGCCGGATGAATTATTTGATAAGTTAACCGCTGCCAAGAATTACCATTCCGCTTTACAGATGCTGCGTCAATTGGAATTTTCGTTATTTGATATGAAAGTTCACGCCGAATACGATACCGATCATCCCTGTGATGTCATGGCTGTTTTAGATGAAGTTCGCCAACAGATAGCGGTTATTCCGTCTCCCGATTATGTGCGCTTTCCAATGAGTTTTTCCCACATTTTTGCCGGCGGTTATGCGGCCGGTTATTTCAGCTACAAATGGGCTGAAGTCCTCTCCGCCGATGCTTTTTCACGCTTTGAAGAAGAAGGTGTGTATAATAAGGCAGTCGGGCGTGCCTTTAAGCGTGAAATATTGGAGCGAGGTGCTTCTCGAACGGCGATGGAGAACTTCGTCGCCTTTAGGGGGCGGGAGCCTGACATTGCCGCTTTGTTGCGTCATAATGGCATCGTCACCGAATCGTCTGTATAAAATCGAGACTACTATAATGAAAAAAATTCTTACTATTGCGTTAATGATTGTCTTTACTTCATCCGCTTTGGCCCAGCATGTTTGGGTGAGCGATGAAATTGAAGCGCCACTTCGAGAATCGGCACAACTCAATGCCAAGATTGTGGCGATGTTGCCTGCAGGTCGAAAAGTCACCGTTCTGGAACAAAACAAGGATTTCATCAAAATCAAATCAGCCGATGGTAAAGTCGGTTGGCTGTCCAGTTATTATGTTCTTCGTCAGGCGAGTGTCCACGAGCGTTTTGAACCGACCCAAAAAGCCTTGGCCAAAGCCGAGCAAGAAATTGCCCGGCTTTCTGCCGCCAATAAACAAAAAGATGTGTTAATTCAACAGCTAAAAACGGATGTTGACAGCTCGAAAAAAACGGCCGGTGAAGTGGCTGAACGCGCTAAAAGCAGCGCGACGGGAGTGGAAAAATTATCTCAAGAGAACGAATTGTTAAAAAAAGAACTCGGCGAACAAAGCGAAAAAATGAAACAATTGGCGGTTGCTTTGGAAAGTGAAAAACAAAAGGCCAGTGACGCCAGAACGCGTTATCTCAGTCTGGCGAAAGTATCGGAAAATGCCGTTGAAATTGACAAACAAAATCGCAGTCTACAAAAGAAAGCCGTACAGTTTGAGCAAGAGTTGCAACGCCTAAAAACAGACAATCTTTCATTGACATCAGAAATGGGTAACAAGAAATTTGTCTTAGGCGTGCTGACCGTATTAGGTGGAATTTTAGTTGGCTACATCTTATCCGTTATGATGCCGCCGGCCGGTCGCCGTCGTCGCAGCAGCAGCGGTTTCTAATTCAATGTATTGGATTGTCATTGATATTGAGGCTGGAATTGGATTAGTCGACTCGTCGTGTTACTTGCCGTAATATCTGATAGTGAGTATAAAATACCGCATAAATCTGCAGTGGGATAACATAATCTGTCTCGCCAAATGCCCCAATTGTTTCTGCACTGGCACAGTCAGTGCCGGATCACCAGTGGTGGATCTCATTAATAAATCATGAATAAATTGTTAAACAAGCCCGTTATTTATAGGCGCGATCAACATCCGATTTCTCGTCAACAGATTGCAAAAAGTGCCTTAACCGTTTTATATGGATTGCACAAGGCCGGTTATCGCGCCTTATTAGTGGGCGGCTGCTTGCGCGATTTATTGCGCGGTCAGGAGCCCAAGGACTTTGATGTCGTCACCAATGCTACTCCCGAGCAAGTCAGAAAAGTGTTTAGGAACTGTCGATTAATCGGTCGACGTTTTCGTCTGGCCCACATTTATTTTGGCCGTGAAATCATTGAGGTGGCGACTTTTCGCGCCGATGAAAAGGGTGAAGTCAGCGAGGAAGGGCAGGTTATCGATCACAATACTTTCGGTACGATAGAAAACGATGTACTGCGACGCGACTTTACCTTGAATGCGCTGTACTACGATATTGACGATTTTTCCATTATTGATTATGTCGGTGCGATGGATGATATCCGCGAAGGTATCATTCGCATGATTGGTGAACCGGCAGAGCGCTACGAAGAGGATCCGGTGCGCATGTTGCGGGCGGTGCGCTTTGCGGCAAAACTGAATATGCGTATTGATCCGGCTGCCGAACAGGCAATCAACGAAAAAAAACACTTACTTGAGCATATTCCTTCGGCGCGATTATTCGATGAAACGATTAAATTATTCCTCTCGGGGCACGCCTTGGGCTCTTATCAGGAACTGCGCATCCACGACTTATTTGGTGAGTTATTTCCGCAGGCAGATAGTAAACTTAAACAATTTGATGATGAACATCATGCTTATTACAAAAGTTTGATCAAACGGGCGCTGAAAAATACCGATTATCGCGTGACACATAACGAGCCGGTGACCATCGGTTTTTTGTACGCCGTTATCTTGTGGCCGCTCTATTACGACTTATTAAAACAAAAACTGGCAGAAGGCGTTCATTGGCACCAGGCCATGCACGATGCCATTGATTACGTGTTTTTCCAAGCGGCACAGCGCGTTGGTATTCCCATGCGGCACAAATCAATGGTACGCGACATCTGGGTGATGCAATCGCGGCTAACTGCACCCAATTTGAATAAACGCCGTATTGAGTCAGTGTTGAAACACAAGCGTTTTCGTGCCGGCTTTGACTTTCTCGAGTTGCGTTTACAAGCAGGTGACAATAGCTTGCAATCAAATCATGCATTATGGTCTCAAGCACAATTGGATATGCCCGAGATCATTATGGAAGCAGCGGCCCAACGTCGTCGTTCAAGCAAGGGAAAAAATGGGAGACGTCGTCAATGAGCATGACGACGGCACATCAAGAGAGCCTGGAACACCGTGCTTTTATAGCCGTGGGCAGCAATTTGCACGACCCGTTGCAGCAGCTCGATAATGCGATAAAGGCACTACGCGAACATCAATCGATTACACCGGTTGCCATGAGCAAGATCTATTTGAGTAAACCGCACGGTGTAGTCAACCAAGCCGATTTTTTTAACGCTGTCGTCGAAGTCAAAACGACATTATCACCGGATGCCTTATTAGATGTACTGCACAACATTGAGGCACAACAAGGTCGGGTTCGCAAAACAGTTCGCTGGGGACCGAGAACGCTGGATTTGGATATTATTCTTTATGACGACATCGTTATGACGACACCGACATTGACCATACCGCATCCTCGCGCCCACGAACGCGAGTTTGTTATGCAGCCGTTGTCTGACTTGGATAATACCTTGGAAGTCCCCAATTACGGCAAAGTGGCCGAATTGATTAAGGCGTTGCCTCTGAAAAACTTAACGGAGATTCGACATGGGATTACCTATCACCATTAAAAAACTAAAAGAAAAAAAGCAAAACGGTGAAAAATTCACAATGCTCACCGCTTATGATGCAACCTTGGCGATGTTGTGTGAAAAGGCGGGCGTGGATATGATTTTGGTCGGTGACTCGCTGGGCATGGTGATTCAGGGTCACGACACCACGGTTCCCGTCAGTGTTGACGATATGGTTTATCACGCCAAAGCGGTTGCCCGAGGTGCCCCAAATACCGTCAAAATGGTCGATATGCCGTTTATGAGTTTTGCCTATCCGTCGCAGGCCATTGATAACGCCGCCCGCCTGATGCAGGAAGGACACGCCGAAATTATCAAAATCGAATCAACCGTGCACCAAACACAACTGATTACCGAATTAAGTCGCAACGGTGTGCCGGTATGCGCGCATCTGGGATTGACCCCGCAAACTATCCACAAACTCGGCAGCTACGGCAAACGCGGCAAAGACGCAGCCGAAGCTCAGCAGATTTTGAGTGATGCCAAAGAATTGGAACAATCGGGTGCCGATATGCTGCTGCTTGAATGCGTCCCGGATCAACTGGCCAAAGCAGTGACGGAGGCAGTCGACGTCCCGGTAATTGGTATCGGCGCGGGTAGGGCGGTCGATGCTCAGGTTTTGGTTATCTACGATATCTTGGGCATGTCAGGCTATATTCCCAGTTTTGCCAAAAATTTCCTTGCCGAAACCGATTCCATTGAAAATGCCATACGCAAGTATGTTGCCGATGTTAAAAACGGGGTGTTTCCGGTTTAATCATCTGCAAATATAACAGACAGTTAAAATACTAACAAGTCGTTTCACTAGACTCGTTTTACTCGCCGATGATTTTATTCGTTAGCTTGTATAGCTCCGACGATATGAAATAAGGAAATTTAGATGATTGATGAACTAAATGCAATTAGTAGTGCCAATTTAAAAATTGTAATATTTGTCGTAGGTGTTGCCGGCGCTTTTTTGGGAGCATTGATTTCTTTTCTAACTGTTTTATACAAAGAAAATAAGAGCGCTAAGATAAAGCTTAGAGAAGTTAGAGCTATATGGCTAGAATCTTGATTGAAAAAAGCTTGAACCGTATGGAAACCTTATGAAAGAATTGAAAATGTTTTCAGGCGTTAACGTAACAGTAGGAGACAGAGCAATTCTAGGAAAAAAGGCGTTCAATATACTACAAGATGCAATTTATAGTAATGTTGGGTTGTTAGCGACCCATGAGACTAGAAAATTGCTCGTTTTTTCAAGAGGTTTGAGTCAGAGAGTCGGCGAAGGAAATAACTGTGAAGATACATGGTTAAACGCTATACGATTTCTTCACCTACGCTTGAGGAGTGATCTAGGAATTCAACAGTCTGGCCTTCAAGATGAAGTAAACAGATTTTTAACATCCATAGAAAAAACCAATAGCACTAGCGATATTGAAATGATAAAAACTGGCTTGTTACAGTATTTAGATGAGCTTGACCCTAAGGTTTAAAGGTTAATAAAACTATCCAACCGACATTTGCAATATGACTTTTTTTGCTGAAAAGACCACAAAAATGAACTACGTGCTCTGCAACCAATGGCAGTGCTCTTGTGGTGCTTCAACACCACGGAAATCGTGAAGTTGACTTTAAGCCACTCTCACGTTTTGTTCCGGCGTAGGGCCCCGGTCCCCGAGAACAAAATATTTAACTGAGCAAATTGTTTATTATAAAAGTGTCAACCCAAAGTTAAAATGTCCTCTTTTTGGGCTAACAGGCATATGTTTATATTTGACAAGATGATAAAAAGACTATATTATCACGGCTCCTAGATTACCCCATGTTATCAGCTCAGGTGGCGGAATTGGTAGACGCGCTAGCTTCAGGTGCTAGTGACCGCAAGGTCGTGGAGGTTCGAGTCCTCTTCTGAGCACCATCTAAAACTTGTACCACACTTACAAATAATCTATCTATAGTAAAGTGAATTAATTCTCGATACAGGGTTTACCTAAGCTCTTGTTGAGTGGCCATGGTTACGCCGTTCTGCCATATTGATGATGCTACCTATGACAACAGGTTTTGTAGCGAGAACCAGTTAGCACGACTATAGTTAATCTTCTTTATTTGGTAAAAAATAAATCAAGTGCTGCCTCCAATTTTTTCAGACAATTTTCTCACCAATAATACCCACGAGAAATCCAATCGTTGCCCCTATGGAAATAAGATAATTTTTTTCTATTTTGCTTTCGGGAA
>PDWJ01007738.1_pt1 | contig 15213 bp, 10 predicted proteins | sample 1430881 | NCBI WGS metagenome assembly PDWJ01 (sample SAMN01162460, study PRJNA174530) | Oral metagenome, whole genome shotgun sequencing project. | biome: Marine environment; feature: Marine mammal; material: Swab sample of the gingival sulcus; isolation source: swab sample of gingival sulcus... | reverse complement strand
CCCTTGACGCCCTGATTGAGGTTGTCGTCACGAGCTTCCCGTGGATGGTCGAGCCCGTCCACGACAACCCCCGAGACACTTCCGATCGGGAGAACTAGCTGGAGGACGCCGCCATGCTCCGCACCTTCGCCGCTACCCTGGCTCCGGCCCTGGCTTTGGCGCTCCTGCCCGGCTGCACCAACGACCAGGACGGCAAATTCGACGCCTTCGTCGAGCGCAGCGAGCCCTTCCGCGGTGAGCTCACCGAGGAGACCTGCGAAGAGCGCTTCGACATCAGCGGCGACTACATGCTCACCATGTCGACCCACCTGTCGCGCGACAAACCCCTGCTCCTCGGGGCCACCTTCGCCGTCGATCCCGCCACCTGGGAGGTCAGCTGCGACTTCCACATGCTCAACCTCACCGACGCCGAGCAGGCCGATCGCGCCGAGGTCGGCGCGCTCTACAGCGCCTCGGGCACCATCGCCGAGGACGGCTCGTTCACGCTCGACTTCGGCATCGTCGACGTCCCCGCCGCGGCGAACCCCATCACCTTCTCGGAGATCCAGGCCAACCTCGTCCTCGAGGGCTGCACGAAGTCCGCAGACCTCGCCTGCGGCGCCGTGGAGGGCAATGTGGTCACGCCGCACATCGATCTGGCGACCTCGACTTGGGGCTCTGCGCGCGTCGACGGCGACATCACGACGGCCCCGGTCGTGCTGAGCTGCGCGGCCACCGCTGATCAGTAGCGAAGCAGATGGACGGCGAGGCGGCGTGAGCGAGCAGAGCTCACAGGCCGCGTCGTCCGGCCGAGCCATCGGCCGGTCCATCGCCGAAACCTGCGCCTGCGGGGGCGTGAGCGACCGGATCCGACCCGCGCAGCGCCGTCCTCCTGTCTCCAGCCAGGCTCCTGACGCTCGTTCTTTGTCTTGCCTGAGGTTTACCTCAGGCGAAAAAGCGGTCTTGATGGCCCCCCACCCACCACCCACCCGCGTTCAACGAGGCTGACGAAGATGACCAGGAACCAAGCTCTCATCGCCCTGCCCGCCGTGGCTGTCTTCACGCTGGCCGCCTGTGGGGGCGACAAGATGCCCCCCAAAGAGGAGTTCCCGGCGTTGGGACAGGCTGCGGCCCTCAAGCTCCTGGCGCCCGGCGCCGACCCGAAGACGCCGCTCCGCTGGAAGAGCAAGGTCGGCGGCGCCGAGCTGGTCACGATGGCCGTAGACATCACGACCGAGATCTCGGTCGCCGGTCAGACCATGCCGATGAACGTGAAGATGACCATGGACATGAAGGCCAGCGTGGACGAGGTGCTCGACGACGGCTCCGCCCACGTGACGATGGAGGTCCTCAAGGCCGGCTTGGAGATGCCGGGGATGCAGGCCGGCGACACCACCGACACGATGAATGAAATGCTGGCGGGGATGAAGATCAGCTCGACCATCGACCCACGCGGCGTGACCAGCGAGACCGAGGTCCTCGGTGCCAACCCCATGCTCGGCCAGCTTGTTGGCAGCATGGGCGACTCCCTCGACCAGATCTCGATCCCCTTCCCCGAGGAGGCCGTGGGGATCGGCGCCAAGTGGCAGGCTCTGACCACCCAGGAGAGCAACGGGATGAAGGTTCGCATGGTCGCCACCTACGAGCTGACCGAGCTCGAGGGCGACACCGGCAAGGTCAAGCTGTCGCTGCAGCAGTTCGGTGACCCGCAGACGATCAACATGAACGGTGCGACTGGCAAGCTCGACAAGCTCGAGTCGACGGGCTCGGGCGACATGGCCTTCGACCTGACCAAGCCGGGCCTGGCTCAGGCGGCGATCCGCATGAAGCTGGAGGCCGAGCTCGAGCTGATGGGTGAGAGCGCGGACATGAAGATGGACGCCAAGCTCTCGCTGGAGCCAAAGGGCGCCCCGTCAGGCGGCAGCGCGCTCGGGGGCGAGTAGGCGGCTGCTTCGGCAGGCCCGACCGAGGCGACATCGACACACGGCGAGCGACGCCACGACGCGGTGAGGTGCCCAGCACCTCGCCTCTTTCATGCCGGTCCGGTCCGAGCTACGGCTGTCGCTCATCCAGGGCGACGAAGCCTAGCCAGGTCTGCGGGAATTGGTCGGTCACCAGCAGGAAGCCGCGATCATCGAGGCGGACGATGCCCTCCCAGTTGCGGGCGCGGTCGTCCTCGAGGCGGAGCTGGATGGGGGCCCGATCGGTGAGGCGCAGCCCGGCGTCATCGACGGCGAGCTCGACGAGCCGCTCGACCTGCTCGAAGCGCTGGTGGGTTGCGCCGCGGCCGTAGCGACCACCGAGGGACTCGCGCTCCGGGGCGACGCTGGCGCGGCTCGAGCCCGGGTAGCGGTAGTTGATGGCCCACAGGTGGCCGGCGGCGTCGACGGCGGTGACGTCGGTGATCCGGTAGTCGATGTGAGGAAAGGCGACGTCTCCGACGGCCTGCAGATCGAGGGAGAAGACGGCGGCGCGCGGGCGGGTGATGCGGTCTGCGGCGTTGAGCTCGTAGATGGCGTAGACGCGGTCGCGCCAGATGAATAGGGCCTCGTGGGAGAGGTTGTCGTCGCCCGTCGGGCGGCGCAAGGGGCGCTGTTGAGCGAGGTCCAGGGTCACCGCTCTGCGCTCCTTCGAGATCTTGCCGTGGACGAGGAGCGTCGGGTTCGAGGCGTCGGCGTTGGTGCGGGTCTCGACGGCGAAGTAGGCGTGGTCGCCGAGGAAGGCGACGGCCTCGAATCCATCGCAGCCCTCGATCGCCTCGGCGATCGAGGGGGTGACCGGGACCGCCTGCGGCGTCAGCGGCCCCGGGCGGCGACCGTCGAGGACCTCGATGATGTCCCGCTTGTCGAGGACGAAGACGCGCTGCGCGCCCGACAGGATGACGTCGTCCTCCTCGTCCAGGCCCAGCCGCTCGGGCACGAAGACGAGGCGATCGCCGTGCCAGGCCATCGCCGAGACCTCCATCTCGGCGGCGGCCATCGGGCCTGCGAGCGCGAGCAGGCGCACCGGGTGCTCGTTCGGAGCGTCGGCGGCGGTGCGCTCGGAGCCTGGCGGGCAGGCGCCCCTGCCGCAGCTTGGGGCCAACGCGGCGACGAGCAGCGCGCAAGGCAGGAGGCGGCGCGAGCGGGAGTCGAGGCTCATCGTCGCTCAAGGCTGGCCGGCCCGCGCGGGGCCGTCAAGGGCTGACAAGGGCCGACAAGGGCTGACAAGGCTGACCACGTCGGGACAGGAGCCGCCCTCGACGAGCGGTTCCAAGAATGAACCGACTGATTAAAGCTCCACGGTGGAGCGACCGTATACGGGTTCGGAGGCACCCATGACGAGGGTCAGAACAACTGTCACCGAGCCGCCGCGGGCGGGCGTCATGGTCGTCGCGGACGACCCGGACCTGCGCACGATCGTGCGTGAGGCCCTCACCCCCGCGGGCGTCGCGGTCATCGAGGTCTTTGACAGCGACGAGGCGGTGAGCCGCTTTCGCCACGCGCCGCCCGACGCGGTGCTCCTCGACGCCACGGGCTGTGGGGGGTGCGCCGTGCGCACCTGCCGCGTCCTTCGGATGCTGGACGGCGCCGGTCATGTGCCGCTGATCGTCGCGGTGGACAGCGGCGACGCTGCGGTCCTTGAGGACGCCTTCGAGGCTGGCGCGAGCGACTTCATCGCCTGCCCGCTGCACCCGACCAAGCTCCGGCACCGCGTTCAGCAAGCCCTTCGGGCCTCGGCGCGCTGGCGGCGCCTCGAGGCCCAGCGCGAGCGCCTGCTCAGAGCCCAGCGCCTCGCCGGGCTCATCGAGTGGGAGGTCGACGCGCTGGGCGTCGCCTGGCTCAACGACGACGCCGAGCTGTTGGGGACGCGGCGCTCCGCGCAGAGCCGAGCCGCCTCGCGGGTCTCGCTTCAGTCCGTCTGTCACGCCGATGATCGCGAGGCCTTGGACAGCGCGCTCGCGAGCCTTCGCCGCGACCACCAGCCGCTGCAGCTGGACCTCAGGCTCGCGCTCCCGGACGGAAGCGAGCGCTTCGTGCACGCCGAGGGCGAGGCCGAGGCCGATCCGCGCACCGGCAGCCGCCGCTCGGACCGCTTCGTCGCGGTGCTGGCCCTCGACCTCGACCTCTTCAAGCGGATCAACGACACCCTCGGCCACCTGGCCGGGGACGAGCTGCTCAAGACCGTCGCGGGGCGCATCAACGCCTCGCTCCGCGAGAGCGACTTCGTCGGCCGCAGCCCGGTCGCCAAGCACGATGAGCACCTGTCCGCCCATGGCGACAGCGCGGTCGCGGCGCGCATCGGCGGCGACGAGTTCGTCATCGTGCTCGCCGACCTGCGCCGCATCGAGGACGCCGGCGGCGTCGCCCAGCGCATCCTCGAGCGGTTGGGCGGCGCCTTTCACCTCGCCGGCCAGGAGATCTACGTCACCGCGAGCTTCGGCATCGCCATCTACCCCGGCAACGGGCGCACTGCTGAGGAGCTCGTCAAGAACGCTGACGCCGCCATGTACTCCGCCAAGGACAATGGGCGGAACAACTTCCAATTCTATACCGACTCCATGAACGCTCAGGCGCGCCACCGCCTTGAGCTCGAGAGCCATCTACGTCACGCGCTCACCCGCGGCGAGCTGTCGCTGAACTACCAGCCGCTTGTCGACGCGACGAGCGGGCGCGTGTGCGCCGTCGAGGCGCTGCTGCGCTGGCGGCGATCGGACGGCTCGATGGTGTCACCGGGTGAGTTCATCCCCATCGCCGAGGACACGGGGCTCATCGTCCCCATCGGCGACTGGGTCCTCCACACGGCTTGCACCCAGCTCGAGGCCTGGCACCGCGAGGGGTTCGAGGAGCTCAGGGTCGCCGTCAACGTCTCCGCGCGGCAGTTCCGCGATCTCGATCTCGCCGACCGTGTCGCTGCGGTCCTCGAGCAGACCGGCCTCGATCCGCGGTTCCTCGAGCTCGAGATCACCGAGAGCCTGCTGATGGCCGACACCGAGGTCAGCCGCCAGCTCCTCGACCAGCTCGAGGACTTGGGGGTCAGCATCTCCCTCGATGACTTTGGCACGGGCTACTCGTCGCTCAGCTATCTGACGTCGTTCCCCATCGACCGCTTGAAGATCGATCGGTCCTTCGTCCAGCGCCTCCGCGCCGACTCACGCACGGCCGTCATCACCCGCGCGATGATCGCCCTGTCGCGCAGCCTCGAGCTGGACATCGTCGCCGAGGGTGTCGAGTCCAAGGACCAGCTTGCGTTCTTCAGCCAGTACGAGCCGATCGAGATCCAGGGCTACTACTACAGCCGCCCGCTCGCGCCCACCGAGCTCTCAGGGTGGATGCGCAAGCGCCACGCGAACCTGCCGAGCCCCGGCGCACGCCCGCGCCACGTCTACCAGGCCAACCTGCACTGAGCGCGCGCCTCGACCGCCGCCCGCACTGAGCGCGCGCCTCGACCGCCGCCCGCACTGAGCGCGCGCGCCTCGACAAAAGGGAGCCCGAAAAGCCAAAGGCGGAGCCTGCCGAAGCAGACCCCGCCTTTGAAGTAGCTAGGCCACCCGGGGCGAGACTAGCCGCGCTCGATCTTCTCGACCGCCAGCTCCATCTCCTCGACGTTGACGTCGGTGCCCTTGCCGTCGAGGGTGAAGCCCTTCCACTTGGCCGGCCACGCCTCGAAGAAGTTGTAGCGCATGATCTCGCCGCCATCGTCGGCGCAGAGGATGACCGAGCCGGCCTTGCGCTCGACCTTGCCGTCGATGACCGCCTTGCGCCACTCCCACAGCTCGGTGGTGTTGATGTAGCCGCGCTTCAGCACGATGTTGCTGTACTTGGTGCGGCCGGGGCGCTTGCGCAGGATGATGTCGTCGCCATCCTGGTACTCGACGATCTCGGTCTCGGAGTCGAGGCCCTCGACGTTGCGGAAGGCACCCTGGGTGACGCCCTCGATCTCGACCTTGAAGTTGAAGTTACCAATGTGATCGTGTGCGCGACGGTTCGGCATATCGATGCTCCTAAATCAATGGAAAAAAACAAGAAAACAAAAAGAAAAGGGGCACCAGTTGCGCCTTGCCTCGGAATGCGAGCCGAAGACGAGCTACTGGGACCCCGAAAATGACCGACGAAAGGAACCTAGCCCCTGGGGAGACCCCGCGCAATAGCGAGGCGGATCTTTTTTTCCTCGGGTTCGACGCCGAGGCCCCCGAGGGGGCAGGGGTGCACAGTGTTTGCACGCAATATCATCGACTTGTCGGCCGCCACCGGGGGCTGGCGCCGCCGCGGCTCAGGGCGCGTCCCGGCGGCGCCGGCGCGGCGGTCCATTTGGATCCCCCGATCGGCACCACGCTTCATCGCTCCGTGCGTCGATCGCACCCCGCAGCCCAGGGGCCGAGAGCGCGGCCTAGGGGCGCCTGGTCGCCGATGAGGTCTCAGCTCAGTCCTGAGGCGAAGGCGCCGCCTGGTCCAGCGGCGCGAGGGCCTCGGCCGGCAGCCTGCCCAAGTACGCCTCGCCGCCGATGACGAAGGCGGGCGTCCCGGTGAGCTTGTGACCCATCCCGGCCTTGACGTCGGCGGCGACCTCGGCCTCGGCCTCGGCCCCGCTCATGCAGCATTGGAAAGCGTCCAGGTCAAGCTCCAGCCGGCGGGCGAGATCCTCGGCCGAGGTCTGCCTCGTCCGGATCTCCTTCTGCCTCTGGAAGAGCATGTCGTTCATCTCCCAGAAGCGCCCCTGGGCCTTGGCGCACACCGCGACCCGGGAGAGCTCGCAGGCTCGAGGGTGAAAGGCGCGCCCCTTCAACAGCGGGTTGCAGGCCCCGTCCAGCGGGAAGTGGCGGTGTACCACCCGCACCTGACCGGGGTACTGGGTCAACAGCCGCCGCATTCGCATGTGCGCGCTGCGACAGTGGGGGCACTCGTAGTCGGTGTACTCGTCGATGACGAGGATCGGCTCCGCGGCGCCGATCCATGGGTGACCCTGCTCCGTCTCCGCCTGCACGATCGCGGCGGGCGCGGGCTTTGGCTTTGCCTTTGCCTCACCGGCCTCACCGCCGCAGCCGCAGTCCGAGGCGTGGTCGCAGGCGCCCGCGGGCACGGCCTCGCCCGCCCAGGGCTCGGCGTGGGCCGCCGCGCCCGGGTTGTGGGCGGCCTCGTGGGCCTCGAGATGGGCCTCGCTGGCGGGGGGCGCCTGCCCCACCTTGGCGGTGGCCGCCGCCACCTCGCGCTCCAAGGCCGCCTGGGCCGCCTGAGCCGCGTCGATCGGGGGCTGGACCCAGGTCGACGTCGCGGCGAAGCCGCCCCACACGGCGAGCCCGCCGAGGGCCAGATGCCCGCCGAGGGCCAGCGGGCGGCCGAGGAGCCAGCGCACATCGGCGCGGATCGCCTCGCTGGGGTGGCAGCCGTCCAGGCGGCAGGCCGTCAGCGCCAGGGCCACGATCCCGAGGTTCACAGCGTCCGTGGCGAGGCAGAGGGTGCACCAGGCCCCGATCTCGAAGGCCATCAGATAGATCAGGAACAGCCCGAAGCTCACCGCAAAGGCGCCCAGGAGCAGGAGGATCCCTCGCTCACGGCGCCCCTGGCGGAGCACCAGGCCCGCCACCGCCAGGGCGATGATGACGAGGTAGGCCATGACCGCCCATAGGGCCGTCGGCACACCCATCACGGCGGCCCACTCGCTCTTTTCGACCTCGTCACAGTTGACGGTCTCGCTGATGTTGCAGCTGCTGACGAAGTCGTCGGGCGCCACCCGCAGGTTCACGTAGACCTCGGTGCTCTCGACGTTGACCACCGCGCCGATGACCGCGAGGAGGATGATGCCCACCAAGGCGAGGGTCCAGTGGCGCTCGCGACGCCCGGCGCGAGGCGGCGCGGCGTCAGCAGATGTCGAATCGCTCATGGCTCTCCCGGGCGGGGCACCTTCGAAGGTAGGGTGCCGCGCCGGCCCGGGAGGATGGCAAGGCCGCCCGGCTGACGCAACCAGATTGCGACTGGCGGACTGCCCGGCCCGGTCTCGCTGGGGCAGCCGCGCCTGCGGGTGGCCTCGACGCTGACCTTGGGGCCGTCGGTCAGCGACACCAGCCCCCGGAGGCTCGTGTGGTGATCGGGATCGACCGCGGCCGCGGGCTTGTCGGCCGCGCGGCTTGGGGCGCGATGGCCCGCTGCAGCTCCGCGGCGAGGTCGTCGACCTCGAAGGGCTTGGTCAACAGCCCCACCATCCCCGCGGAGATCGCGCGAGCACGCCAGCGCTCGCTGGCGTGGCCCGTCAGGCCGATGACCGGGAGGTCCGCGGCAGAGCGGCCGTCCGACAGGTCGCGCACGCGGCGGGTCAGCTCCAGGCCGTCCATCTCGGGCATGTCGATGTCGGCGATCAGCACGTCGAAGCGCTCCCGCCGCAGCCGCTCGAGGGCCTGCAGCGGGCGCTCCGCAGGCGTCACGAGGTGACCGAGGACGTTCAGCAGCCGCTGGAGCACCATGCGGGTGACCGGGTCGTCGTCGACGACCAGCACCGACAGCTGCGAGACCCCGGCGACCACCAGCGGCCTGGCCGGCAGCGGACCGGAGTGACCCAGCAGGTCCTCAGGGCCCGTACAGCGGGCCTGCTCGAGCTCCACGGGCAGGCGCAGCCAGGCGCGGAACTCACTGCCGACGCCGACCTCGGAGTCGACCTCCATCCGGCCGCCCATCCGCCGGACCAGGGTGCGAACGATCGTCAGGCCTAGCCCAGCTCCGGCGGCGGCCTTGTCGAGGCTACCGACCTGGACGAAGGGTTCGAAGATGCGGCCCAGCTCAGCTGCGGGGATGCCGCTGCCGGTGTCGCGCACGGAGAGGCAGACCACGTCGGGGTCGCTGGCGGCCGGAGCGAGGTGGACCGCGATCTCCCCCTCGTCGGTGAACTTGAGGGCGTTGGAGACCAGGTTCAGGGCGACCTGGCAGACGCGGTCCGCGTCGCCGATCCGCCGCTCGGCCAGCCCGGGCGCGGCGGTGACGCTGAAGCGCAGGCCCGCGTCGGCCATCCGCCCCGCGAGGGGCTCGAGGACTTCGGCGAGGCTCCGATGCAGCCGGAAGGGCTCGCTCCGAACCTGCAGGGCATCCTCGACGTCGAGGCGGCTCGCGTCGAGGACATCCTGGACGAGCCGCAGGAGCATCCGCGACGAGCGATAGGCTGCGCTGAGGTCGTGCCGCACCTCGGGCGGGAGCTCGGCCGTGCGCAGGCTCAGATCGGTCATGGCGATGATCGTGTTGAGGGGCTGGCGCATCTCGTGGCTCATGTGGGCCAGGATCCGAGCCTTGGCGCGGTTGGAGCGCTCGGCCGCGGCGCGCGAGGCGGCCAGCTGTACGGTCTGGCGCTCCATGGTCCACCGGACCGCGTAGGCGATGCCGATGAGCACGACCGCAAAGGTCAGCTTGGCCAGCGCAGCCTCGCTCCGGTCCTCGCCGGCGGCTCCCGGGATCTGGACCTGGGACTCGAACACGAGCGCGAAGCCCGCCACGATGACCACCAGGACGGCCCAGAACAGGGCCTCGCGCCGACTGCCCATGAGCGCCGCCGCGAAGCCGATGAGCGACAGCCACCACACCGTCGACGGCACCCCATAGGCCACGGGCACGCACAGGCCTACCATCGACACCATCGCGGTGATGTGCAGGGCCACGGTGGCGCGCGCCTTGGGGGCGCGCCGAAACCAAAGCCAGACGACGGTTACGGCCACGGCCTGGACGACGTTCACCCACCACGGCGTCAGCTGCCCCGACGACAGCTCCTTGGCGACGCGCGTGCCCGCGAAGAGCACGCTGGAAACGACCGTCGCGGACACGACCACGCCGACGAGCTTGCCACGATCGATGAGATCGGTGGCCCGCGACGCCAGGGAGGGCGCGCTCGGCGAGTCGACTGGGGGGTCTTGGTCTCCGCTCACGCCGATTCCAACGGTCAATCGAATCACTAGCTTGAGACCAACCGCGTCGACCTCGGGCTTTCGCACGACGTGGTCCGAGACCTGGTGCGCGCCGTGGTCAGGGTAGGCGAGCCCCGATCCTGCCCCGGTGATGCGGCGGCGGCGCTGGCCGCGCGGGGTCAGGCGGCCTCGCCCGGGGTCGGCCCCCGCCTGGTGGGCGCGCCGCTCGAGCGCGTGGAGCAGCCGCCCCGGGCGTACCCCTTCGCCGACGACGAGGGGTCGGTCTTCGACGGGCGATACAGGGCTTGACCCGGGAAAATCAAACAGCCACACAATGACCTTCTTTCACGGGGCGCGTCCCCACCGCGCGGAGGTCACCGGGATGGAGCGAATGAAGATCCCCGCCAAGGGGCGCGAGCGCGGCGCGCTGCTCGAGGAGATGGCCGGCTTCGGGGCCGAGGACGCGGACTTCCGCGGCGGTCGCACCTGGTCGATGGTCTACTGGGCCGGCGAGGCCCACCACCATCTGGTGGAGAAGGCGTCGAACCTGTTCCTGGCGGGCAACGCCCTCAACCCGATGGCCTTCAAGAGCCTCAAGCGCATGGAGCACGAGGTGGTCCAGATGACCGCCTCGATGCTCAACGCGCCGGCGAGCGCGGTCGGGACGATGACCTCGGGCGGCACCGAGTCGCTGTTGATGGCGGTCAAGGCCTACCGAGACCGCGCCAACAAGAACAGGCCCTGGATCCGGCGCCCCAACATGGTCGTGCCCGAGACGATCCACGTCGCCTTCGACAAGGCCAGCCACTACTTCGGCGTCGACAAGCGCGTCGCCCCCGTCGGCCCCGATGGCAAGGTCGACGTCGCCCAGATGCGGCGCTTGGTCAACCGCAACACCGTCATGCTCGCGGCCTCGGCGCCCCAGTACCCCTCGGGCGCCGTCGATCCCATCGCCGAGGTGGGCGCGCTGGCCAAGGCCCACAAGCTCCCGCTGCACGTCGACGCCTGCTTCGGCGGCTTCATCCTGCCCTGGCTCGAGCGCCTCGGCGTGCCGATGCCGATCTGGGACTTCCGGGTGCCGGGGGTGACCTCGATCAGCGCCGACGTCCACAAGTACGGCTACTCGCCCAAGGGCGCCTCGGTCGTGGTCTACCGCGACATGAGCTACCTGCGGCACCAGTTCTTCGTGTCCACCGGCTGGTCGGGCGGCGTCTACATCTCGCCGAGCATGCAGGGGACGCGAGGCGGCGGCGCCATCGCCGGGGCGTGGGCGTCCCTGAACGCCATGGGTGAGCAGGGCTACCTCGAGCGCGCGCGCGCCGCCTGGGAGACCGCCGAGAAGCTGCGCACAGGTATCGCGGGGATCGACGGCCTGCGGGTCCTCGGCAGCCCCGAGTCCACCGTGGTGACCTGGGCCTCGGCCCGCGACGGCGTCGACGTCTTCGCCGTCGCCGATCAGCTCGCCGCCAAAGGCTGGGCCGTCGACCGCCAGCACAAGCCCCCCAGCGTCCACTGCTCGGTCACCGCCGCCAACGCCCCCGTCGTCGACGACTACCTCGTGGACCTCGCCGCCGCCGTCGCCCACGTCGAGGCGCACCCGGAGCTGGCCCGTGAGGGCGAGGCCGCCGTGTACGGGCTCATGGCCAAGGTGCCCCTCAAGGGCCTGGTCGCCCGCGAGGTCCTCAAGGTCATGGAGAGCATGTACGGCCCCGACGGCGGTGCGCCCGAGCTGTCCGCGACCGCGCCTGGGGACGACGACCTGGTGGCCAAGCTGGTCGCTCGCTACGGCGACCAGGTCTTCGGCCTCATCGAGCGCCTCGGCGCCGTCCGAGACCGCCTGCGCCGCGTCGTCCGTCGGCCCTGACCCAGCGAGGCGCCACCCCGAGGAGGTCCCAATGGCCGCCAGAAAGAAGCTGCGCGTGGGCTACCTGCGCATCTCTCAGGAGACCAACCACCTGTCGCCTGTGAAGACGGAGCTCGCCGACTTCCGACGCGCCCACTTCATCGAGGACCCGGTGGAGCTGGCCCGCGCCACCTCGCGGCGTGGCCGTGAGGTTCCAGCCTTCGTCAAGAACGCTGAGCTGTCGGGCTTTGTGCGCGCCGTCAAGCGCTACGGGGGCGGCGAGATCGAGCTCGTGCCGATGTTTAGCGCCTGGGCCGTATCCGGCGGGCCGCTGTCCGACGGCTGCTTCGGCGCCCTCAGGGCGCGCCTCGCCGCGGCCCTCGCCGTGGCCGGCCCCCTCGACGGGCTCTACTTCGAGGGGATCTTCGACCCCGAGGCGGCGCTGCTCGAGGTGGTGCGCGCCCGCCTCGGCCCCGGCGCGCGCGTGGCCTGCTCGATGGATCTGCACGCCCAGCTCACCCGCGAGAAGATCGCGCTGACGGACGTCATCAGCGGCTACCGCACCAACCCGCACCGCGACCACGCCGCGACGGGGCTGCGGGCGGGGCGGATGCTGGTGCGGCAGCTGCGCGGGGAGCTGTCGCCCACGGTGGCCTGGCGCGCGCTGCCGATGGTCTGGGGCGGCGGCATGACCCTGGACTTCTTGAAGCCCATGCGCCCGATCTTCCGGCGCATGAAGCGCCTCGCCCGGGACCCCAGGGTCGCCGACCTGTCCCTGTTCATGTGCCACATCTGGAACGACCACCCGGAGCTCGGCTGGGCGCCCTACGTGGTCACCCACGACGACCAGCCCCACGCGGAGGCGATCGCCGACGAGCTGGCGGACCTTGCGTGGGCGGTGCGAAAGCTCGGCCCCCCCGAGCCGCCGGAGGCGCCGGAGGCCATCGCCAAGGTGCGCCGGGCCAAGCTCCGCAGGAAGCTAGGCACCGCCTGCGTCTGCGACGTGTCCGACGTGGTCGGCGCCGGCGCCACGGGCGAGAACACGCGGCTGCTCGACGCGCTGCTGCGACAGGCGGGCGACCTGGTCTCCTACGTCCCGATCCGCGCCGACCAGGTCGTCGAGGCGCTGTGGGAGCGGCGGCTCGGCGACGCCGTCGAGGTCACCGTCGGCGGCCACCTCCACCCCGAGATGAACCCGCCGCTGACGGTGTCGGGGACGCTCCTGAACAAGAAGGAGCTCGACAGCTACGGCCGGATCGTCGTGCTGGATCTCGGGTCCGTGAAGCTGTGCGTCATGGACGCGCCGCCGATGGTGATGAAGCCGTCTTTCTACCGAAAGCTGGGGCTCGAGCCGCTCAAAGCGGACATCACAGTCGTGAAGAGCCTCTTCCCCTTCAGGCTATATTTCCTGGCCGAGAACCGCCTGACGCTCTACGCGAAGACCAAGGGGATCACGGACTTCGACGCTGTCACCAAGCTCGACTTCGCCGGCCCCGTCTACCCCCAGGTGGACCTGCCGGGTTGGCGAGCCGAGGACGCGCGCCGCCGCGGCCTGAGCACGTAGGCGGCGCCTCCCACCCCCCTCGCGCCCCCAGGAGCAAGCCCTATGGCCATCAAGCGCATCGGCATCATGACCGGCGGCGGCGACTGCCCCGGCCTCAACCCCGTGATCCGCGCGGTGGTGAAGACCGCCATCCGGCGCTACGGCTGGGAGGTCTTGGGCATCGAGGACGCCTTCCGCGGGCTCATCGACCTCGACTACCGCTCGCCCCACGGCAACCGCCTCCTCGACGAGCGCGCGGTCAGCGACATCCACGTCAAGGGCGGCACCATCATCGGCACCTCGAACCGCTCGAACCCCTTCGCCTACGCCGTCGAGCGCGACGGGCAGGTCGTCGAGGCCGACGTCTTCGAGCGGGTGATGGACAACTATCGCGCCCTCGCGCTCGACGCCCTCATCAGCGTCGGCGGCGACGGCTCCATGGCCATCGCCCAGCGGTGTATCGACCGCGGGATGACGCAGATCGTCGGCGTCCCGAAGACCATCGACAACGACCTCGGCGCCACCGACTACACCTTCGGCTTCGACACCGCCGTCGGCGTCGCCACCGACGCCATCGATCGCCTGCGCGACACGGCCGAGAGCCACGACCGCGTCATGCTCGTCGAGGTGATGGGCCGCAACGCTGGCTGGATCGCGCTCCACGCCGGCCTCGCGGGCGGCGCCCACGCCATCCTCCTCCCTGAGATCCCCTACCGCCTCGACCCCATCGTCGCGCTCATCGAGGCGCGCCGCGCGGCCGGGCAGCCCTACTCCATCGTCGTCGTCGCCGAAGGCGCCAGGCCTGCCGGCGGCGAGGTCAGCACCCTCGGCCCCCGCGATCTTGGCGCCATGAAGCGCCTGTTCGGCGCCGCCGCCCGCGTCGCCGAGGGCCTCGCCTCGCGCACGGAGCTGGAGCTGCGCCACACGGTCCTCGGCCACATCCAGCGCGGCGGCAGCCCCTCGCCCTTCGACCGGGTGCTCGGCACGCGCATGGGCGAGCACGCTGTCGACCTCATCGCGCGCGGGCGCTTTGGGCACATGGTGGCCCTGCGCGGCACCGACATCGTCTCAGCGCCCATCTGCGAGGCCATCGGCCGCGAAAAGCGCGTCGACCCCGACGGGGCCATGGTCCGCGCCGCGCGCGGCATGGGCATCTGCTTCGGGGTCTGACCCTACCTCGGGCTGAAGAAGCCGTCGCCGTCGGCGGAGACCTGCGCCAGGTGCAGTCGCACCACCTCGACGGCGGCGGCGGGGTAGTCCGGCAGGCGGTCGGAGAGGACCTCGTGGGCCACGTCGAGCAGCTCGCGGGCGGCGGCCGGGACCGACGCCTCGAGGCAGGTGGCGACGCGGCCGCCGATCTCGGGGTAGGCGCGCTCGAAGCGGCGCGTGGGGTCGAGGTCGTCGAGGACCGTGGGGCGATCGGCGGGCACATAGGCCACGATCAAGCGGATCAGGTGCTCGAGGGCGTGGGTCATCACGAAGCGGTGGCCGCTGACCAGCTCGCCCCGGGCGTGGCGGCCGGTGCCCACGATGAGGTGGGTCAGGAACTGACCGAAGGCCCAGACGGGATCAGGCGCGTCGTGAGCGTGGCGCTGGCGCGTGGCGCGGGCGATCTGCTCCATCCGCCGGCCGATGCGCTCGCGGTCGAGCAGCACGCAGTAGCTGTTGACGCGGGCGACGTGCAGCTCGTCGGGGTCGAAGACCGCGTACTCGACCAGGTGGCCGTCGGCGAAGAGCACCTTGAGGCCGTGGTCGGTCTCGCGGAAGGCGAGGACGACGTCTTGGTGGTCCGGCAGCCAGTCGAGCCAGCGGCGAAACGTCTCCTGCTCGCCCGGGCGCGTGATGATCCAGAAGTCGTGGTGACCAGGTGTCCGGGCGCTCCCGGGTGCCGGCCATGGAGCCGGTGGCGACGAGGCCGAGCACGCGGCGATCGTCGTCGAGGGCCTCGACGAGCCGACGGGTATAGCTGCGGTAGCGATCGCGGTCCAT
>PDWJ01004470.1_pt1 | contig 15215 bp, 7 predicted proteins | sample 1430881 | NCBI WGS metagenome assembly PDWJ01 (sample SAMN01162460, study PRJNA174530) | Oral metagenome, whole genome shotgun sequencing project. | biome: Marine environment; feature: Marine mammal; material: Swab sample of the gingival sulcus; isolation source: swab sample of gingival sulcus... | reverse complement strand
TCCCGCAATATCCTGATTTCGTTCAAAAAAATCAGCCGTTTTTTCTTTATCAATAAGATCAAATTCTTCAAATGCCGGACGCTTACCAACAATTTTCTCAATCTGATCCAACACTTCTATTTTAGAGTTTGAGAGATTATCGACAATAACAACATCATATCCTTTATTCATCAATTCCACACAAGTATGCGAACCAATGTAGCCTACACCACCGGTAACTAAGATTTTCATTAATATTTTGGTTTTAAATGATTTATAATTGTATTGAAATCAAGACTCACAACAACATGGAGTCCCGCAGTTTAAAACAAGGAATAAAATTACAAATAATTCTATTACAAGATCAAATCGTAATCATTTTCCTTTCAGGAAACAGTCGAAACAAAAATAGCCGAAAAATTTTCGGCTATTTTTATTGCGTAAAGCATTAATAGGAATGATTATTCAACAACAATCTTCTGAACTTTTCCAAATTGGTGATTACCAAAGCGTACAAGATACATTCCTGAACGCGCATAAGACATGTCAAAATCAAACTGATAAACACCACCAACATTACGCACGCGGTTTTGAATCAACTTACGCCCCATAACATCATGAACCGTAACGAATATTGTTTCATCAAATTTATCGGATTCCATTTGTGCTCTGAAATGATTATTACCTAACGTATGTACCTCAAAATCACCCAAGATATCATTCATCGTTTCTACAGATTCATCAAAATCAAGAGTAACGGTATAGTCTTCGGTTTCACCCCACTGCATTGCTTCACAAGAATTATCCGGAACAGGACTTATCCACGCTACCTTAATTCGCATTAGGTGTTCACCAAGTGTTACATCATCAGGAAGTACAAGCCCCAATGTGTCAGCGAAAGTTCCTGAACCCATTCCCTCAGCTAAAATTTCATTATCAATAAATACTTCATCAGCTTCAAATAGAAAATTATCGTTTAAGTCGATCCATACTTTTGCATACTGATCACTTTTCTGACCAACAATGATAAGATCGTGAGTGTAACCCTTATAGAGTACTGTATTCATGTCATTAAAATCGCCATAACCATCTTCTTCACAATTTGAATAGTTTTCGATATCACCAACAAATACGGCACGAATACCTGCACCTGTAGTACAATTAGACTGCGGAGCACACATTTCTGTAGTAATCACTTTTTGGAACTCATCATTGTCCTCATTCATATCATCCGAGAAAGCGGTTTTCACAGCAATTGTATGTTCGCCAACAGCAGACAAATCAGCAGTACTGTTAAACTCAAATTCTACTTCCTCACCCGGTTCAAGATCTTCAGTAAAAGATTCATAAACAGTTGACCCATTGTCAACAATATAAGTCAAGTTAAAGTTAGAGCTTACCGTTTCAGTTCCAAAGTTCTTAACAACAGCGACAACAACCTCTTCAGACAAACCCTCTCCCGATAGAGGAGCGATAATATCTTTTATCCCAACATCCTGAGGATACAAGTACATTACTGTTTTGCTTAATTCATTATCTTCCGGTTGCTCATCACCTGCAAGTTCCACATTAACAACAATTTCATATTCTTGTCCTAAAGTAGACATATCTGCTGTTTGTGCAAAAGTATAGTCCACACTTTCGTAGCTCAATATCGGACCGGCAATTGTTTCCTCAATCGGAGCTCCACCGTTAATACGATACGAAACAGGAACATTAGTCAGAGACTCAAGACCCAAATTCTGAATTGTAACAGTAATTGACTCATTCGCAGTTAAAATACCACTTTCGGGAGCAGTAATTGCCTTCACAGCACCATTATTCGTATATGCCGGAGCTAATTGAAAAGCACCCACCCAATTTTTTCTTGTACCATTTCTAAAAGTCTCGCCAATTGACCAAAAAGTAACATCATCGTTAGGGTCAACAGTCATTTGGGAATAATCACCATAACGATAAGATGGGTTAACTTGCAAACCTTCTACCAATGATTTTTCTTCAAATGTCATCACGCCACTTTCGTCACCATTCAAACGACCTGTAAAGCGTAGTGATGGAAAAACATCTCGACTAACAACCGTATACGCCATACCAATATTTCCATTAACATCGATACACATTGTTCCGGCAAAAGCACTGTGACCATCAGGTTGTACATAAGTACCTTCTTGGAAGATTGTCCATTCAGCACCGTCGGATTCCTGACGAAGTTCATACCAACGAATACCTGCCAAATCATCACTACCATCTACGTCAACAACAAAGTTAAAAACTACCGAATTGTGCGTTGAGAATCGGCGATATTGAGCCATGAACATAATTGTTGCTTGCAAAGCATCAATATCTTGACCTGATGGCTGTGGCAAATTAGAAAAAGAACCACCGTCAAACACGCCATCAAAAGGAGTTGTAGGAATTTCTTGAGGATCAGAGATTTCTGAACTTGCAGGAGAGTCCCAGTTCACATTAATATTCCAAACTTTCAAATGGTCTTCCGAAACACCACCCCAAGAGTCATCTTGCATATAAACAATTGGTGAATTTCCCGAAGGAGGAAGCTCTGCTCCGTTAACATTGAAGCCTAAAGGAGAATAAAAACCACTTGTACGGATTCCCGGCAACGGAAAACCAACCATTTGTGCATTTTCGTCTCCGGCAATCATCAAGTCTCGTTGCAATGCAAACACCACCTCAGAAGTAGACGCAGAACTGGAGTTCTTATTTGCAGTTACATAATATCCGTCAGACCAAATGGTAAGCTTAGGATAATCCGGAAAAGAACCCATATTAAAACGGTAAGTGAACCAACCATCATTGACAGGGTCAGAACCTTGACAAACAGCAACAAGAATTCCGTTTGGAGTATCAGAAAATTCCATGATTACGAAGCGATCTACAAATCTATCGTACACAACAATAGGGTTCCAAGAATTTACAAAATGATTAGGACCTACTGCTCCGGTAGGGTCAGTTGGTGTAACACTCGAACTTGCCACTTCAAAAGTGATAATAGGCTCGCCGTTTTCCAACAGATTTTTTCTGTTCTGCTGATTTGCTACAAGAGGATCGACACCGTGAGGTAAACCTTTTCCGGGAACCGTTACATTGGCATCTCGACGTTTAATATTCACCTCTTTAGCCTTATGAACTGTCTCAGCAACCTGAAAAGTTCCATTTTTTATTTGTTCAGCAATTGATGGAATATTTTTGACGTATTCTGTTTTCACAACACTTGTGGCTCTTTGCGCCTCTTTTTGCGCTAAAGCAACAAATGACAAGCTAAACAGAACAATGAATAAATAAATTTTTTTTACCATGATTTTGTTATTATAATTTAAAAGACAAAGATAATAACAAGTAATCCGGTTTTTTGTTAAACCCAAGTTAAACTATCTAACAATTCACTATACACCAGACCAATATAAGCCTCCCAAAACGGAAAAAGGAGCTAAACCCACGGTTTAGCTCCTTTTCTATGAATGAATAATACGCTATTAATTCATTCTAATCATCTTAGTAACAACAGCTTTTTTGTTCACTTCCAGTCTCACGAAAATGACACCTGTATGATTATTAAGATCATTTTCATTTATTCGAACTCGGTGTTTACCTTCAGCCTGATTCATTTTTTCATCAGTATAAATTAGCTGTCCCAAGCTATTGTACAATCTGATATAAATATCCGACTCTTCATTAAGTTCGTAATCAATACTAAAGTTATCCTCAAACGGGTTAGGGTAAATCTTCAATTCATCAATTTCATCAATTTCACCAAAACCAATATTTGACTCAGAAATTGTCACATCCATCGAAGACTTAACACCTACACAACCATATTGATTTGTAGGAATCACCCATAATTCACCGGTACCTGATTCACCCCAGTTAACAACAACATCACTACTATATTGACCTGTTGAAACAGCACCATTAATAATACCCCATTCATAAATCCAGTTATCATGGTAAGTAACGGTATATGCTTCACGCGCATTGGTATATACATTATACTTTCCTTGAATGGTAAGTGCTCCCGGGCTTGGTTGGATTACCATTTCAATAGTATCGAAATAATATGAGAATCCATCCGTTACCGAAACAATATACTTGGTGTTTTCGTCAGGAGTCACAGTAACAGTTTCTGTACTTGCAGTAAACCCTAACGGTAATGAAGTCCAATTGTAGAAGAAATTATCCGTACCTCCCGAAGCAACAACTGTAAGTTGAGAAGATGCTCCTTTACAAATATAAGGAGGGTCGGCAACTATTTCAGCATGAACAGGTCCCAATTCTAAACCGATCATTACAGAATCTGTTGTAACACATCCTGACTGACCATCAGAAACTGACAAATAAACAGTATGATAGTTACCCATTTCTTCGGTCAACTGAACAGTTTGCGCATCAAGCACAGACGGATCAACAAACAACTCTGACGGAGTCCACTGATATGAATACATACCGCTTCCACCTGTAACTACCGGATTGAATGACACTTGACTATAATAGTTGGTATCAATATTTTCACCTAAATCAAACACCGGAGTTTCTTTAAAGACAACGATAAGGTCATCCGATACCGTTTCAGTACAAGGTGATTGAGGTTCAACATTTATTGTTAACCACACAACTCCGTTTTGAATATCCTCCACACCCGGAGTGTAAACGGCATTCACAGCTGTTGAATCATCAAAAACACCATCTCCCGGACTTGTCCACAATATTGAGCCGTAATTTGATACAGTCGGATTAAGCTCAACTTTTTCACCAACACATAAATCAACTTGCTCTCCTGCTTCTACTGACGGAGAACCAATAACTGACAAGGTCAAAGTATCATAATAAGGCTGATCACAAGGTAAAAGCGCGTAAGCTGCTATAAACAAATCAACTTCACCGGTCTCTATATCGTTCGGACCCGGAGTATATGTTGTAGCAACAGAAGACAGATCACTAAATGTTCCATCACCTGATGATCCCCAACCTACGCCGCCACTGTACTGAACAATCGCGTCCAAATCAAAAGATTCGCCTTCACAAACAGCAGCATCAGGACCTACATAAGCATAAGGACTACCTTGGATTGTGATTACTATTTCATCTTCAACAGCTTCACATTCACCTCCACTGTAAGCAACAAGTTTCAATGTCACTTCACCGTTAGTTACGTCAAGGTCAGAGAATTGATAGTTTGTTTCCAAACTAGAACTATCATCAAATTCACCTGTTCCGTCAACAATAAACCAATAAACAGATTCATAATTACTAGCAGTAGCATTTAGGTCGATACCATCTTGCGAACACACGGTAGTATCATTTCCTACACTTACCTGTGGTGCAGCGTAATATTCTAAATAAATGGTATCACGTGCAGGAGTATCACAAGGTAACAAAGCATAAGCAGCAGCAATAATTCTCACTGTTCCATTTTCAATATCTTGAGCACCTAAGGTATAAACCGGATTTAAGGTATTATCTTCATCAAAAGAACCGTCTCCGCTCGTTGCCCAATTCAAAGAACCGTAATTATCAGCTGTTATTTCTAATTGAACAGTCACTTCTTCGCAAAGAGTCGTTGTATCAGCTGCAAGAATTTGAATTTCAGGATTGTGTTGATAAGTTAACACCACTTTATCGGTATCATCACCACACTCGTCACTGCTAACTGTCAGCGTAAGCTCCACAGATCCGGATTCAACATCCTGAGGTCCCGGCATATATGAAGCATTAACCAATGTTGCATCATCAAAAGAACCATCACCGGAGCTTGTCCAAACGTGAGAATCAATCAAACCATCAACAACACCACTAAGTTGGTAAGGAAGGTTATCACAAACTTGGTCATCTTCACCAGCCATAGCAACAGGTCCCGGTGTGTAAACAATCAGCACATCGTCACTCACTGTTTCAGTACAAGGACTAACACTGGAGGCTGTAATAACTAGGTTAACACTACCATTTGCCATATCCTGAGCTCCCGGTGTGTATGTTGATTCTACACTTGTTTCATCGGAGAACACACCATCACCGTTTGTTGTCCAAAGCACCTCAGAAGCACCTTCAACAACAGCACTCAATTCTACCGGAATATTTGTACATGTATTATAGGTATCTCCGGCATCAACGGTAACAATTGGTTGAATCGTTACCCTCAACGTATCATAAACTGTAGCTGAACACGGAGAAGTAGCTGATGCTCTAAATACAAGATCTACAAACCCATTTGCTGCATCACTAGCTCCCGGAGTATAAGTTGTATTAAGTTCATTTGGTGTATTGAAACTACCATCTCCAAGCGAGTTCCACTGAACAAAATTATAATCAGTAGCCACACCCACAAGGTTCACAACACCTGATTCACAAACAACTTCATCATCACCGGCATTAACGGTAGGGAAATTATTAATTGTAACAACTATTTCATCAGAAACATCGGCACACAACTCGTCGCCTGATGCCGTAAGCGTCAAGGTTACTTGACCATTTGCAATATCTTGTGGACTTGGGTAATAGGTAGCATTTGCGGAAGTAGGGTTTTGGAAATTACCGGAACCGTCGGTAGACCACAACACCTGAGTAGCAAAAAACACCTGAGGATTCAAAAAGACTTGTTCATCTTCACACACCACCACATCTTCACCTGCATTTACATCAGGAGAAGAAGCAAAAGTCAAATCCATCATATCGGAAACATCATCACCATCATCGCAAGGTGAAGCAGCTTCTGCCCGAAGGGTAAGCGTAACTTGCCCTGATTGATAATCAGCCGTACTTGGAATATAAGTTGGATTAAGAATATGGGAATCTGTAAATTGTCCTGTTCCGGAAGATGTCCAGACCAAAGAGCCATAATCTTGTGCCGTTGCACCATTCAAGGTATAATTTTCACCTTCACAAACTCTAGCATCAGCACCCGTACTAACTGTAGGAGCATTAGCTATTGTAAAGGTAACCTCATCAACATCATAATTTTGGATATTACAAGGAGGGCTTGAATAAGCATAAAGTCTAAATCGAAGGAAACCACCTTCTTTTTCTTGCTCACTCATGTGATAAATTGCGGTTAAAGAGTCATTGGTATGCCCTTCAAAATAACCACCATTACCATTTACACACTGCCAAGTAACACTCCACGCATCAGTAGCAGTTCCTTCTATAGTAATTTGATTATCGGTTTCACAAATCGCATCATCTTCACCTGCATTTGCCACCGGCATTGGGATAACCCGTACTTCAACCTGTCCGGTTGCAATATTGGTACCATCACTCACAGTAACAGTATACAATGTTGTTTGTAAAGGAGTAACAATTGGCTCTTCTTGAGTAGAAGTAAAATTCCCGGGCGTACCCACCCAAAAATAAGACAAATCTCCTCCTCCCCCGGTCACTTCTACATGAAGCTGTGTAGTTTGATTCACGCAAACCAAATTATCATCGGCCGTAACCGTAACTGATAACTGGGCATAAACACCCGAAGCAAAAAACACCTGACTTAGAAACAGAAAAAGAAATGCTCTAAACTTAGTTGTAAAAACACTTTTCATATTCTCAATTTTATAAATTCTCATAATTTTCATTCACACATATCAACATTTTCAAATAACATTTATCCCTAAAGCAACCATGACTTCACACACAACTGCCAAAAACAAATAAACACTCTTTATGAATCATACAAATATAAGCAATCATTAAATATAGACAAATATAATAAGCACCTTGTTTTACCGAGTTATCAACATAATTAGGTTAATTTCCTACGCGTTAAGAAAATTTTTACGAAAAAATTCACTAAAGGACTAAACAAAACAAGAAATTACTACCTTTATTGGCCGCAAACAGATGTAGCAAGAGTTTCCGAAAAATAAGGAAAATCAAAAATTAGACAACCGAATGAAGCAGATAAAATTTATATATATACTGTTAAGCATAGCTGTCCCAAACTACTTATTCGCAGCAGGAATAAGCAGTTACAACTACAACAACTTTGCATTATCCGTAATATGCTTAGCAATTCTCTTTATCATCATATTTCTCCTGAACAAAAACAGAAACCTGACGATGGAGATACAAAAACTCAAAGAGAGCAACCAAAAACTGAAAGACACCAAGCAAGAAACGCTTGAAAACATCAAAGATTTAAACAATAAAATCAAGAAAGCAACCATAGATAAGGAAACCGCAGACGCTTCAAACCAAGCAAAAAGTAGCTTTTTGGCAAATATGAGCCACGAGATCAGAACACCGATGAACAGTTTAATCGGTATAACTGAAATTTTGGAACAAACAAACTTAGACGAAGAACAAAAAGATTTTGTCGCCATCATCTCATCCGCTGCAAACAATCTCCTAACCATTATCAATGACATTTTAGACTTTTCAAAAATAGAAGCAGGTCACATCGAGTTAGAATCCATTGACTTTGATCTACACGAAGAAATTAACGAAGTAATAAAATTATTAAACAGAAAAGCACAAGACAAAAAATTAAACCTCTTTTACAAAATAGACCCAAGCGTTAATCGCTTCTACAAAGGTGATCCGGGGAGAATCAGACAGATCATTATTAATTTAGTAAATAACGCCTTAAAATTCACTGACGAAGGTTTCGTGAAAATCACCATAACCGCAAACAAAGAAAATCAAAACCATTTAAAATTCTCAATCATTGACTCCGGCATTGGCATTAATGAGGAAGGAAAAAAGAAATTATTTAAAGCCTTTTCACAAACTGACGCATCAATAGGAAGAAAATATGGCGGCACGGGATTAGGTTTAACAATCTCAAAAAACCTAATTGAAATGATGGGCGGTTCGGTAAATGTTGAATCAACACCCAATGTCGGGTCAACATTCTCCTTTAACATAAACCTGAACCCGGGTGTTGACCCCATCAAAAACGCAAAAAAAACGAAAATCAACTCACCAACTGATTTAAAAATATTACTCATCGAAAACGATCTGATAAGTCAGAAAGTAACAAGCGCAGCTCTAAAAAAGCTCGGATTCAATTTGGATATTGCACAAAACGACCAAGAAGGCTTTAATAAATTCAAGGAATCGAATTACAATTTAATACTAATGGACATTCATTTACCAACAATGAAAGGTATTAAAGCAACAAAAGCAATTCGTAAGTATGAAAACCAAAACGAACTAGACCCCGTAAAAATTTCAGCACTCACGGCAAACACTCTTGCCGAAGACAGAACCGCCTGCTTGAAAGCCGGAATGGACGATTTCTTACACAAACCATTTAGAATCAAAGATTTCAAAACCATCATTAAAAAATTCTTTAATATTTCTATTCAAGAATCAAGAGAAAAACTAAAGCCCAACCCTGAGATAGTTCTTCACAAGGAGCTTCGAGTTCTTTTGGTTGAAGACAATTTAATAAACCAAAAAATAGCCATGATGACCTTACAAAAGATGGGATTTCAGATCAACGTAGCCTTCAATGGTCAGGAAGCCCTCACAAAAATCAAAACCACACAATACGACATTGTTCTGATGGACATACAAATGCCTGTTATGGATGGTATTGAGGCAACAAAACAAATTCGTGAGCTAGAAAAGAAAAACAATAACACCCCGGTATTGATACACGCAATAACTGCCGACCCCGGAACAAAAGAAGTTAAAGAGGCAATGGACGCAGGAATGAACGGACTGATTCCGAAACCTTTTAAACCTGAGCACATCGAAAAAGCATTGAAGAACAAACTGGATAGCTTGGCTAAAAAGCAAGCTGAAAAACAAAATAAAAGCCCTAGACACAAAATCCTGATAGTCGAAGACAACCCTATCAACCAAAAAGTTGTAAGCATAACATTGAAGAAAATGGGATACACTTTCGACATTGCGGAAAACGGCAAGAAGGGCATTGAAAAATACAATAACGATTCCTTCGATATCATCATTATGGACATCCAGATGCCTGAGATGGACGGTATTACGGCTACAAAAATTATCCGATCCATCGAAAAAGCTGAAAATAAACACACTCCAATCATCGCGTTAACAGCAAATGCAATGAAAGGAGACAAAGACAAATTCCTTGAAGCCGGCATGGATTATTACATTAGCAAGCCTTTTGAAATTGATGACTTAAAGAACATGCTTAAAAATGTCAGCAAGAACCTGAAAACCTAATTCACGCTTATGCCTACGCAAGGTAGGTCGATGAAACACTCATTTTTCAGCCAAGCATAACGAAGGAATCGGACTTCATAGACGAACTCTGATTCATATTTTTTAAAGCTAATTCCTTAATAAATTAATAACTTTGCACGGCGTGTGATACCATAATGTATAAATATCTGTAAGAAATTTCCGGATTTTGAAGTCAGTGATAAAAAATTCCTGTCAAGCATAACGAAGAAGTTGGACTTTACAGACGAGCGAGATGGAATGTCCGCGGTTGATAAAAATTAAAAGTAAATGTTGTGAGTAAAGTTGATAAAAATAATTCGGCACTAAAAGTTAATGAGGGAATAGAACAGCCCCCATCCGTAAACAAAGAAGCGGCAAAACGCTTCGCAAAAAGAAGAATCCCCAAATTAAGTCCGGAAAAGCTTGTTGAGGGAATAACTCAGGGTAACAGGACTTTCCTCAGTAAGGCAATTACTTTAATAGAAAGCTCCCACCCAAAACATCAAGAGGAAGCAAGAGAACTTATCCGGAGATGCCTTCCACTTGCCGGAAAGTCTATTCGAATTGGGATCACGGGAGTTCCGGGGGTCGGAAAAAGTACTTTCATCGAAGCTTTTGGCAAACACCTGACAAACAGAGGTCACAAGGTTGCCATCCTTGCCATTGACCCAAGTAGCAATGTTCGCAAAGGAAGTATATTGGGAGACAAAACCCGAATGGAAGAATTGTCAACCGATTTAAATGCCTTCATTCGCCCTTCCCCCTCAGCAGGAACATTGGGTGGTGTAGCTCAAAAAACAAGAGAGTCCATTTGTCTGTGTGAAGCAGCAGGTTTTGATGTAATTATCGTTGAAACAGTCGGCGTTGGTCAGTCTGAAACTAGTGTTCACTCAATGGTGGATTTCTTTTTATTGCTTATGCTTGCCGGAGCCGGCGATGAATTGCAAGGCATAAAAAGAGGAATTATGGAAATGGCGGATGCTATCATTATTAATAAGGCTGACGGAGACAATATCAGAAAAGCGAAATTAGCAAAAGCAGAATATCAAAACGCTCTGCACTTGTTTCCTCCTGCAGAATCGGGGTGGTCGCCACAAGTGCTGACCTGTTCATCCGTAAAAAAAGACGGGATTGATGTGATTTGGGACATGATTAACGACTACAAATCGCATACAACAAAAAATGGATTTTTTGAAAGCCGCAGATCCGACCAAAAAATTCAAATTATGTTTGAATCGCTCGAAGAACAATTAAAAGAATTATTCTACAACAACTCTGAGGTACGAAGCAAATTACCAATACTACGAGAACAACTTGTTCAGAACAAAATTGATTCCTACTTTGCTGCAAATAAACTTATTTCGATTTACAACAACACACACAAATAAAAAAATGAGCTGCTCACTTGGGCGGCTCTTTTCGGCTCTCACCGCCGGAACACGCAACGCAAAACAAAGTCCAGATCGAATTATTTAGTAATTTTGTACATATGGAAAATAAAAAATACACTTTCGACAGAACAATTCGACTTATACTGAATGCGGCATTAATAGTAGGCAGCATCTATTTAATCAAGATTTTAAGTCCCTACCTCATGTCTTTTCTCATTGCGTTACTGACAGCATACCTACTCGAACCCATCGTACATTTTTTCCAAAATAAAATGCGCATAAAAAACAGAACAATCGCTGTTTCTCTAACCTTGTTATTGATCGTTTCGGCATTTATAGGTTCCATCATCATTATCGTTCCCGCGGTGATTGATGAAATTGTTCACACAGAAAACCTCTTAGTAAATTATTATCAAGAACAAGAACGTCCTGAATGGATTCCTGAAAACCTGAACGAACAGATTCACAAGTTTATACAAACTCAAAAATTTGATCAATACCTCACTTTCGATAACATTAGCGAATATGCAGGTGATGTATTGGCGCGCCTATGGAATGGCATTGTAAGTTTGGGCGGTTTTGTTTTTAGCTTATTCAGCATTGTCACCTACCTACTCTACCTTGTTTTTATTATGATTTATTACAACGACTTTGCAAACAACTGGGAAAAATCCATCCCAAAACAATGGCGACCTCAACTGACGGGCATTGTAAAAGATGTAGAATCGGAAATGCAAATATATTTCCGAGCACAAGCAAAAATTGTTTTGATTGTTTCGATACTCTTTGCTGTCGGATTCAGGATAATAGGTCTTCCTTTGGGCATCGGTTTAGGAATCTTGGTGGGCTTGTTCAATTTTGTTCCTTATTTACAGTGGTTGGGTGTTCCGTTAGCCGCATTTCTGGCACTCTTGTACACGCTAGAAACAGGCTCTTCATTCTTGGTAATGATGGGTTTAGTATTTTTGGTAATGGGAATTGTTCAGCTTATACAAGACGTTTTTCTAACACCAAGAATCATGGGAGACTCTATGGGAATGAACCCGGCAATTATCTTACTTTCCCTCTCCATTTGGGGAGGATTGCTCGGAATGATTGGAATGGTCATTGCACTACCGATAACAAGTATAATAATTGCATATTACAAACGATTTGTATTAAAAATTGCACAAGACGAACCGGAAGACACGTCTCTAATTGAACAATAATTGAATAGACTCAAAAATCAGTCAAACAAAACAGAAAAGGAGAAATTATGAATACCAAAGTATTAAGAGGAAAAATTGTTGATGTAATAAAGAAAGAAATATATTCCGGTTGTTTGACTATTCGGGATGGCAAAATTGTCGAGACACGTCGAGAAGCACATAATGAAAGTCAATACTTAATACCGGGACTGATAGATGCACACATTCACATCGAGAGCTCCATGCTTGTACCTGCGGAATTTGCAAAACTTGCCGTACAACACGGCACAGTCTCAAGCGTTTCCGACCCGCATGAAATTGCAAATGTTTTAGGCATGAAAGGCGTGGAATATATGATTGAAAACGGAAAAACCGTTCCCTTCAAATTTTTCTTTGGAGCACCGTCTTGTGTCCCCGCAACAGCATTTGAAAGTTCAGGAGCCACTTTCGGGCTTAAAGAAACCGAGGAATTGATGAAAAACAGCGAGATCAAATACCTCGCAGAAATGATGAACTTTCCCGGAGTTATTTATGATGACAAACTGGTTCACGGAAAGCTGAAAATAGCACAGAAATACAACAAACCCATAGATGGTCACGCCCCGGGACTCAAAGGAAAAGAACTGGAAAAATACATCCGTTCGGGAATTAGTACAGACCACGAATGTTTCACCTCGGAAGAAGCTCTGGAAAAGCTAAAACTCGGAATGAAAATCCAAATCCGAGAAGGTTCGGCTGCTCGCAACTATGAAGCACTAAAAGAATTATTCAATATTGAGCCCGACATGCTAATGCTGTGTTCTGATGACCGTCACCCCGACGAACTTCTGAAAGGACACATCAATGAGCTAGTGCGCAGAGCTATTCAAGATGGCTACGACCCGATAAATGTGCTTCGTGCCTGCACCTACATCCCCTCCGAACACTACAAACTGAACGCCGGACTCCTCCAAGAAGGAGATGCCGCCGACCTCATTGTTGTTGATTCGCTGCACAACTTTAAAGTTCTCGAAACTTATATTGACGGCGAAAAAGTTGCTGAAAACGGAAAATGCTTGTTCCAAACCGCAAAGGCTTCTCCGATAAATATCTTTGAAGCCCAAGCAATTAACAAGAGCCAACTTGAAGTGCTTGCCAAAGGTTCTAAAATACGGGTGATTGAAGCACTGGAAGGCGAATTGATCACAAACGAACTCGTAATTGATGCCAAAATTGAAGACGGTAAAGTACTTACCGACCTTGATAATGACATACTCAAAATCGCGGTAATCAATCGCTACAAACCATCGAAACCGGCTGTAGGCTTTATCAAAAACTTTGGACTTCGACAGGGTGCAATTGCGTCAACAGTAGCCCATGACAGTCACAATATCATTTGTGTCGGCGTTAGCGATGAGGAAATATGCGCGGCAGTAAATGCCATTATCGGGTCAAAAGGTGGAATAGTAGCCGCAAGAAAGGGAAAAGTCGATATTTTAGAGCTTCCTGTTGCCGGAATAATGAGCACTGATCCGGGTGAAAAAGTTGCCAAAGACTATGAACGTCTGGACAAGTTGGCGAAGCATTTTGGTTGCCAATTAAAAGCTCCTTACATGACCTTATCGTTTATGGCTCTTTTAGTAATCCCTTCCATCAAAATGAGTGATATGGGATTATTCAACGGATCGGATTTCCGTTTTACAAATATATTTTCAGAAGAAAATTAGGTACTGCGTCGCTATTGTAATGAGCTAGTGATTCTTCTACCCCAATTCTGTCAATTGGAAAGTGTTGCAGCTAACGCTGTGTTATGTGTGGTTGTCCGTTTTTTATTTGCTTAAACTTTCGCAAAATTCATCTGCAGACATTATCGGCAGTAACGATTGTCGAAAACCTTTTGCATTTCTTGTAATAAGAATTTGAATATCCGTAATTTGGCATAATGAGTAAAATGTGCTATATTAGCGGAAAAACACAGGTATGAAGATCTTTAGTTTTACAGCAAATTTTGGTACTGAAGAGGATTGTAGATTACACTTTAAAGAGGCACGCGATAAGATAGGCGTAAAATGTAATAGATGTGGTCACGATCAGCATTATTGGATAAAATCAAGATGGAGTTACGAATGTAAATCTTGTAGAAGTAGAACCTCTCTTAAAAGTGGTACGATTATGCAACATTCTAATCTTTCATTTTTGATATGGTATAAGGCAATGTTTTTAATGACTACCACTAAAAAAGGCTTTTCGGCAAAAGAAATTCAGAAACAATTAGCCCAGATTATTCATCATTAACAGAGTTTCTTGCTTTCTGCACTCTTAGATAGGTAGATTTTATTTTCTGATTTTAATTTCAATTCAAAAAGGTGTTTTTTTTGCGTTTTATGCTCCATTTTAAGGGTAAATTATCCAATATTTAACGACTGGACATAATTTTCCCACGATGGTTGATTTAGGTAAACAACCACCATTACTGTGTGATAAGTTCTCGAAATAAATCTTTGTAAACAAAAGCTTTCGATAAACG
>PDWJ01005835.1_pt1 | contig 15220 bp, 13 predicted proteins | sample 1430881 | NCBI WGS metagenome assembly PDWJ01 (sample SAMN01162460, study PRJNA174530) | Oral metagenome, whole genome shotgun sequencing project. | biome: Marine environment; feature: Marine mammal; material: Swab sample of the gingival sulcus; isolation source: swab sample of gingival sulcus... | reverse complement strand
ATTTGGTTGCTTTTTTACATGGAAAAGACTTTTTGAAAAAAAGGCTTTGGAATGCCTATTAAAGTTATATTTAAAATTGTTTAGAAATTTAGATTAGAATAAAGCAGAAATTTAAATTATTTCATTCTATTTTTATAAGCAGTTAAACAGTTTTTCATTAACATTGCAATTGTCATTGGTCCAACACCCTTTGGAACTGGTGTAATAGCTGAACATTTTGGTGCCACTTTATCAAAGTCTGCATCACCACATAATCTTCCATCTTCTGAATAATTAATACCAACATCAATTACAACAGCACCTTCTTTTACCCATGTTTCATCAATCATTTCTGGACGACCAATAGCCAAAATTAAAATATCAGCATTGCTTGTAACTTCTTTGATATTTTTTGTTCTTGAATGGCAGATTGTAACTGTTGCATTTTTTTCTAATAACATATTAGCAACTGGCTTTCCTACAATATTAGAACGACCTAAAACAACCGCATTTTTACCTTCAAGTTCAATGTTATAAGCCTTGAAAAATTCCATGATTCCTAAAGGAGTACAAGGTCTTAAAGAACTCAAACCTGTATAAAAACGACCTGCACTTATTGGTGTAAAACCATCAACATCTTTTTCTGGTGCAATATGATGAAGAATATTATCTGGGTTTAAGTGCTTTGGTAATGGAAGCTGAAGTAAAATACCATCAACTTCTTCGTCTTTGTTTAAAAAATCAATTGTAGAAATTAATTTTTCTTCGGTAGTATCTGCTGGTAACCTGTATTCATGGCTAATCATACCTGTAACTTTTGTTGCTTTTAGTTTATTTCTTACATAAACTTTAGATGCAGGGTCTTCACCAACTAAAATAACAGCCAAAGCTGGTGCTCTTTTTCCTGAATCAATTATTTGTGCTACTTCTTTTGCAATTTCTTGCTTAACTGTTTTACTTAATTCTTTTCCATTTAATAATGTGTACATATCTCCCCTATAGTTAAAGAATAACAACATTTCAAATTACCTATATTTTGGTAATTTACTAAAATTTAAAATCGATAATGCCATAAAAGTTTTTATTTTTAAATACAACTTATCTAACATTTTCCTGCATTATAGATTGATTATGAAGATGATGTCAATAAATTAATGCTTAAAAATGAATTTTTATTGTATAAAAACCATTTTAATAGCATTAAAATTAAAAAAACTTGACAATTCATACTCTAAATTATTATATATGTCTATTATTTTATATTTGTTATCGGAGGATAAATGAAAAAAAATGACTTTATTAAAGAAGTGTTAGCAAATTTACCAGAAGACTTAAAACTTTCTCAGAAAGCTTTAAATGAGCTACTAGATATTACTTTTGATACATTAACAGATGTTATTTTAAAAGAAGAAAAAATAGCATATCCAGGTTTTGGCACATTCGTTTTAAAAACAAGAGCTGCAAGAAAAGGTATTAATCCAAAAACTAAAAAACCAATCGAAATCAAAGAATCAAAATCTATTAGCTTTAAACCTTCTACAAAATTAAAAGAAAGATTAAACTAGAAATCTTATAATACTATTAGTTTTCTTAAAAAATAAATAAAAAAAATCTTATTTTATCTATTGAAATAAAAATTTTTGTGCTTATATTGTCTCCATGTATAAATTTTTTTATGATTTGATTTTATAGGAGATAAAAATGTCAAATATACCAGAGAGATTGATTGATGATGAATCAAGAAAACAATTACAAGAAAGATTTAATGATGAGTTAAATAGTGAAGTTATAATTGATTTGTTTATAGGTAGTGAAAATGCAGAATATGTTGAATTTACAGAAAAGGTTTTATCTGAATTATCAGAGATTAATAGTAAAATTAAAATTAATACCTTTGACATAAAAAGCGATGAAGCTAAAAAAAGAGATTTAAAAACTTCTCCAACATTAACTATTGGCTGGGATAAAGGATATAAAATTGAATATTGGGGAGCTCCAGCAGGCTATGAAACTGGTGGCTTTATAGAAACTTTGCTACTTGTTTCGCAAGATAAATCAGGTTTTCCAGAAGCTATTCTTGAAAATATTAACCATATTGATAAAGATTTAAAACTTTACAGTTTTGTTACTCCAACTTGCCCTTATTGCCCACAATCAGTTATGTTAAACCATCGTCTAGCATTAGCAAAAAAAGAAAATATTCGCTCTATTTGTGTTGAAGCTAATGAAAATATGGAACTATCACAAAAATTTAATGTAAGTTCTGTTCCTCAACAAAACATAAATGATGATATTAATTCAACAACTGTGGGGGCTCAGCCAGAAGATTCTTATATCGACCAAGTATTAAGTTATGGTGCAACAAGATATGCAGAAATAAAAAAAGAAAAACTTGAAAAAGAAATGAAAGCTGAAGAACTTGTTGATAATCCAGATTATGCTTTAAAATTAACAGATAGCAATTTCAATGGTGCTATTAATAAATATCCTTTTGTTGTTGTTGATTGTTGGGCTCAGTGGTGTAATCCTTGTAAGATGGTTGCCCCTATAATTGATGAACTTGCTTCTGAAAAACAAGGTGATATTGTTTTTGGTAAACTTGATACAGACAATAACCCTGCAATTTCTAACCAATTTAGTATTCGTTCTATTCCAACATTACTCATTTTTAAAAATGGTGAAAAAGTAGGGCAAATTGTTGGTGCAAAGCCAAAAAATGCTTTATTAAAAGAAATTGAATCTTTTAAATAAGGGGGATTGATGGCTAATAATATAATGAAAGTAGAGCTTTTTAAAACCGAAGGTATGAGTTTAATAGCAAAATCTGATTCTGGGCATTGGACGGTTATGGATGCACCCAAAGAATCAGGCGGTCATGGTGCTGCAACGAAGCCCATAGAGTTACTTTTAATGAGCTTAGCTGGTTGTACAAGTATGGATGTTATTTCTATTTTGAAAAAGAAGCGTATTAATTTTACTGACTTTAAAGTTGAAGCAATAACCCAAAGAGGAGAAGAATATCCAAAAGTTTTTAAATCAATTAGTATTCATTTTAAGGTATATGGCAGTAAAATAAAAGAAAAAGATGTTGCCCGTGCAATAGAGCTTTCTAGCGAAAAATATTGTGCAATTTCTGCTATGCTTAAAAAAGCTGTTCCTATATCAACTTCTTATGAAATTATAGAAGTATAAAATCTTTACTAAAATTCTTGACAAAAAGCCCTTTTAAAATATATAACTTCTCAAAACAATTAATTTATATGTAGCTAATTAAAGGCTTGGCTCTATTTTGTATTTTTGAATAAAAAATATTTTTTAGGAGGTAATTTGTGAATACAAGTAAAAAGCTTTTTTCAATGAAGTACAAAATTCTAATACCATTTGTTTTATTAATGTTAATTTCCATAGGTATCTTAACTTTTATTTCTGTGAGGACTTCAAGACATGCAGTTATGGAAAAAGTTAATAAACATCTATTAGACAAAGCCAATGATACAGCTCAACTTATAGATTCAAGAGTAAACTCTCTTTTTCAGTTTTTAACTGGTATTACCAATATTCCCACTTTTTCAGATCCAAATATTCCTTTTACTGAAAAAGCAAAAATTATAAATGACATTACTAAAAATAAAAAATTATTTTTAAGAGTAAACATAGTAGATTCTAAGGGAATGCTTTATACTTATGGATATAAACCTATTGATGTATCAAAAAGAGAGTGGTACCCTTTTGTAATGAGAGGTGAAAATTACATTTCAGAGCCATTTATTTCTCCAAGGGATAATAATTTAGCAATTGTTATTGCTGTACCTATTTATAGCCCTAATGGAATGGTTATTGGGGGCTTAAGTGTTACTCTTGATGGTTTATGGCTCTCTAATCAAATTAAGGATATTGTTGTTGGTGAAACAGGATATTGTTATATCTTAGGAAAAACAGGAATAAATATAGGTCATAAAGTTTTTGAAAGGGTAAAAAATCAAATTAATTTTATAGAAAAAACAAAAACAGATAAATCTTTTTTAACTGTTGCAAATTTTGAAAAGAAGGCATTAAAGTCAGAAATAAATGATGTAGGAGGTTATACTTTTGATGGTATTGAAAAAATATCAGCATTTGCAAAATTATCTAATACTAGTTGGACTGTTATTGTAACTGCACCAAAGTATGAATTTATGGAAAGTATAAGTAAATTGAAGTCATTTCTTATTATTGCTGGTATTATAATGGATATTATTGCAATTATAATAATTTTAATTATATCTATTCGTATGATAAAACCTATCCAAAAAGTATCAGATGCTTTGAAAAATATTTCTCAAGGAGATGGAGATTTAACTGTTCGTTTACCTCTTATTGGCAATGATGAAGTTACTGAAGTTTGTTATTATTTCAATGAAACAATAGAAAAAATTGCTGTTTCAATGAAATCAGTTATGAATAATACAAAAAATATGACTGAAATTGGGCAAAATCTTTCAAATAATATGACAGAGATGGTTAATTTTGTTAAAAAAATTAGTAGTAATATAGACGACGTGAAAGAGCAAGCTATAAGTCAAAGTGCGGGAGTAACAGAAACATCGGTTACAATGGAAGAAATAATTAACACAATTGAAAATCTAAATAAAAGTATAGAAATACAAGCAACAAATGTTTCAGAGTCCTCTCTATCTATTCAAGAGATGATTAAAAATATTGTTTTGATTGGAAAAATGTTAAAAAGTGTTAATTCTGTTGCAGAAAATTTGAGTGAAAAAACCACTACTGCAAAAAATGAAAATGATGTAGCTAGCTCAGATTTGTCTAAAATAAGCCAAAAATCTAATGAATTATTAAAAGCAACATCTGTTATTCAAAATATTGCAAGTCAAACTAATCTCTTATCTATGAATGCAGCAATTGAAGCTGCTAATGCAGGAAGTGCAGGAAAGGGCTTTGCGGTTGTTGCTGATGAAATACGAAAACTTTCAGAAGAATCAGATTTACAAAGTAAAGAAATTTTTGTAACAATAAAAGAAACAACTGATATTATTAAAAATATAACTATTAATGGTCAAAATACAGAAAGAATATTTATTGATGTTTTTGAATTAGTTAATGAAACTCTTAAAGAAATAGAAAATATTGTACAAAGAATGCAAGAGCAAGAGAATTCTAGCCAAAATGTTTTATCTGCCTTAGAAGATATTAACAAAATAACTAAAGAAGTCAAAAAAGGGTCATCTGATATGCTAGTAGGTGGGGAGCAAATAGCAAAAGAAATGCAAAAGCTTGATGAATTAACATGTATAATTACAAATAATATGAATGAAATGAATGAGAGTTCTTTATTAATAAACAGTGCAGTTCAAGAAGTTAATAATTTAAGTCAGCAAAATCAGAAAAGCATTCAAAATCTTTCAGATGAAGTAAATAAGTTCAGAGTTTAATTGGAATATTTATTGCTTTTAGCTTCAAAAGTATTTTTTGGAGTTTTATGAGTAGTGATTTTGTAATAAGTTTAATGAGCCAAGCAATTCGTCTTGGAGCATTAATAGGGCTTCCCATATTAATAACAGCACTTATTGTTGGTGTGGTTATTTCAATTTTCCAAGCAATTACACAAATCCAAGAAATGACCTTATCTTTTGTGCCTAAAGTTATTTCAATGGCATTGGTTTTATATCTTTTAGGACCTTGGATGCTTGATAAACTGATGAATTTTACAAAGCATGTTTTTGTTAATTTACTTTTGGTTAAATAATATTATTTTATGCAAAGTTACTTAATTATTGATGATTATTTGTTTTTATTTCTTGCTATTTTATTTAGAATTGGTGGATTTTTCTTAACTGCACCTTATTTTTCTTTAATGAATATTCCAAATCAAATAAAAATATTATTTACATTATCAATTTCTTTTGTTGTTATTTTTTATGTTCCAATATTTCCATTTAAGGGTGAGCTTTCGATTCTTACAATTGTTATAAAAGAGTTTTTATTTGGTATATTTTTGGGGCTTGGGATTAAGATGATTTTTATTTTACTGAGTGGTGCAGGTGAAATTATTGGTCAGCAGAGTGGTTTTTCGATGGCTAGGATGTATGACCCACTTGCTATGAGTCAAACAAATGTAATTGCCAACTTTTTGAATGTGCTTTTGATGTTAGTTTTTCTTTCGGTTGGTGGTCATTTAATTATTTTACAGGTTCTTTTAGATAGTTATATTATAATTCCGATAGATATTCCTTTAAAAGTTTTTAGTAGTTTTAATTTTTTTATGAATCTTTTTATTATGATGTTTTCGATTACAATTCGTATTGCCTCACCTTCAATCATTACTGTTTTAGCAACTTATATTGCACTGGGAATAATGACAAAAGTAGCTCCAAAAATGAATATCTTTTCATTAAGTTTTTCGGTAAATATTTTAATGGGTTTATTATTGCTTGTTCTTATTATTGATGGTAGTGCAAAAACTATGCTTGTAAGTTTGGATACAAATATTCGTGATATTTTATTACATCTAAGATAATTGCATCATTTCAAACGATTAATATATCATATAAATATATTAAAAATGATAAAAATATACTAAAAGATTATATTACATCATTCCAGGCATTCCAAACACCCAATTAATATATCATATAAATATATTAAAAATGATAAAAATATACTAAAAGATTGTATTACATCATTCCAGGCATACCACCCATAGGAGGCATTCCTCCACCCATAGGGGCATCATCTTTCTTAGGTGCATCAACAATTGCAACTTCAGTTGTTAGCATTAGTCCAGAAACAGACGCTGCATTTTGAATAGCTGTACGAACTACTTTAGTTGGGTCAACAATACCTTCTTCAAGCATGTTTACATAAGTTCCTTTTGCAGCATTATAACCATAGAATTTATCTCTATTTGTTAGTACATTATTTTTAATAACAGCACCTTCCATTCCTGCATTTTCTGCAATTTGACGGATTGGTTCTTCAACTGCTCTTATAATGAGTTTTACTCCAGCTGCTTCTTCAATATCTATTCCATCAGTCAATTTTTCAAGGTTTTCAATTGTTCTTAAAAGTGCAACACCACCACCAGGAACAATACCCTCTTCAACAGCTGCTCTTGTTGCATGAAGTGCATCATCAACTCTTGCTTTCTTTTCTTTCATTTCAGTTTCTGTTGCTGCACCAACTTTAATTACAGCTACACCACCACTTAATTTAGCAAGTCTTTCTTGAAGTTTTTCTTTATCATAATCAGAAGATGATTCTTTTACCTGAGCTTCAATTTGAGCTTTTCTACTCTCAATTGCTTTTTCATCACCAAAACCATCAACAACAATAGTGTTATCTTTTGTTATTGTGATTTTCTTAGCTCTACCTAAACGTGCAAGATGGTCAACATTAGGGTCATCAAGCTTGTGTCCAAGCTCTTCGCTGATTAAGGTTCCACCAGTTAAGATTGCAATATCTTCAAGCATTGCTTTTCTACGGTCGCCAAAACCAGGTGCTTTTACCGCTGCAACATTTAATACTCCTCTTATTTTGTTTAAAACAAGAGTTGCCAAAGCTTCACCATCAATATCTTCTGCAATAATCAATAATGGTTTTTGTGCAGATTGCATATTTGCTTCAAGTGCAGGAAGCAATTCTTTCATGTTAGAAATCTTTTTGTCTGTGATTAAAATATATGGGTCTTCATATTCAATAACCATTTTTTCGTTATCTGTTACAAAATATGGTGAAAGATAACCACGGTCAAACTGCATACCTTTTACAAGGCTCAATTCTGTTTTAAAACCTTTAGCTTCTTCAACAGTTATAACACCATTTTGCCCAACTTCTTCCATTGCATCAGCGATTATGTTTCCAATTTCTTGGTCGCTATTAGCAGAGATAATTGCTGTTTGTGCTATTTCTTTTCTTCCACCAACAGGTGTAGAAAGTTCTTTTAAATCTCTTACAACAGATTCGACTGCTTTGTCGATTCCTCTTTTTACAGACATAGGATTCATTCCTGCTGTTACAAGTTTGATTCCTTCTCTGTAAATTGCTTGTGCTAAAACAGTTGCTGTTGTTGTTCCATCACCTGCAACATCTGCAGTTTTTGAAGAAACTTCTTTAACAAGTTGTGCTCCAAGGTTTTCAAATTTATCTTCTAAATCGATTTCTTTTGCAACACTAACACCATCTTTTGTTACAAGTGGAGAGCCAAAGCCTCTTTCAATCATTACATTACGACCCTTTGGTCCAAGAGTTGCTTTAACTGCGTCTGCAAGTTTGTTTACACCAACTAATATTTTTTGTCTACTATCATCTGAAAATAAAATTTCTTTAGCCATTTAATACTCCTTATTCAATAATCCCAAGAATTTCATCTTCTTTCATCAATAAATATTCTTCTCCATCTATTTTTATTTCGCTTCCAGCAAATTTACCAAATAATACTTTATCATTTATTTTTACTGTCAAAGGTAATTCTTTGCCTGATTCTGTAATTTTCCCTGTTCCAACAGCAATAACAACTCCTTCTAGTGGTTTTTCTTTTGCTGTATCAGGTATGTATAAACCTGATTTTGTTTTTTGTTCTGGTTGAACTCTTTTTACTAAAACTTTGTCGTACAATGGTTTAAATTGCATATTTCCTCCATGCATAATCAAATAAGCTAAAACATAATAAGTACCTTTTTACATTTTTCAAGTATTTTTTAGAAAAACATTTATTTTTTATATGATTTTAATATTTTTATGTAACTTTTAATCATCATATTAATCCAAGATAAAATAATAATATCCATTTCCTATTCTTTTGATATTATTTCGTATATTAAAAGAAACCATAGCTTTTGCTCTTTGAGCTGAATCTATTATGTTTGATGTTTCGTTATAATAATATGTTATTGCATTAGAAAATAAGCAGCCTGTTCCATGAATTTCTTCATCAAGTTGTATCTTCGGATAGGAAATCTCTTTTTGTTCATTTTTTGTGAAAATATGGTCTATGGCATTTTTATTATCTTCATCGCCACCTGTTATAACTCCACCTTTTACTCCAAGAGTTCTAAAATAATTAATCATATCATTTGTTTCTGTTTTTTGGGAAATAATCATTGCTTCTTTATAGTTTGGGGTAATGATATCACAAAGACCAATAAGTTGCCTAATTGCAGTAAGTGTTTCTTGGTCATTAATAAAGCTTTTTTCTGAAGTTGATTTCAATACTGGGTCAAAAACAATGAATGGTTTAGTTTTTAAGGCATTATACCAGTCGATAAAGCTATATATCAATGCTGTATTTGAAATAAGTCCAATTTTAATTGCATCTATTCTAAAATCGCTGCTAATACTGCTTAATTGAGATATAAATATTGGGTGTTCTACATATTTAAATTCCTGAACTCCTCTAGAGTTTTGAGCTGTTATTGCTGTTGTTATGTTGAATGTGTAGTAATGAATACTATGAAAAAATTTATTTGCTAGCTCTAATCCTGCCCCTGCAGAGGGGTCTGTGCCTGCGATTACTAATATTTGTTGCATAATCCCACCATTTAATTTTTAGTTAATATACTGTTTAAATAAAGTGTTGTAAAGTCATTATTATAAATTAATCTCAATTTATGATAATCTTTATTTGATGGGCATTCCAAAGCCTTTTTTTTCAAAAAAGTCTTTTCCATGAAAAAAGTAACCAAATAAAATTTGTTTACTTTTTTAGAAGTAAAGCCAACGAGTTGTCTTTACTTCTAAAAGTCAAGCCCAAGGTCTTGCCTTTTTGGTCGTTGAACCAACATAAATGTTGTTTCAGCTCTAAAAAATAAACCCGCCAAGCGGTAGTAAAATCAATAAGTTATATAGTTATATATGTAAAAGATTAAAAAAAAGCAAAAAAAGGAAAAAAATAGTTGACAAAGCCTATGTTGAAATGTATATTGTAACACGCTGTTGGGAAACGAAATAGTTGTTTTTTTCGATGGTGTAAGCTCTTTTCAAGAGTAGATATAAGATACAAAAGAACTGTTAGTTAGAAGCGAAAGAAGTAAGGTTTAAAACCTTGTCAATTCTCTTTTATGTAGAGAGAAGCGAATACGAACTAAGAAAACGAGAAATAGAGATTAAACATGAGAGTTTGATCCTGGCTCAGAATGAACGCTAGCGGTATGCCTAACACATGCAAGTCGAACGGTAAGGCTTTCTTCGGAGAGTACACGAGTGGCGCACGGGTGAGTAACACGTGAGCAACCTGCCTTAAGCTCTGGGATAACAGTTGGAAACGACTGCACACTGGAACTGAGACACGGTCCAGACTCCTACGGGAGGCAGCAGTGAGGAATATTGCGCAATGGGGGGAACCCTGACGCAGCAATACCGCGTGAGTGAGGAAGGTCCTTTGGATTGTAAAGCTCTGTGGAGTGGGAAGATGATGACGGTACCACTTTAGAAAGCACCGGCTAACTACGTGCCAGCAGCCGCGGTAATACGTAGGGTGCGAGCGTTGTTCGGAATTATTGGGCGTAAAGCGGATGTAGGTGGTTTATTAAGCCAGATGTGAAAGCCCAAGGCTCAACCTTGGACGAGCATTTGGAACTGGTAAGCTAGAGTGTGTTATGGGAGTGCGGAATTCCTAGTGTAGCGGTGAAATGCGTAGATATTAGGAGGAACATTCGTGGCGAAGGCGGCACTCTGGGGCAACACTGACACTCAGATCCGAAAGCATGGGTAGCAAACAGGATTAGATACCCTGGTAGTCCATGCTGTAAACGATGAGGGCTATTTGTAGGGATCGTCTCCGCCTGGGGAGTACGGTCGCAAGATTAAAACTCAAAGGAATTGACGGGGGCCCGCACAAGCGGTGGAGCATGTGGTTTAATTCGATGCAACGCGAAAAACCTTACCTGGACTTGACATCCCTCGGACGAATACTAGAGATAGTATTTTCTCTTCGGAGCTGGGGTGACAGGTGCTGCATGGTTGTCGTCAGCTCGTGCCGTGAGGTGTTGGGTTAAGTCCCGCAACGAGCGCAACCCCTGTTTACATTTGCCATCATTAAGTTGGGGACTATGTAGAGACTGCCGGTGTTAAACCGGAGGAAGGTGGGGATGACGTCAAATCATCACGGCCCTTATGTCCAGGGCTACACACGTGCTACAATGGTAGGGACAAAGAGCGGCGAAGCAGTGATGTGGAGCAAATCTCAAAAACCCTATCTCAGTTCGGATTGAAGTCTGCAACTCGACTTCATGAAGTTGGAATCGCTAGTAATCGTGGATCAGCATGCCACGGTGAATACGTTCCCGGGCCTTGTACAGTAACAAGGTATCCCTACCGGAAGGTGGGGATGGATTACCTCCTTAAGGAGTTAAATACTCTGTCAACTCTTTCGCTTACTAACAGTTCTTTTGTATTTTATGGGCTTGTAGCTCAGTTGGTTAGAGCGCACGACTGATAATCGTGAGGTCGAAAGTTCAACTCTTTCCAGGCCCACCACTCTAACTTTGTTGAGTTACGGGTGATTTTTGCATGTGGGGGTTTAGCTCAGCTGGGAGAGCATCTGTTTTGCATGTAGAAGGTCAGGGGTTCGATCCCCCTAGCCTCCACCAATAAAAAAAGCCATCGTTTTTGATGGCTTTTTTTATTTATTCTGTTTAATTTATGACACTGTGTTAAATAATAATGAATAAACTAATTTTGATTATTAATCTAATATATTTTTTAATATCCCTATTATTTTATTTAGATTTGTTGACTTCATTTGATATTAAAGAAGAACATTTGAAATTATTTGTTTATTACAGTGTTTTTATTTTAATCCCTTTTATATTATTTTGTAATTTCAAGTATATACAATTTATTCATTTTAAAATTATAACTTCTTTGCTCCCTATAATTTCATTAATATTATTATTGATTTTAACTCCAATAAAAATTATGTTTTTATCAAGTTCTTGGAAAACACAAACAATAATATATAAACATGGGCACTTAAATTTCAAGAAAATAGAACTTCAAATACAAGATAAAGGAGCACTTGGTTATAATAAAAGAATTGTAGAGGTGCTTTATTTAACTAAATATTTCATGATAACAAAACCAGTTGATGAGAATATCGAAAAGAATGTAGAATGGTTTAAGGTTGATATATATATTAATGAATTAAAACTAAAATAATTAAAAAAATAAGTTTTCTAGTTAAAACTAGCACTGAAATTAAAATTTTAGCCTTTTTTATCCGATACTATTTTCATTATAACTCTAAAGGAGTTAAATTATGAAAAAGAAGGTTTTATTTGTTATTTTATTTATTTTATTAGTTATTTTTATTATTATTTTAAAAGAAAATAGAGTTCTCTTAAAATTTTTAACTGGTTCAGCAAGGATTGCAGGTAAGCCAATTGTTGATGTGAAAGTATATGTAGATGGTAAGTTAAATAATAAAATTAAGGTCTTTCATATTGATAAATATTGGAATAATAGTAAAGCAGACTACTATGTTTTATATGGTGATTTAACATATGCTAGGGTTTTTCTTGTTGATAGAGCTAGAAACCTTGTGGCTGACCCTGTTTCATCTTCTAAGGATGATTATGATATTATTTTAGGGTATTTATTTCAAAGTGATAGTGGAGCACTTTTTGTTCCATTAGATGATGGTGTTAAAGGTCCTGGTTTTGATGCAAATCTTGTAATTAAAGAAAATGAGATTACTTTTGATTTGCCTACATTAGAAAAAACTAGAATAATTAATGTAAAATTAGTATTTGATAAAACTATAAAAAAATAAAATCCCATAGTGGGTTTATTTTTTAGAGGTGAAACAACATTTAGGTTGGTTCAACAACTAAAAAAGTAAATAAAGCATAAGCTTTTGGTTACTTTTTTGCTTCCAGCTTCCTTTGTATTTTATGGTGTATTAATAATATATTCACAATAAAAAGTTTTATATCTACTTTATAATAGTACAGTATTTCCCTCTCTAAGTCAGTTATTATACTTAATTTATTTTAGGCAAATTTTACTTTTTAGTTATCATTCATATTCAATCGTACTCGCAGGTTTACTACTTATATCATAAACAACTCTGTTTATCCCCCTAACTTCATTTATGATTCTGTTTGATACCTTTTCTAAAAATTCATAAGGCAATTTAGACCAAGTTGCTGTCATAAAATCAATTGTGTTTACAGACCTAATCGAAGCCATATATTCATAAGTTCTAACATCTCCCATAACTCCAACCGTTTTTACAGGTAATATCGTAACAAATGCTTGACTAACTTTATCATATAAACCATCTGCAATTAATTCTTCAATAAAAATATTATCAGCTTCTTGTAATAATCTAACTTTTTCTTCTGTTACTTCTTCAACAACTCTTATACCTAAACCAGGTCCAGGGAAAGGGTGCCTCATTATAATATCTTTAGATAACCCTAATTTTAAGCCCAGCCTTCTAACTTCATCTTTGAATAATTCTTTTACCGGTTCTATTATTTCAAATTTTAAATCTTTTGGTAAACCACCAACATTGTGATGTGATTTTATTGTATGTGAAGCTCCTTTTACCGAAACAGACTCTATTATATCAGGATAAATTGTTCCCTGTGCTAAAAATTTAATTTCTTTATCTTCTTTTATTTTTTTAGCTTCTTCATTAAAAACTTCTATAAACTCTTTACCAATTATCTTTCTTTTGGTTTCAGGGTCTTTGATTCCTTTTAATTTTTCTAAAAATCTTTTTTGAGAATTTACATATACAATATTTAAACCATTTAATTCTTCATATTGTTTTTTTACTTTTAAAGCTTCATTTTTTCTAAGTAATCCAGTATCAACAAATACACATATAAGTTTGTCTCCAATTGCTTTATGAATTAAAGATGCAACCACAGAAGAATCAACCCCACCAGATAAACCAAGTAAAACCTTTTCTCCATTAGTTTGGTTTTTAATTTCTTCTATCTTTGTTTTTATAAAATCAGACATTATCCAGTTTTTTTCTATTTTACATATTTTAAACAAAAAATTAGAAATTATTTGCATTCCATATTCAGAATGATTTACCTCTGGGTGAAATTGAAGGGCATAAATACCTTTATCATTTGTTATAGCTGCATTTGAAGAGCTTGTTCCTGCTATTTTTCTAAATCCATTTCCCATTTTAGTAATATGGTCGCCATGGCTCATTAAAACTTTAGATTCTTTTTTTACATTAAAAAATAACTCATTGTCTTCTAAAATTTCGAGCATAGCAGAGCCAAATTCTCTTTTATTAGATTGCTCAACTTTACCTCCAAATAAATGAGTTATAAGCTGCATTCCATAACAAATTCCCAATATTGGAATATTTAAATCAAATATTTTTTTATCAATTGTAGGTGCATTTTTGTCATAAACAGATGCAGGTCCACCCGAAAATATTATACCTTTAACTTCTTTACCTATTTCATTAACTTTGACATCTGCGACAATTTCACAATATACTTCTAATTCTCTTATTCTTCTTGCAATTAATTGGCTATATTGTGAACCATAATCTATTATTAAAATTTTATCTTTCATATTTTCTCTTTATTTTTGAATACTATAATTTGGGGCTTCTTTGGTTATCAAAACATCATGTGGGTGAGATTCTTTTAAACCTGCATTTGTTATTTTAACAAATTGAGCTTTTGTCTTTAAAGCATTTATATCTTCTGCACCACAATAACCCATTCCTGACCTTAAGCCACCACATAATTGAAATACTGTATCTTTTAATTTACCTTTGGTTGGAACCATTGATTCAATTCCTTCTGGTACAAGCTTATTTGTTGCTGATTCTAATTGAAAATATCTGTCTTGAGACCCTCTTTTCATTGCTATAAGAGAACCCATTCCAACATAAGTTTTAAAGCTTCTCCCATTATATATTATTTCTTCACCTGGAGATTCATTTGTTCCAGCTAATAACGAGCCAAGCATAACACAATCTGCACCTGCACCAATTGCTTTTACTAAGTCACCAGAAAACTTAACACCACCATCAGCAATAACTCCAATACCTTTTTCCATGCAATATTCTGCAATATCCATAACTGCTGTTAATTGAGGAACACCAACCCCTGAAACTATTCTTGTTGTACAAATAGAACCTGGTCCTACACCAACTTTAACTGCATTTGCACCTGCATCTATTAAATCAACTGCAGCTTCTTTAGTAACAATATTACCTCCAACTAAGTCTAAATCAGGGAAGTTTTCTTTTATCTCTCTAACT
>PDWJ01004847.1_pt1 | contig 15220 bp, 15 predicted proteins | sample 1430881 | NCBI WGS metagenome assembly PDWJ01 (sample SAMN01162460, study PRJNA174530) | Oral metagenome, whole genome shotgun sequencing project. | biome: Marine environment; feature: Marine mammal; material: Swab sample of the gingival sulcus; isolation source: swab sample of gingival sulcus... | reverse complement strand
GTCGTTGGCATGCGACACAAAATATTCACGCAAAAATTGAGTATTCCCCTTTTTAAATTGTGTAAAAGCCAATGCTTTTCTTAGGAAAAGTCCTCGTTTATAATTGCTGATGCTATCTTCTGTTGGATAGAAATATTTAATTTTCAGATTCCCCAACATTTGAAAACAGCCATAGGGAGCATTTTTACTATTACCACCTGCCGAGCCTTTTCCTTTGCACTTAAAGTGTTTATACATTAGGTGTTGAGCAGCAATATTTTTTCCTTTCAATAAAAGCGAACGAATCTTTGGCAGATATTGAATTGCCTCTGTATTAAGTGCATCTTCTTTAGCTCCCGACCACATTGTAATATCATTTAAAACGATATTTTCGTTGTGGATACCGCCATCGGGCATCATTCCTAAACGTCCGTTGCCCAATGGAATTGTGGCTTCCCAAATTTTAGCAGGGGAGTTGTAGTGTAATGTTCTGTTATCAATTTTTACTGGTTCTATGTCTTGTTGATTACACGAAAAAGCGATAAATAGCAGAAATAGAAAGCAAAAATATTTCATCGGTCAGGCGTATTGGTAATATTTTCTAATTTAAATTTGATATTTAATTTCGGATTGTTTCTTCTTTGGATAATCAGATGAATAGAGTCGTTTTGGGATATTATTTTTTCTCTATTTTTACGGTGGATAGAGGCAATATTTATTCCGTTTATTTTTAGAATTCTATCATCAATCTTTAAACCTGCTTTTTCGGCATTGGAGTTGCTGTATAAACCGCTGACAATCCAAGCCCCCAAGGTTTTACTTCTGTCCACATACGAAAATCCTTTTTTAGAAAAATGAAAAGGCTCGCCATATTTAGCGTTTGGTTTTAAATATAGATAATTATTAATATTATCGATAATAATATCGAAATGCTCTAAAATTTCGTTGCCAAGTAATCCTAAATATTTTCTTTTGGATAATGCTCCGGATTTATCGATACTATAATCCATAACAACATTATTCATTTGAAACCCTGCTATTTGTAAAGAATTAGCCTTAAAACTGAAACTTTTCGATTCTCCTCCAACACCTCCATATTTTGTATAGTATGGAATTTTCAATTTAATTTTATCCTTTAAATTGTATTTTATGGCTGTTTGGCTGGTTAAGTTGATGCTTCCTCCATTACCTAAATCCAATAGAAAATTGCCTTTTATCCATAATGAATCCTTAATATTAATAGCCAAGGGAAGGTAATATCTATTTCTATAAGTTGTCAATTTTATTTTTTGATAACCTAAAGTATCAACATCTTTTATTGTCTTGTAGATTTGAACATATTCTTTATCATAACTGATTTTTAAAATTAAATTTTTTAATAAGGTTTTACCTATCATTCCATCGGCAAAATCGCCAACTATCTCTTTTAAATTAAAAATAGGGGTTGGTGTTGTTTTAATTAAGAGTGTATGTATTTTAGCTTTAACAGTATCCATTATTACCTTAATTTTTTTTACTTTTGAGCCTACTCCCGGAAGATAGCCGTTTAATTGTTTTTTGTGCGTGAAATTATTTTCGGCATAAAAAGTGCTGTCGAAATAGAGTTTATCGGCTCCGGTATCATAAAGAAAATTTCCATTAATACTATCCAGTTGCAGCTTAAAATAGATATGTCCGGAATAATCTATTTTTATGGCATCTTTTGGGATTTCTACAACTGTTTTTTGGGTTTTATCCTCTTTTGTTTTCTTGGTGTTACAGCTAAAAAAAGCAATTATTAGAATTAAACAGAATAGGGGAGTGAGCCGTTTCATTTTTTTGAATATTTAGGAGTGTTTTTTACGTTAAATTGATATTTTCACTTTAATCTTTCAAAAATAATTAATTTATCTGAATAGATTATTGGTTTTCGTTTGAAAAAATGGCAGATGATTGGATTTTAAGTAAGCGTTTTGTGAAAGATAAGATAGAAGTAATTAAGTAAAAAACAACATTGTTTTGCAAACAAATTTCACAGAAAAGATACCGATGTAAAAAAGCCCCGTAGCTTTAAAACTAAGGGGCTTTTATATATTTTTTCTATTGCTTTTTATCGGGTAAAACCGCATTTAGTTGATAAGAAACACCGCCGCCTAATGTATTGTGGCAGGATACATTACAAATAATAGTTGTTGCTTTTTTATACTTCTCGTAGAATTTATTATCCACTTTTAAAGATATGGTATCTTTGTTATTTAGAATTTCTGCAACACCGGAACCATAGCCCAATACTTTTTTTACGATACCCGTTAAAACCCAATTTTTATTTTGTTGACTGAATTTGCAGTCGGTTAGTCGTAAATTACAAGTTCCGGGAGCAATACTTTCTCCCATATTTTGTGGTTGTTGTGGTTGTATTATTTGCATTTTTACTTTGTTGGTTTTTTGTTGTGCACTGCAGTTATAAATCGATAACATACCGATTAGTAACCATAAAAATTTAGTAGTATTCATAGCAAATATTAGTTTATTGTGAAAAGAATATTATGCAGTGATACAAATACCGTACCACTGCATAATATATTATTTGGTAATTTTAATCGTTTGTGCGCGATTAGGACCTACCGATACTACTGCCACCGGAACTTCGGTCTCTTTTTCGATAAAGTCGATATATTGTTTAAATGCTTCGGGAAATTCATCGGCATTGGTCATTTTCGACATATCGGTATTCCAGCCTTTAAATTCGGTGTAGACCGGCTCAATATCTTCTGTCATTTCGTAAGGTACGTAATCTACCTTTTTGCCGTTTACTTTGTAAGCAGTACAAATTTTAATGGTATCGAAATTATCCATTACATCCGATTTCATCATGCAGAGTTGGGTAGCACCATTTATCATGATAGAATATTTTAATGCCACTAAATCTAACCATCCGCATCGGCGTTCACGACCTGTTGTTGCACCAAATTCATTACCATTTTTACGCAATAAATCACCGGTTTCATCAAACAACTCAGTGGGGAAAGGTCCCATTCCCACACGAGTGCAATAAGCTTTGAAAATACCTATTACTTCACCAATTTTATTGGGAGCAACGCCTAATCCGGTACATGCTCCGGCACAAACCGTATTCGATGATGTTACAAAAGGATATGAACCAAAATCAATATCCAATAATGTACCTTGAGCACCTTCTGCTAATACTGATTTTCCGGCTTTCATGCCGTCATTAATATATTGTTCACTATCAATTAACTGGAATTCTTTTAAGATTTCAATACCCTCGAACCATTCGGTTTCGTAAGCAGTTATATCGTATTCGAATTCGTAAAATTTATCTAACATCTGGCGGTGTTTAGCTACTAAATTGTCGTATTTTTTCTTGAAATCAGCGCCTATATCGCCTACGCGTAAACCGTTACGTCCGGTTTTATCCATATAAGTGGGGCCAATCCCTTTTAGAGTAGAACCAATTTTAGCTTTGCCTTTGGCAGCCTCTGATGCGGCATCTAATATGCGATGCGATGGCAAAATCAGGTGTGCTTTTTTCGAGATAAGCAGGTTTTTGGTTAAATCGATACCCAATTTTTTGATTCCTTCAATTTCGTGTTTAAAAATTACAGGGTCGATAACCACACCATTACCTATAATATTAATTTTATTATCGCGGAAAATTCCCGATGGGATAGTATGCAAAACGTGTTTTATATTATTAAATTCTAGAGTGTGTCCAGCATTAGGTCCTAATCGTATTTTGGAGTAAGTACATCAACAATTTTTCCTTTTCCTTCGTCGCCCCACTGGAGCCCTAAAAGTACGTCAACTTTCATTATAAATGGTTTTTTATGTGTTATGATATAATTGTCTTTCCCAAATCTAAAATCTTGAACAAAGGAGTATCTTACGATTTGGATAGTTGTGTTAAAACAGGAAGAAATAGATTCCAAGATTTAACGGTCAAAGGTAATAATATTTTAAAAGAATTTGACAAACATTGTTTAAAATATTTTATATTTCTTCTTTTTCTTTCTAACGTTTTTAACAGTAAAGTTTATGACCTTTGTTTTTAAATTGAAAATTTGTTTATTTCAAATATTGTTTGTTATTTTGCGAACAACAAACAGATATGTAAAGTGGAAAACAAGACAAAATGCTTAGAAAACAGGGAGCTGTTAGCAGTTATCGCTAAGGCGATGGGGCACCCAACACGTTTGGCTATATTAAAATTCTTAGCATCGCAGAATAGTTGTGTGTTTGGCGATATTCACGAGAAACTGCCTATTGCAAAAGCTACGGTTTCTCAGCATTTAAAAGAGTTGAAAAAAGCCGGTTTAATTCAGGGAGAGGTTACTCCTCCTAAGGTGCATTATTGTATTAATAAAGAGAACTGGCAGTTGGCACAAGAGCTTTTCGAGGTATTCTTCACCCAAAAAGGCTGTTGTGATATTTTGGAAAAATAATTCAGCAGAAGTAAAATAAATGTGGTAATTTACCATTTAACTTATAATTAAATTTAAAGATGGAAATAGTAGTTTTAGGTACAGGTTGTGCAAAATGCAAAAACGTAGAGATGGCTGCTCAAGAGGCAGTAAAAAAAGCCGGTATTTCGGCAGATATCAGAAAAGAAGAAGATATTGTAAAAATTATGGAATACAATGTGATGACAACTCCTGCTTTGGTGATTGACGGTAAAGTTGTGGTAAAAGGCAGAGTTCCAAGTGTGGATGAAGTGGTGGAATTAATCACAAAATAAAATGATGCATACATTTTCGAAACTAAAGACACTAATTGGAGGAATAGATATAACTGAAATTTCGGAAAACCGAAAGCAGACATTGCAGCCGCTTATTGATTTTATACAACAAAAAGTAGATGCCAAATTGCCTGTTCGTATAAATTTTATTTGCACGCATAATTCCCGAAGAAGTCATTTGGCTCAGATATGGTCGCAGACTATGGCATATCATTTTGGGATTAGTAATGTATTTTGTTATTCTGGGGGTACAGAGGTTACGGCAGTGTTTCCTATGGTGATTAAAACGTTAGAAAATACAGGTTTTCAAGTTGAGAAATTAACAGATGGAAACAATCCTGTTTACAGTATTAAATATGCTGAAAATGAACCGTCTGTTATTGGATTTTCAAAGAAAATGACTGCCGGATTTAATCCCCAAACAGCATTTGCTGCAGTAATGACTTGTTCGCATGCCGACAAAGGTTGTCCTGTTATTACAGGTGCAGAAAAGCGTATTCCTGTCACTTACGACGATCCTAAAGCTTTCGATAATACACCGCAGCAAATGCAAAAATATCAGGAACGAAGCGAACAGATAGCAAGGGAGATGTATTATGTTTTTTCCAAAATAACAAGTTAATTTTCAGAATATAAAAATATAATGAACAGAAAACGTAGTAAAACGATATTGGCAACAGTTTTGATTCTGCCTGCTTTAGTGGTGATTTATTATTATCTGCAGAATATAGTAGATGCTTTTACTTATAAACTACTTCCTTTATCGGCAGATACACATTTAGGGCAGGCTGTTAATTTCTTTTTTTACGATACCATAAAAATATTGATATTGCTGTTTATCATCAGTTCGCTGATGGGAGTTGTAAATACCTATTTTCCGGTAGACCGTTTAAAAAACTATATGTTGACCAAAAAACTTTACGGTTTACAATATTTATTTGCATCGTTTTTTGGAGCAGTAACTCCTTTCTGTTCGTGTTCGTCTATTCCTTTATTTATAGGATTTGTAAAAGGAGGTATTCCGCTTGGCGTAACCTTTGCCTATCTGATAACTTCGCCATTGGTTAACGAAGTGGCAGTTGCCATGTTTTTAGGTTTGTTTGGCTTAAAAACGACCTTAATTTATGCTGGAAGTGGTATTCTTTTGGGTATGGTTGCCGGATATTTATTGGGTAAAATGAATTTAGACCGCTATTTAAGTGATTGGGTAAAACAGGTACAGCAAAATGCCGATACCGAAGCTGTTGAATGGCATGCAGACCAAACCTCATTTATCGATCGTTTGCCGGTTATTGTCGGTGAAGGGTGGGAAATAGTGCGAAAAGTGCTGTTGTATGTTATTATTGGTATTGCCATTGGTGCTGCAATGCATGGCTATGTTCCTCAAGATTTTTTTGCAGAATATCTATCTGCTGATAAATGGTATGCTATTCCTTTGGCGGTGATATTAGCAGTACCGATGTATGCCAATGCTGCCGGAATTGTGCCTGTTGTACAGGTGTTTGTTGCCAAAGGTGTACCGCTTGGAACCGCTATTGCTTTTATGATGGCCGTAGTAGGCTTATCACTCCCCGAAGCTACACTTCTAAAAAAAGTGATGCAGTGGAAATTAATTGCTGTATTTTTTGGAGTGATTACACTATTTATTATTCTTCTCGGATTTTTATTTAATATGGTATTGTAGTATAAGATTTGTGTTTGTAATACTTTTTTGCTGAGATATATTTCTGCTTTAATGGATAGTTGAAGTGTCACTACTATGTGTTTTAGACAGTTTTTTCGTATGTCTTCTATTTTGTTAATCAGAAAATAAATGTTACATTTGGTAGAAACTAACATATATATTATCCAAATGAAAATTAGAGTTTTAACAGCAGTTATTATCGCCCTTATTTTTAATGCTTGTGTTTCTATTCCCAAAGAGACAGTTGAATTGTCGAATGTTTTAGAAAAAGATATTATAGCATTACACAATTCACATAAAAATATGGTCGATTTGTATTACGGACAGCTTGAAAGGGATATAAACAATTTCGTCGATGAAGTTTACGCTCCGTTTATCATTCATTATGTGTTAAAAAGTGAATTGACAAGATATAAAAAAGGCGAAGAATCTCTGTATGGGATTATTGAACAAGCAGGAAGAAAAGAAGGACAAGATGAAGCAAAAGAGGCTTTAAAAGTAATGTCCGAATTTATAGAAGATGCAAATCAACAAATTAATACTAAAAGACGAGAGTTATTAAATCCTGTTTTGCAGCAAAAAAGAAATCTGATAAGCCGTATTGACAGATCATATAAAAATGCCATTTACGCTAATAATGTTATATCAACCTATTTAAAATCAATAAGAAAAATAAAGGAAACTCAGAAAGAAGCTCTCTCTTTAATGGGATTAGAAGGGGCAGACGAAATATTTAATTCTAGTTTATTAAAAGCATCAGAAATAATAAACGATGCCATAAGAAAAGGAAAACAGATAGATGTAGAGAGTGATGCTGCTTTTAATGAGATAATGAAGATTACAGAAAGGATTGAAAAAATAATAAATGAAAATTAGAGAAAAATGGGACGTTTTAAATCATTGTTTAAAGAGGCAGACGCTGCTTTTAACGGAGCATATAAAAATGAATTGAAAGGATTAATGGGATTATCCCAAGAGGAGATTGATGCTATAGTGCCCGATACCGAAGACTTAAGAGTTTATTCGGTGCTGGTTAAAGTTGTTGAAAAGGCTTCAAAAGAAAATTTTTCAAAAGCTCAGCTAATCGACGATATAAAACAACTGGGTGATGTGGCTGTAAAAATAGCCTGTAAAGTACCAGGTTTAGATATATTGTTGAACGAATAATAGAAAGTTATCCTTATTATATTAGGAGGGGGCAGGAGCAATAAATATATGGAATAAAAGCCCTTTGGGATTTTTTTAAACCCCTGAGAGCTAATAATCTAATAAATAATAATATATTTATAGGAAATAAAAAACGTTAGGACATCTTCTTTTTTTATCGAATAGTGACCATTGTTGCACCATAGCCGTATTTTTTGAAGGAAGCATCTTGCGAATAGTGCTTTTTGTATTTACGACGAAGTTCTTCGTGTATTTTTTGCTTTAGCGTACCATTGCCTATACCGTGAATAAAGACCAATTTCTGTCCCTTTTTGCCTTCGTATTTGCGAATAGTTTGATGAAATACATTTAATTGATATTCTAAAATATCACTGTTTGACATTCCCACAACAGAATCGACCAATGCATTAATATGTAAATCGGTTTCAATAGGTTCATCTTCAGGCTTTAATTTGGGGTGTTGCTGACGGTTGTGTTTTACTTTTTCCTTTTCGCGAATAGCACGTTGAATATCTTCATTACTAATTTGCTCTAATTTTTGGGTTAAATCTTCTCCTGTTAATTTATGAAGAATAACCTGTTCATGAAAATATGCCGACACCCTATAGCTACTCTCTTTATGAAATTTTACCGGTTGTATTTTTATATTTTTTACCAAAGGCTTTTTAGGTGAATTTGTTCCCCGTTGATAGAATAGAATCTGAAAAAACAGATTGTTGATTGATTCTAAGTCAGATTTGGCGTACTCAGCAAGCAATAGTTTGCTATTGGCATCGAGTGTGCCTGCTGTTTTCCCTTCAAAAGCTCCTTTGTTTTCGGAGTAAAAAGTGTATAGAATAATATCTTGTGTATCGTTTATCAGATATAGGTCTAACGGACTGTCGGTTGCAATATATCCTTGTTTAGGCACAAATGCAATATATACATCAGAACGCTCAATTTTTAAGGGGGTAGCTTTTATGGTGCTTGTACTTTGTATTGTTGAACTTTTAAGGGGGGCCTCTTGTTGTCCGCTTGATTCAATAACTACCAAATTGCGTTTTAATGATGGAATTTCAAATTCATCTTCGTCATTCAGCACCATAACAGTATCTTTATCAATAATTCGGGTAACAATACCACCGCCTGTCTCATTTAAAAATCGTACTTTATCGCCTGTATTTATCTGCATAACTCTCTTTTTGCTTGGTTTATTTTTTAATCGCACAAAGTTAACTATTTTTGTCGCCTATTTTAGCAATTATAAAGAAAATAAAATGACAGCAAATAAAGCCAACGGCATTCAACAAATAGAAATCTCAGCATATTCCTACGATTTACCCGATAATAGAATTGCAAAACATCCATTGGAACAACGCGATTGCTCTAAATTGCTGCGATATAAAAATGGCACTATTGAGGAAAGTGTTTTTTATCAACTTCCTGAATATTTGCCGGAAAAGGCGATGCTGGTTTATAATAATACCAAAGTAATTCAGGCTCGATTAATTTTTCATAAGCCTACCGGTGCCAGAATAGAGATATTTTGTTTGGAACCTTTGAATCCGTCAGATTATGCTTTGGCTTTTCAAGCTACAAGAAAAGCATCGTGGAAATGTATTATCGGAAATGCAAAAAAATGGAAGTCGGGAGTATTGACAATGCCATTTTTTGTGGGCGATAAAGAGTATTATCTATATGCTGAAAGGGTAGAGGGGAACAGCGATGCTAACGAAGTATTGTTTTCTTGGGATTGCGAACAACTGACTTTTAGCGAGGTGTTGGAACAAACAGGAAAAATTCCTATTCCTCCGTATTTGAATCGTGAAACCGAAGATAGTGATGTAGTTCGTTATCAAACAGTGTATTCGAAATTTGAAGGATCGGTAGCCGCGCCAACTGCGGGTTTACATTTTACCGATGATGTTTTTGCTGCCATTGATAAGAAAAATATAGAGCGTTGCGAATTGACTTTGCACGTGGGAGCAGGAACATTTAAGCCTGTAAAATCGGAAACCATTGGCGGACATGATATGCATACCGAACACATACAGGTTACTGCCGATAGTCTGCGAAAATTAGCCGGTGCTGAAGGTGCTGTTATTGCGGTAGGAACAACATCGGTGCGTACTTTAGAAAGCCTTTATTGGTTGGGAGTAAAAATAAAGCATAAATGTAGCAGTGTTACTGAATTAAAGCAGTGGGAAGCTTACGAATTGCCTAATGATTACTCTCTACAAGAGGCATTCGCAGCTATAGCCGATTACATGGATGAGAATAATTTGGTACTGTTTAATGCTGCTACTCAGATTATTATCGCTCCCGGATATCAGTTTAAAGTAATTGACGGTTTGGTTACCAATTTTCATCAGCCGCAAAGTACATTACTGCTGTTAATTTCGGCATTGGTGGGTGATGACTGGCATAAAATTTACGATTATGCACTAAATAACGATTTCCGTTTTTTAAGCTATGGTGATAGCTCTCTTTTGATGAAAAGCAAGGTATAATATTCAGGATTTACGAATAAAATATTTAAATTTGTAATATGTTAATCCTGCAAAATAATGCGTAATAAAATGGATTGCAAAACCAAATCCTTAACAAACAAATTCGGGGATGAGGCAGTTAATTTGATACTATTATTTCCTTAGATCATACAGTAAAATCATAGCAAGAAACACAATGTCGTATTTGGGCAACACAGAGGTTAAAAGAATATATTAATTTAAACTCCTGATTCTTATAAAAATTATGCAATTGCTTCAACAATATTATCCGTACTATAAAAAAATATGGCGATTGGGAATTCCGATTATCTTAGCCCAGTTGGGACAAATAACAGTTGGTTTGGTAGATAATATGATGATAGGTCGGGTAGGAACAAAAGAATTGGCTGCGGCATCGTTTGGAAATAATATATTCTGGCTTGTTATCATATTTGGTACAGGTTTTTCGTATGCCATTACTCCTTTGGCAGGACAGGCAAGCAGCCGGTTCGATAAAACAGAGTTAGGACTATGGTTTAAAAACGGATTGCTTGTTTCTTTTATAATGGGATTATTGTTAAGTCTGATAACCATAATTATAAGTCTGTTTTTAGATAAGATGGGACAGCCGCAGAAGATAGTATCCGAGGCACGCAGTTATTTGCTGATATTAACCGCAAGTATTCTGCCGATGATGCTATTTATGGGGTATAAACAATTTATAGAGGGAATTGGCAACACCAAAATAGCAATGATAATTATTTTAATAGCTAATTTTCTGAATATCGTATTCAATTATATTTTGATATATGGAAAATTGGGACTTCCGGCAATGGGGTTGCAGGGGGCTGGATATGGAACATTAATATCACGAGTTTTTATGGCGACGGCTTTTATGTTTACTTTCGCTAAATTACCACTGTTCAGACCATATCTTGAAATGGTAAAACAGGTAAAATACAATTGGAATTCAAGTATAAAGCTGATTAAAATGGGAATTCCTATAGGGCTGCAGTTAGAAATGGAATCTTCGGCATTTATGCTGAGTACAATAATGATGGGATGGATCAGTGTGGATGGTTTGGCTGCTCATCAAATAGTGTTGAGCATATCTACTGTAAGTTTTATGATATATCAGGGATTTTCTGCAAGTACCACTATTTGTATTTCAAGTTTATTCGGACAAAACAATATTGCGGAAGTAAGACGTTGCGGATGGGCTGCATCGCATATTGTTTTGGTTGCTACTGCTATTCTCAGCATACTGTTTATTACTACACGAAATGTTTTACCTGTTTTTTTTACTACTAATCCCCAGGTTATAGCTCTCTCTGTGCAGTTGCTGCTGGTGATGGTAGTTTTTCAAGTATTTGATGGTTTTCAAGCTCTTTACAGTAGTATTTTGCGTGGATTATCCGATGTGAATATTGCTTCGATTATTGCTTTTGCTACGTATTTTATAATAGCGCTGCCTATGAGCTATTTGTGTGCTTTTGTATGGGGATTAAAAGAGGTTGGTATTTGGTGGGGATTGCCTGTAGGATTAGGTTTTGCCGCCTTGTTATTTTTAACTCGTTTTATCGTTTTAACCAATAAATTAAAGCGAAAAAAGAAAGATGATGCTGTTTTAAAATCGAAATAGATGGGTAAATAATGTGACAATTGGATGGAAGACTGAAGACGCTGGGAGTTGGAAGCAAAACTCCGTAGGAGTGTTTCTTTAGTAGTATTTTAAAGTTGCAGAGAAGTTTAGCTCCATAGGGGCTACTTGAGTTTTTTCAATTAGATAATGCGACAATTCAATTAGAAATTAACAATAGCCAAAGGACATTTTTCAGACCTCACAGGTTTTTAAAACCTGTGAGGTCTCTGCTTTGTTCTCTTTTTAAGACACCCTCTTTAGTATTTATTTTTTACGCATAAAAATCTGAATCGGAACACCGGTAAAATCCCAGTTCTTTCGAATTTGATTTTCGAGATAACGTTTGTAAGGATCTTTAATATATTGCGGTAAATTACAATAAAAAGCAAAGGTAGGAGCTAATGTTGGCAGCTGTGTAACATACTTTATTTTAATAAACTTACCTTTTACCGAAGGTGGTGTAAAATCATCAATAGCCTGTAGCATAACTTTGTTCAGTTCTGATGTTTGAATTTTACGAACTCTGTTTTCATAAACCTCCAAAGCTGATTCCAATACATTCAACAGACGTTTTTTCTCTATTGCTGAAGTAAAAATAACAGGCACATCGTTAAAGGGAGCAATTTTGTTTCTGATTTCCTGCTCAAAATCTTTCATAGTATTGGTTTCTTTCTGTATTAAATCCCATTTGTTGACCATAATAACAACTCCCTTTCGGTTTTTGATAATCAAATCGAAGATGCTTAAATCCTGAGATTCAACGCCTCGTGTGGCATCTAAAATCAATACGCAAACATCGGCTGTTTCAATGGTTCTGATGGATCGCATTACAGAATAAAACTCCAAATCTTCGTTTACCTTAGGCTTTTTGCGCACACCGGCAGTGTCGACCATAATAAAATCGTGTCCAAATTTTTGAAAGCGGGTGTGTATGGAATCACGGGTAGTTCCGGCAATATCGGTAACAATATTCCGTTCAACGCCGATAAGGGCATTTACAGTTGACGATTTTCCAACATTTGGTCGTCCCACAAAAGCAATGCGTGGCAAATTTAAATCTTCTTCTTTGGGCTTTTCCTCGAAATCGCCGACTACAGCATCTAATAAATCGCCGGTTCCCGACCCATTTACCGATGAGATAGGATATATCACATCGCCAATACCAATGGAATAAAACTCATTGGCGGCAAAAATTAAATCGGTGTTGTCTGCCTTGTTGGCAACCACATATACCTTTTTGTTGGTACGGCGTAAAATTCGGGCGACTGCTTCGTCTAAATCGGTAATTCCGTGCTGGACATCTAAAACAAAAAGGATCGAATCGGCTTCGTCTATTGCCAACATTACCTGCTTACGAATTTCTTCATCGAAACTGTCTTCAGAATTGATGGAATATCCGCCGGTATCGATTACCGAAAACTCTTGTCCATTCCAATCAGATTTACCATAATTTCTATCGCGGGTAACTCCTGCCGTTTCATTAACAATGGCTTTTCGTGTGCCTATCAGGCGATTAAAAAGTGTTGATTTTCCCACGTTGGGGCGTCCGACTATTGCTACTATATTACTCATTTTCTTTTGTTGTTTACTTAATTAAATATTTCTAAATCTTGTTTGGTGAAATTTTAATAGCCGAAATTCTTTAAAGATTTCTCTTTATTTCGCCAATCTTTTGTCACTTTAACATACAATTTTAAAAATACTTTTTTCCCAAAAAATGCCTCTAAATCCTGTCGAGCCTCGGTTCCAACTTTCTTTAGTGCATTTCCCTGATGACCTATAATAATTCCTTTCTGTGAAGTGCGTTCCACGTTAATTACCGCCATAATACGAATAATTTTAGGCTCGTCTTTAAATTCTTCCACTTCTACTTCTACTGAATAGGGAATTTCTTTTTCATAGTTGGTTAAAATTTTCTCTCGAATAATCTCGTTTACGAAGAAGCGTTCCGGAAGGTCGGTCATTTCATCTTTTGCAAAATAAGGTTCGCCTTCAGGAAGCAGTTCCAATATCCTTTTAAACAGGTTTTCTAGGTTGAAATTCTCTTTTGCCGCCATTGGAAAAATTTCAGCATTTGGCAGCTTTTCTTGCCACAGTGCCATCAGTTCTTCTAATTTTTCCTGATTGGTTAAATCAATTTTGTTGATAATCAATAATACAGGAACAGAAGTGTTTTGTACTTTCTGTAGGAATTCTTCGTTTTTATCGATTTTTTCCACCACATCGGTAACATACAGAATAATGTCGGCATCTACTAGTGCTGATGTCGAAAATTTCATCATTGATTCCTGCAGTTTATAGTTTGGTTTAAGCACTCCAGGTGTATCGGAATATACAATTTGAAAATCGTCTCCATTAACAATTCCTTTAATTCTGTGGCGGGTAGTTTGCGATTTCGATGTAATAATAGATATACGTTCGCCAACTAAATTATTCATTAATGTTGATTTTCCGACGTTGGGATTTCCTATGATGTTTACAAAACCTGATTTGTGAGGCATAATTGTTTCTTTTAAAATTTGTGCAAAGATAAGGTTTTAATTTGAGAATTGATAATGTACTTTATTTAAGCATTAATCGTGTCCAATAAAAAATACAGATTCTTGTTTTTCTTATGGAAAATTTAGTATCTGTAGTTGTTTTTTTATTATAAAGGGTTCCTTTTTACTGACATGCGCTGGCGATTTTCATCCTGAAAAAAACTTGCGGGTTTAAAAAGTTAGTTAAGCCTAATAAATATTTTAAGTGATTACAGTTATATTAAAAATAATTTTTACTTTTGTTGATTTAATAGTTTGTAATTATATCATTTACAGGTTTGAATTTACATAATAAGAAAATAAAGCATTTTAACGACGTAAATTCAGATGATAAAATGGTAGTATAAACTGGGAGGGAAGTATAATGCAGTTATCAATAGCGGAAGAAAATTATTTGAAAACAATGTTTAGGATTGTTTTAGACAATCAGTCAGATACGATCAGCAGCAAACAAATTGCCGATGTTTTACAAATAAAGCCCGCATCGGTAAATAATATGCTGAGCCGGTTTAAAGAGAAGGGATTGGTTGATTTTAGGCGGTATGGAAAGGCAGTATTAACCGAAACCGGGCGATTGTATGGACAGCGAATATTGCGAAAACACCGCCTGTGGGAAACTTTTTTATATAAAAAATTAGGTTTTACTTGGGATGAAGTTCACGAAGTAGCAGAACAGTTGGAACATATAAAATCCGATAAGCTTTTAGATGCCATAGATAAAATGTTAGGCTTTCCTAAGCTTGATCCTCACGGTGAGTATATTCCACCATACAAGGGAGCTATTCCTGCCGATAATAGAATGTTGTTGGCAGATGCAGCCCCCGAAGGAGATTTTACAGTATTGGGATTACGTGATAGTTCTAATAATATGTTAGATTATTTAGCAAAATTAAATATCAATATTAATACACGCGTAAAAGTAGTTTCTGTTATTGATTTTGACGGTTCAGTAGAACTTCTTATTGATGGAAGAACAATAATTGTGAGTAATAAAGTAGCAAATAA
>PDWJ01004436.1_pt1 | contig 15222 bp, 12 predicted proteins | sample 1430881 | NCBI WGS metagenome assembly PDWJ01 (sample SAMN01162460, study PRJNA174530) | Oral metagenome, whole genome shotgun sequencing project. | biome: Marine environment; feature: Marine mammal; material: Swab sample of the gingival sulcus; isolation source: swab sample of gingival sulcus... | reverse complement strand
TGATTTGCAACAATTCTTCTTGCCCATGTAGCTCAGTCGGTAGAGCAGAGGACTGAAAATCCTCGTGTCGGTGGTTCGATTCCGCCCGTGGGCACCACAATAAAATTGACCCCTCGCTGCGTTACAATTTGATGTCAACTTAAATTGTTCTGCAATGAGGGGTCTTTCGTAGATAAATTAATTAGTGCCTTTTTGATCACATAGTGTTGTTTACAATTATCATTGCTAACGGCTTTGTTGTCAGACCAATCAAGCACTATTATAATAATGAAGTCATGGTTAGTTGAATATTCTGGGTTCTATACTCATTATTTTGCTTTAGAAAAAAGGTGTTAGTGGCTGTGTCGCTTGACGATGCTGCTTTTTAAATGTTCGATTAATGGTATTTTACTAAAAAATAGTCGAGTAAATACCGATAATCTATCATATAAGATGTTTTAAGGTTCTTTTTAGTATGCCCATAGGGCTCTTTAATAATGCGGTGATTTTATTTGGACCGAACGAAATGATAGTTTAAATATTGTATTTAATTACAATAATTACAGGTCCGCTATTTAATGCTTGAAATGACCTAAATTAACGATTACACTTAATAATATAGATTTTTTCGAATATTTAGTTTTTTATTAATTTATGGTTACAGTTAAAGAGAAAAGAAGACATTTTTTATAACTGATGGTATAATTTAATTTGTTAGAGAACATCATTTAATGTCATGTAAGAAATTAATTATTTTTTTATATTGTAGTGTTGCTGAGCTTGTGCGAAGTTTTTGATTTTGAGATAATGTAATGCGCATCTTATAATATTGGCGTACTATTTTCGAATTTTTTTAAGAGCGCTATATGATTAATAGATTAGCGAGCAATGCTTTAATTAGCGGTTTTAATAATGCTATTACTAAAAATATAAACGAACTAGAAATTAAGAGGCTTTTTATGAATGATATGAAAATTAGAACGTTAGTGGCAATTACGATGGTAGGTGATTTTATTCTCTACTACGCTAGCTTTGTCGCGTCGATATACTTTATTAATAAGATTGATGCGTCAGCTAATGTTGCGCCATTTCAAACGGTAATTATAGTTGTTTCAATTTTGACTTGGCTATTGTTGATGCGTATTTTTGAGATGTATAAAAATATTTTTTATCGCAGCAGTATCGATATTGTCCTAACAATCTTTGTCATAGTATTAATAAATGCTTTCTTTTTGGTTGTCGCATCTTACTTTTTAGACTATAAACATTTGCCTCCGAATAGAGTATTGATTGTTTTAATCATTACGCAGGCAGTCTTATTAATCATTTGGCGTTTGTTAATGTTAAAGCTAAGAAAAAACAACATGTCAAAACAGCAAATCATGATTGTCGGTGAACTATCTAATGCCACGGTTATAGCCCAAAAAATTACGAATAAGCAAGGTCATTTATTCGATGTTAAGTACATATACGATGCTAATAAAAGTATCGATGGCATCTATGACTTACTACAGAATATCGATCATATTATCGTTGGAAATCAAGTATCCTTTAAATATGTCAATGAAATTTTCATTTACTGTATGAAGAATAATAAAAATGTTTTTTTCTTGCCAGATATTCGGGGAATATATTTAAGACGAGCGAAGTTTATTCAATTAGATGATGTTCCGGTCTTTAATTCGACGCGATTTGGATTGTCTTTTGAACAGCGTCTCTTGAAGCGCGGGTTAGATCTAATTGTATCTTCCGTCGCAATTTTATTGTTGTTGCCGATTATGGCAGTTGTTGCATTAGCGGTGAAAATTACTTCGCCAGGTCCAATTTTTTATAAACAAGTGCGGGCGACTGTTGACAACCGAGAATATCACATTATTAAATTTCGCACGATGGTCAACAATGCTGAAACGATGACGGGGCCAGTCTTGGCAACAGCTAACGACAGCAGAATAACGCCGATAGGTAAATTTTTAAGGGCGACAAGACTCGATGAACTACCACAGCTTTTTAATGTTTTATCTGGGTCAATGAGCTTGGTTGGACCGCGGCCAGAACGCCCCTATTTTATTGAGCAATTTACAAAAGATTCGCCAGCTTATATGTTTAGAACGCAGGTAAAAGCTGGAATTACAGGATTAGCGCAAGTATTTGGTAAATACACGACTGACTTTGATGATAAGTTAAGGTATGACTTGCTTTATATTAGAAACTATTCTATAACATTAGATTTAAAAATATTGATGCGGACGATAAAAGTGGTTTTATCACGTGAGAGCTCTGATGGTGTACAAACTGAAGAAAATATGGAAAAAGGTTTTATAGCAAATGGCTACAAAATAGTAAGCAGGTCATATGGTTACGAAATATGTAAGGTAAATGAAATGTAGGAGATGTTACATGATCGATATTCATACGCATATTTTACATGCAGTTGACGATGGCCCGACAGAATTTGAAACATCTGTGCAGATGATTACTCAAATGGTACAAATGGGTATAGACACAGTAGTTGCGACGCCGCATTATTGGTATCCACGCTATCTTAACGAGTGCGTTTACGATCACTACAATCAGCTAAAAGAATACGCGAAAAAACAAGCAATTGACATTCGTATTTTGCTGGCAAATGAAATTCATCTTGACGATTTCACCTACAACGCAATATTAAAAAAAGAAGCTTATACAATAGGTGAAAAATGTTTATTAATAGAGTTACCTGATTCGGGTTTTTATAATAGTCATGATGTAATGCTATATCAATTACAGTTAAAAGGTTATAAGATTATTCTGGCGCATGTTGAACGTTATTCCGACATTATGAAAAACAAAGCGTTGATTCAGCAGCTAAAGCGCTTAAACTACTAAAAAATGGCACGTTCGACATTGTTGCGTCCGACTGTCACGGCATTGTTAGAAGACCTAATTTACTGGCTAAAGCCAATAAAATTGTCACCAAAAAATTGGGTAGTGAAATAGCCAATGCCATATTTAACGATAACGCAAGAAAGTTTATTTTTGATGAGTAAAAGTGAGGTGGTGTGATGACAGATCAGTATAACAGAGTTAAAATTTTAGATTTCTTAAAAGCGGCCCTCCGTTTTTGGTGGTTGCTAATCATTATGATTAGTTTATCTGTGGGCAGCGCTTACTATTTAACTAAAAACGTGATAAAGCCTGTTTACAGAACTCAAAGTAAAATATTTATCGGTAGAGAAGATAGTTCTTATACGAGTCTAAATCTTATTGATTTGCAAATTGGTGAACAGCTTGTTAAAGATTATACCGAACTCGTTAAAACCGATAGAGTTTTGAAAGAAGTCATTGAAAAAATGGAATTAGATTTGACGCCGCGAGCACTTGCAGCAATGATCGACGTTAAAAATGTCGATGATTCTCGTTTTATCAGTATTGTTTTACATCATACCGATCCTGAATTAGCAATGCTTTTGGCGAATCAAATTTCAGATGTTTTAGAAGATAAAGCAGTAGAGATTGTCGGCGCAAAGAACATTCAAATTGTCGATTATGCCATGTATCCTGAAAAACCAGTATCGCCCAAAATGTTGTTAAATGTCGCAATAGCAGCTATAGTAGGCTTGGTTGTCTTTTTGTTGGTTATCATTATTAGATTGGCAATTGCTAGTAAAATTGAAACAAAAGAAGATATCGCTGAGCTTTGCACATACCCGGTACTTGGTTCAGTTCCTAAAATAAAGGATAATAAGTATAATAAATTAGCGGTTAAATATGATAAAGATACGCATATTTCTGAAGCTTTTCGCATGATAAGAAGTAATTTGCATTATCTAAATACAACTGCCAATGAAAACAAAACCCTTATGTTTACCAGTGCGTTAAGTGCAGAAGGTAAGAGTACAACAGTTGCAAATTTAGCGGTGGCATTTTCGCTTATTGGCAAAAAAGTACTCTTGATTGATTGCGATATGCGACGCCCAAAGTTGTACGATATTTTTAGAATTAATGGTAAAATTGGTTTGACAAATTACTTAGCAGATGGCACTGACATTGAAACGATTACTCAAAATATAAGAGATATTGAGGGGTTATCAATTATTTGTTCGGGGCCTATACCGCCTAATCCGTCAGAAATGCTTTCGAGTGAAAGATTTGCTGACTTAATTAATCAATCAAAAGAACTATATGATGTTATCTTAATCGATACGCCGCCTGTTTTGGTTGCATCAGACGGACTAAATTTGGTGAATCTTGTCGATGGTGTTGTACCAATCGTGGCGCATCGTCAATCTAAGAAAAAAGATTTCATCCACTTGAAAGAATCATTATTACAAATAGGTTACAAGATAATCGGTGTAATATTAACCAAAGCGCCACAAAACAATATGAAGTATTACAAAAGTAGTTGAGGGGAATAATGAAAGTTCAGTTTCTCGTATCGACAATGCATCAAACTGACTTTGACCTAGTAAAAAAGATGAAGATGAATTGTCATGCGTTATTGATTAACCAAAATGATACACTTGATAATGTCATTGAATCAGAGATCGACGGGTTTAAGTATAAGATGATTTCCGTTATTGATAGAGGTTTGAGCAAGAGTCGTAATTTAGCACTAGATAATGCTTTGGCGAAATATTGTTTACTAGCTGATGACGATTTACAGTATTTTGATTCATCAGCGCTTGTGGTGGAAGAATACCATGAAAAGTATCCGCAATACGATATTATTGCATTTAATATTAAGAATTTCAAAGATGGGTTGCTTAAAAAGAATAAAGTGCTCAAAGTTAATTGGTTAACTGCGATGAAACTTTCATCAGTACAATTATCCTTTAAACTAAAATCGCTTCAAAAAAAGAATATTCGATTTAATACGGATTTCGGGGCGGGTGCAAAATATATTTGCAACGAGGAGAACATCTTTTTAAATGATTGCTTAAAAGCAGGCTTAAAAATTCTTTATGTGCCTAAAACAATAGGCGTACTAAAAGAAAGCGAATCGACTTGGTTTACTGGGTTTAATCAATTATTTTTTCGTACGAAAGGGGCCGCTTTTACAGAATTATCAAAAAGAGCTAGTGTCTTGCTAATTTTGCAATTTGCAATTAGAAAACACAAATTTTATAAGCATGAGATGAGTTTTACAAATGCACTGCGTCATATGATGGACGGCAGGCGTGAGTATATAGATAGTAAAAAAGACAAGAAGGTGTCAATTGAAGATTGAAAAGTGCATACACTATTTCTGGTTTGGGGGAAATCCGAAATCTGATTTAATTAAAAAATGTATTCAAAGTTGGCATGATAAATTGCCAGATTACACGATAAAAGAGTGGAACGAAAGCAATTTTGATATTAATATGTCAGAATATACAAAGCAAGCCTACGCACAAAAAAAATACGCCTTTGTATCAGATTATGCGCGATTTCACGTTTTAAGTGAATATGGTGGAATATATTTAGATGTCGATGTAGAAGTTAAAAAGTCATTGGACCCGCTTCTTGAAAATGAATGTTTTATGGGGTTTGAATCAAAAAAGTTTGTTGCCCCGGGCTTAATTGTTGGTGCGGTTAAGCATCATCCAGCTATAGAAGCATTGTATGAAACATATAAACATCGCAAGTTTTACTACTCAGAAAATGTTTTAAATGAAACGACGGTGGTGCAAGTTGCGACTAATTATTTGGTTAAAAATGGCTTGAAACGCAATAATAAAAAGCAAAAAATTGCAGGTGTAACAGTCTATCCAAAGACGTATTTTTCGCCTATTTCGTATGATAACAATAGAAATGACTTTTCAGAAAATACATATACGGTTCATCATTATGCCTCTTCTTGGTTATCATCGCAATTTAAAAAAAGAAAAAGGACAACTTTTTCTGAATTTATTACCCATTCTAAAGTATGGCTAAAATTTAAGTTGATTTCGTTGTTGAGTGAAGATGTATTCTATTCATTAAAGGCAAAGATCAAGGGATAAATATGAAAAAGGTAACAGTATTTACACCGACATATAACCGTGCTTCTTTGTTAGAAAAACTATATCAGAGTCTGTTAACTCAGACGAATAAGTCATTTGTTTGGTTGATTGTCGATGATGGTTCAACAGATAATACTAAAAATGTAGTCACAGCGTTTCAAAATGAAAATAAAATAGAGATTAATTATATATTTCAAGAAAATGGCGGTAAACATGTAGCGCATAATACTGGCGTCAACAATTGTAAGACCGATATTTTTTACTGTGTTGATTCAGATGACTATCTCAGTGATGACTGCATTGAAATTATTTTAAATAATTGGCAGCGTGTGGCAGATGATGATTTATTGGCAGGTATGATTGCGCTGAAAAAAGATATTAATAAAAAAGAAGTTATAACGCCAATGCCTAAAAATATCGAACGTGCGTCTATCTATAATCTTTATAACAAACACTTTTTTAAGGGAGATGCAGCAATTATCTTCAAAAGTAGTGTGATTAAACAATATTTATTTCCTGTTTTTGAAAATGAAAAGTTTGTCACTGAAGGTGCTGTATACGATCTAATTAGTCAAGATTATGATATGTTGCTTATCAATAAAGTGATCTACTACTACGAGTATTTAAATGATGGCTATTCGGTAAATATACATCAGGTTCATTTAAAAAGTCCTTTGGGTTACATCTTCTTTTTGAAACAGAGAATCTCACTTGCAAATAATAAAGCAGAATATAAGCAAGCTGTTGTTGATTATATTGCAGGTACGGTTATGGTTTGCCGTAACCCCTTTAAAAATGCACCTATTCCAGTTTTAGATATGTTTGCTGTAGCGCATCGCGCGGTTATAAAAATTATTAAAATGTTGGTTAAATCTCTATTATTTAAAAGAATGTAACTATTCAGTCGAAAGGCACCGTTTTGTATCATCTCGACCAACGTGGAGAGATCCCGATTACGGCTAAGCTTTCACTCGAAATGACAACTTGACTGAATAGTTATAAAAGAATAAACTAATTGCTGAGGAAAGAGAATGATAAAAACCGATAACCATATTATTAATATTTTAATTTTTTATGTTATTCTGTTGATTATTCCAATAATAAAACCAGAATTATACGATCTCTTTAATGCCTATTTTACAACGATTATTCTATTTTTTGTAATGCTGTTAAGATATTATAAAGAATCTATCTCTATGAAGAAGTTGGGCATAATCTTAAGTTTGCTTTTATTACAATATATAGCATTATCGACAAGTGGGCTTGTTTTGGCGAAAGAAAATATAATATTACCACTAATTTATACCATTAATGTGGTGTCATTATTTTGTTTGACCGAAAGCATAAAAATAGATAAAAGTGGACTGATTAAGTTTTATAAGTTCTACTTGTATCTAAGCGTGGGCTTTTGTATTTATAATTTTGTAGTAAATTATGAAGTGATTACAAGTTTATTGGGTAGATCAGGCTCACTTGCCGGATTGATGATTGCATCAGCTTTTAGAAATAGAAACGCTTTCGGTTTTGTGCTCGTATGGGCAATTGTTACTGGTGTTTATCTTTACAACTATACTCGGCAAAAAAAATATTTGTTATATTTATCGTTTATCTTTTTAAATTTAGTGATAACTTTTTCGCGTAATTCAATGATCACATCGTTTATTTTTATCGTTATTTTTGCATGGTTATTTTTTAGAGAGCAACGCCAAAAACTAATCTATGGCCTGTTAGCTTTTTTTGGTTCTGTTTTTTTGCTTATGCTAAATAAAAGAATCAATGCGCTAGTAATCAATGCCATTATTAGAGCTGATATTGGACTGACAGATCGCGATGTTGCATGGCATCACTTTTTTGAAAACATGGGTTTACGTGAGTATTTAATTGGCAGTGGTGTCGGCTCGACACAAATTATTTTAGAGCCGATAAACTTTTATTCTTACCATAATAGCATTTTAGATTTGCTGAGTACTGGTGGCGTGATTTTCTTAGCACTCTATTTAATTGCTGTTTTTAGTTTAATTCGATATTACTATCGCGCCTATAATGAACACCCTTTAGAAGCATCGGTTTTCGTCGCAAGTATTACTGCCTTTCAGTTTTACTGTATGTTTGAATCAATTGTATTACAAGTTGGCATTGGGTTTGTCGATGTGCTTGTTGCTTTATTTTTGTACGTGTTGCCATTGCTTTATCTTAAAAAATCTAGTTTGTTGAGTGGTTCTTAAAAACTCGTAGGAGAAGGATTATGACATTATATGAGATTATTCAAGCAGATGCCAAGCGCTGGGAAATTAAAGATTTATCATTTAAGAGCATCTCAAAGTTATGGTTTACCAATGCGATATTTAGATTTATCGTTTTTTTTAGAATAGCAAATAATGCCTATCATAAGGGCTACAAGAAAAGGTATAAGTTTTTAAAAATTATCTTTAAGCTGCGTTTAGTTCGTCATCATCAATCAGAGATTCCACTTACTATTAAATGTGGTCCCGGTTTATATATTGGCCATTTTAATGGCATTGTGATCAATCAACTTGCTGAAATAGGAAAAAATGTAAATATCCATAAAGGTGTAACAATTGGCGCCCAATCAAGGGGGAGGTATAAGGGGGTTCCTAAAATTGGCAATGAAGTTTGGATCGGCATTAATGCAGTTGTTGCAGGTGGTATAAAAATTGGTAATAATGTTCTGATTGCACCAAATTCATTAGTCAATTTCGATGTGCCTGATAACTCAATTGTAATTGGTAATCCGGCGGTGATAAAGTCTAAAAGCGATGCTACATATATGTATGTAAAAAATAAGTGTTAAACGAGCTAAAGAATTAATTAGGAGATCTAAAAGCTATGGATTCAACTAAAAAAATTAGTATAGTAGTCGCAGCTTATAACGAAGAAAAATATATTGGAGAATGTTTAAATAGTTTAATTAGACAAACTTATAATAATATAGAAATTATAGTAGTAGATGATGGTTCTTCTGATAGCACTGTAGAAAAAGTTGAAAAGTTTTCTAAACAAGATAGCAGAATAAAATTATTTAGTCAACAGAATTCTGGTCTTGCTGATGCTCGAAATAGTGGCATAAAGCTTGCTACAGGTGATTATATTGGCTTTGTTGACGGTGACGACTTTTTAGAAGCTGACATGTTTGAAAAACTTGTTTATGAAGCAAAAAATGAAAATGCAGATATTGTGTGTTGTTCATTTAACGGTGTCAGTGAAGCGGGGAAATATATTAGAACCCATAAAATTACCGATGAGCGAGTTAAATTTGACCTAAAAAATAATGCTAGTGCTTATTATGATATCTTTTTAGAAGGAAGAAACGGCATCTATAGTGCTTGCAATAAACTTTATAATCGACAATTAATTGTCGAAAAGAATGTTTACTTTGAGGCCAATCGAAGATATGGTGAAGATGTTGACTTTAATCTAAATTATTCGCAACATGCTAAATATGTTGTTTTTATTCCCAATTCACTTTATAACTATCGTGCAACAAGCCAAAGTATTACGAGAGGTTATGTTAAAGATGCATTATACCGACATTTGAATTGGTTGAATACGATACATAAATATATACCAAATGTAGCTGATGACTCTGACAGAACTCTAAAACTTAGGAAACTTTCAGCTGAAAATTTACTTTTTTCGGTTTATCAAGAAATCATTTACAACAAAACGGTTGATTTAGCTAAATTTTTGACTAAAACATTAGAGATAGATGAATACAACAGAGCCTATCAAGATGTGACGAGTGAAATGATAACTTCAAAATACGACCGCATATTGTGGCGATTACTAAAGAGCCAAAAATACAAGTCTTTTAAATTGACAGCTTTATTTAGGCATAATATTATTAACATAAGAAAGAGTATCTTTCGCTAGTTGTGCGATTAAAAAGTCGCAACATGCTGTAATCTCGACCGAAAGAGGGCTAAACTGATTGTGCCTTCACCTTCAGCTGAAGTGATTACTTGACTGCATAGCTACGATATAGATATTGCTAAATGTTTAATACAAATGTGATAATCTTGTGAGTACGATTTCAAAAGTGATAGGATATGAAGACAAAATATTTTTTAAGAAATTTTGTGACCAGTATTTTAGGTAGAATTATATCAATTGCGCTGGCGCTTATAATACCTAAGTTAGTCATTGAAAACTACGGTTCTGAAGTCAATGGTTTAGTTGCTTCACTAATGACTTTCTTAATATATTTTAGTTTATTGGAAGCAGGCATTGGAACTGCTTCTGTTCAAGCGCTTTATTCGAAGATGTCTCGTAAAAATCATGATGAAATTAATGGGATTTTAAGCGCAACTGCCAAATTCTATAAGCGCAATGGTTTTATTTATTCTTTTTGTGTAATTGTACTTGCATTAATATATCCTTTGATTGTTAAAAGTTCATTAGACTTTTATGAAGTCTTTTTGATTGTTTTATTTTTGACAGGCTCAAAGATTAGCAGCTTTTTTTTGGATGGAAAGTATAGCGTATTATTAACAGCAGACAACAAAAGTTATGTTGCAACTATTTTAAGCACTTTTATCGGAATTATTATTAATATTTCTAAAATCATTTTGATACTAAATGGTTTTGGTATTTTAGTGGTTTTAGGCGTAACCAGTGCCCTGAGTATTATTAATTCTTTTGCATTGGCTTTTTATGTTAAAAAACGCTATAAATTTATTGATTTTAGTGTAGAACCAAACTATCAGGCAATCGCTAAAAAAAACGATGTATTAGCTTTTAGAGTGTTGGGTATTGTCAGAGGAAATATAGATGTAGTATTATTGACATTCTTTTTAGATTTAAAAATAGTTAGTGTCTATGCGCTTTACAATATGGTCATAATGCAAGTAAGAACTATACTTGATAGTTTGTCACATAGTGTTTCGGCAAGCATGGGACAGCTCTATTATGAAAACCTAAATAAATTCAAAAAAATTTACGACTGTTATGAAACATATTTTTTGGCAATTTATTTTTCATTTTTTATTGCGCTTTATATTATGATTATACCTTTTATAAAAATTTATACTGCTAACATAACAGATATTAATTATGTTGACCCGCTATTAGCATTTTTAGCAATTATAATTCAATTGCAGACAGGGTTACGCTTTCCTGCTAGAGATTTATTTTCATGGGTAGGTCATTACGATAAACTGAAGAAATATGCCATTATAGAAGCTGTAGCTAATGTTGTATTATCAATTGTACTTGTATACTTCCTTGGCGTTTATGGTGTTCTATTAGCGACATCGATATCGATGATTTATTTTACCGTTATTTCGTCAGTTTATGTCTATCAGAAAATACTAAATCAGAATGTTATTAGGCTAGTTAGAAAGTCTATTATATTTTGTGCATTATCGATTTGTGTCGTTTTCATTATGAGTATAATTAATTTACAAACGACTAATTTTATTAATTTTTTCATCAATGGTGTAATAACATTTTTAGTTTGTTCAATAATTTTTGGCGGCGTTATATCATTAATTGAGCGCCAATCTTTTAAAACATTACTTAAATATATCAATATCTATATTCAGCGCAGATGAGAAAGCTGCGAGTGTGTCAGGAGGGTTCTATTGAAGCAGCAGAAAAAAAATAAAAAATCTAATGAAATAAGACTGCTAATCAGTTATACGACTCCGTTTGGTGATAAACAGAGCGAGCTTAAATTTTTAAATACCATTGAACAAATGTATCAAAAAAAGTATACTAGGCTGCCTTTTAATTATTCTGCGGAACGCTTGAGTGCTGAATTGTCTTATATATGTTATGAAAATAAATTGGCTGACATAAATAGCATATACGAACACCTCCAAGAAGCTTGGCCATTTTTAGATGATTTAGATACATTTAAATCATACGAAAAAGAGTTGTGGTTAAAATGGTTAGAAAGTAGCCAATTACTAACGAAAGTAATTGATAAAGCTAACAATGATAAATTAAAAATCACGCTATATTTTGATAACTATACACAGGTGATATATGATCAATTAAACCAAGAAGAAAAAGATTGCTATTTTAAGTTGCAAACAGAGCTTATTTCGGCAACTAAAAATATCGCGGATATAGCAAAGGAAACTTCTGATAAAAACGAGCTGTTAGAGTATTGCAGTAGCAAAAATGCGTTTTGTCATGTTTTATTGAAAGATGCAATCAATAATAGAAAAAATGATATTGAAGTGAAGTTAGATTACATTGTTCCCATTGCTGATGCTAAGTATTATTCTACTAAGGACGATGATATTTACTACCGTTATGGTTATGATTTATTTGGTCCCGTTGTCTTACGATATATAGAGTGGTTGATAAAGCAATATCAAGACGGTGTATTTAAAACAATTTATTTTTTTTCAAGAGATGGCTATTTATTTAAAAAAATCTATGATGCGTTGTGTGAAAAGTTAGGTATCGTGCAACATAGTCATTACTTATATATTTCAAAAAGAGCAACCCGTTTATTGTCATTATCCAACGAAGTGACCGATTCTTTTTTAGAAGATGCTTTTGAATACGAAAGTATTGATAAAAAGAGTATTTCAACAGCATTTTCCAGAGTGGGGATATCTGCCGATAATTATCCTGATATAATTAATAAACATGGCTTTGCTAATAAAGACGCGTTAATAGATTTGACAAAAGATAAAGTTAAGCTTTGGTCGTTGTTAAAAGATTCTGCTGTTGCAAATGATGTGATCGCAAACGCTCAACATGAAAAAAAGCTTGCTAAAGCTTACCTAGAGCAAGAAGAATTTTTTATGCACGATTCAGTTGCAATTATGGATTTTATTTGCCGTGGGACAATACATGTTCGTTTAGTGGATTTTGTAAAACAGTTTAAAGATATAGATATTATCAGCTTAAATTTTGCAACGACAATAAACGCAAAACCAAAATGTGATAAGGGTTACAAGTTGTATGGTTATTATGCGACAAACGGTGTGCCATATCAGAGAATCAGCATACTTACCAGTATGGTAGGGTTGTTAGAAGCGATATTTGCAGCACCACATCGCAGTGTTAAAAGATATCAGCAAAAAGATGGTAAAATCGTTGCAGAATATAAAACAGATTCGATTGTGTATTTTGACCTTACAGGCCCAATTCAAGCGGGTGTCTTTGATTACGCAGTCGCCAAGTATGAAAATGGCAAACTATTAAAATATGATCAACCAGATAAATGTGAATACTTCAATATATTTAAGAGATTATATTTATATCCTAGTAGGCAAGAATCAAAATATTTAGGAGAATTAGAAGTAGATGACTTTACGGCTATTACCAAAATAGCCTCGCCATTGCCGCTATGGAAGTATTTTTTGGCAAGAAAAGAAGCGCTTTTCCATTATCATGAAACACCCTGGAAAAGAGCATATCTAGTTAATTTATTAGGCACATGGGTTACCAGTAAAAGATTTGATAAAACTAGTAAATATTTTAAAAATATCCTTAAATAGTATTATATTGTTCAAACGATAATCTTTTGCAACGCTTTTACAATATGATAACACTTGTATTCGATGCAGAAATAATTAATTTCCCATGATATTAATAACATGGAGATGTCATGAAAATACTAAAGCAAAACAAAAAATTAATTATAGCGGTATTGATTGTGTTGGTTTTAGTCATTGCTTGGAAAGCAATTGAAATATATAGAAAATCGAGTGCAACAAGTCCAGTAACTGGGTTAGCAGAGTCAGTGTCAATTGAAACAAATTGGGATTATCATTCTGATAAATGGCAACTTACATTTGAAGATGATTTTGAAGGCGAAGCAGGTAAAGTTGATACCAATAAGTGGGAAATTCTAGAGTATAATCGCAAAAATAATGATAATGGCCCAGATGGCTATTGGAAAGAAGAAAATGTTTACAAAGATGGTGAAGGCAATTTAGTCATTAAGTTTGATAGAGTTAAAAATCAAAACGATGATAATGACCCACATGATTACGCAACTGGCATTGTGCGTTCAAAAAATAAATTTGAACAAACCTATGGCAAGTATGAAATTCGCTGTAAGTTACCTACCAAAAAAGGCTGGTGGGTGGCGTTTTGGTTAATGCCTGATGACATAGTTAGCGAAGCAAATGGTGGTAGCACTGGTGCCGAAATTGACATCTTCGAGGGATTTGGTTGGAACAATAAGATTTACCATACAGTACATTGGGACGGTTATGGTTCTAAACACAAAAGCACTCACAATTTTATTGAATTAGATGACCGTAGCGATTATCACACGTATACGTTAATTTGGACCCCGACCGAATACCAATACTATGTCGATGGCATTTTAACATGGGTTAGCCATGGCGGTGGTGTTTCTGAAGTCGCTGAACATTTATTGATTTCTGGCGAGTGTTCAACAGAAAAAACAGCTGCGTCAAAGGCTTGGTCAGAGAATCCAGAAAACGAAATACTCCCCGATTTTTTTTTAGTGGATTATGTTAAAGTGTATCAATATGTTGAATAGCGCAAAATTGGAGATAAGTTGTTATCAGATTATCACTATTGAATAATTCGGTTTAATTAATTATAATAGAAATCGAGCTATTTTGAAATAAAAGAAAGGTTAAGTAATTATGATCTTTTCTTCAACTGTGTTTTTATTTTTATTTTTCCCTATTCTTATCTTGGTATATTATAATCCAGTTTTTAAGAATAGACGATTTAAAAACACAACACTTTTAATTGCAAGTTTATTTTTTTATGCTTGGGGAGAACCCGTTTATATTTTTCTGATGATAGCCTGTATTGTATTTGGCTGGTTTATAGGATTATTATTAGAAAGGTTCAAAAGTCATAAAATCAAAAAAATAATACTTTCAATTAGTATTAGTGTCTATATTGTTGTATTTTTTATCTTTAAATATTTAACCTTTGTAGCTAGCCAATTGGGCTTGTTACTCAATAAGCAGATCACAACGATTCACATTGCATTACCAATTGGAATATCTTTTTTCTTATTTCAATTGATGTCATATTTATTTGATATCTATTATGAAAAGGCTAAAGCACAAAAAAACCTATTTGATGTCGCTTTATATATTTCACTTTTTCCACAATTAATAGCTGGTCCTATAGTTAGATACGAAACAATTGCTAATCAAATTCACAATAGACAAGAATCACGTGATATGTTTAGCGAAGGAATGACAAGATTTATCTATGGTTTGGCTAAAAAAGTACTGCTAGCTAATTATTTAGCGCGTATGGCTGATAGTATTTTTGATATACCAGAGATGCGTACGGCGGTTTTAAC
>PDWJ01003415.1_pt1 | contig 15222 bp, 9 predicted proteins | sample 1430881 | NCBI WGS metagenome assembly PDWJ01 (sample SAMN01162460, study PRJNA174530) | Oral metagenome, whole genome shotgun sequencing project. | biome: Marine environment; feature: Marine mammal; material: Swab sample of the gingival sulcus; isolation source: swab sample of gingival sulcus... | reverse complement strand
CAATTGTCGACGGCGAGGTGTCGGTGATAGTCCAGAGGACGTCAGACAAGGAGCACGTCATGGCCCAGCGCCCAGTCAACTTCAGCCCCGGTCCCTCGATCCTCGCGCAGCCGGTCCTCGAAGAGGCCAGCCGCGCCGTCGTCGCCCTCGAGGACGTCGGCCTGTCGATCCTCGAGATCAGTCACCGATCGCCGGCCTTCGACAAGATCCTCAACACCGCCCGCGACACCATCCGGCGCCTGATGGGCGTACCGGACACCCACGACATCCTGTTTCTGCAGGGTGGGGCGCGCGGGCAGTTCGCTCAGGTCCCCCTGAACTTCCTGGCGCCCGGCACCAAGGGCGCCTACGTGGACACCGGCGCCTGGTCGAGCTACGCCCTCGACGAGGCCGACGTCCTCGGCGAGGCCTACGCCCTGGCCAGCAGCAAGGAGGCGGGCTACGGCGCCCTGCCGGACCTGTCGAGCGCCGCCCTCGACGAAGGCACCGTCTACGTCCACACGACCTCGAACAACACCATCTATGGCACCCAGTGGCGGACGCTGCCGGGCTTCGGCGACGTCCCCCACGTCTGCGACATGTCCTCGGACATCATGTCGCGCCCCGTCGACGTGTCGAAGTTCGGCCTGATCTACGCCGGCGCCCAGAAGAACGCGGGCCCCGCCGGCGTCACCCTGGCCATCATCGACAAGGCCTGGATGAGCCGTGGCCGCGACGACATCCCGAGCATCTGGCAGTACCGGGTCCAGGCCAACAAGGGCTCGACCTACAACACGCCGCCGGTCTTCGCGATCTACGTCGTGGGCCTGGTCGCCAAGTGGCTCGAGGCTCAGGGCGGCGTCGCCGCCATCGCCGAGGTCAACGAGAAGAAGGCCCAGCTCCTGTACGACGCCATCGACACCTCGGGCGGCTTCTACCAGGCGACCGTCGCCGAGGACGCCCACCGCTCGCGCATGAACGTCACCTGGCGCTTGCCGAGCGCGGACCTCGACAAGGCCTTCGTCGCCCGGGCCGCCGAGATCGGTCTCGCCAGCCTCAAGGGCCACCGCAAGGTCGGCGGTATCCGCGCCTCCATCTACAACGCGCTGCCCCTCGAGGGCGTCGAGCGCCTCGCGGCGTTCATGAAGAAGTTCCGCGCTACCCACTGATGTCTGCAGGCTCGCTGCCGGTCGCGGCCGTCCTCGGCGAGGTGACCGCGGCCCTGCGGGCGACCCGCCGGGTGGTGCTCGAGGCGCCGCCCGGATCGGGCAAGACGACCCTCATCCCACCGCTGCTGTTGCAGTCCGGTCTGTGCCCCGAGGGGCAGATCCTGGTGCTCCAGCCGCGGCGGGTCGCCGCGCGCACCGTCGCCCGCCGCATCGCCGCGGGGCTCGGCGCGCGCGTCGGGGGCCTGGTCGGCTACCAGGTCAGGTTCGACACGCGGGTGTCGGCCGACACGCGCATCCGCGTCGTCACCGAGGGCGTCCTGACGGCCTGGATCCAGCGAGATCCGAGCCTCGAGGGGGTGGCGGCCGTCGTCCTCGACGAGGTCCACGAGCGCAGCCTCGTCACCGACCTCGGCCTCGCCTTCGTCCGGGAGATCCAAGAGGCGCTGCGCGATGATCTGCTCCTCGTCGTCATGTCCGCGACCCTCGACCCTGAGCCCCTGTCGCGCTACCTCGGGGGCTGCCCCGTGGTCCGAAGCGACGGGCGCCTGCACCCCGTCGACGTCGACTACCTCCCCGTCGCCCCGACCGGCCGCCTCGAACAGACCGTCGCCCGCGGCGTCCTCGAGGTAGTCGACGCCGATCCGCCCGGCGACGTCCTGGTCTTCTTGCCCGGGGTCCGTGAGATCCTCGCCGCCCGCGAGCGCCTCGAGGGCCCGCTATCCGCGCGGGGCTGGGACGTCGCGACGCTCTACGGGCGCCTCGACCCCAAGGCCCAAGACGCCGCCCTCGACCCGGGCCCGCGCCCGCGGGCGATCCTCGCCACCAACATCGCCGAGACCTCGTTGACCATCGCCGGCGTCGGAGCCGTCGTCGACAGCGGCCTCGTCAAGACGATGCGCTACGAGCCGCGCCTCGGCAGCGGGCGCCTCGAGACCGAGCGCGTCTCCGCGGCCTCCGCCGATCAGCGCGCGGGCCGCGCGGGCCGCCTCGGCCCCGGGCGCGCCCTGCGCCTGTGGACGCGCCACGAGCAGGCGCGCCTGGCGACCTTCGACGAGCCGGCGATCCGCCGCGAGGACCTCGCCCCCCTTGTCCTGGAGCTCGCCGCGTGGGGTGTTCGTGACCCCGCCGCCTTTGCGCTCCTTGACCCACCCGAGCCCACGCGCCTGGCCCGGGCTCGGCAGGATCTGGCGGCCCTGGGCGCCGTGACCGCGGACGGCGGGCTCACCCCGCTCGGGGCGCGCCTGCGCCGGGTGCCCGCCTCGCCGCCCATCGCCGCGTTCCTGCTGCGCGCCGCCGCGGCGGGGCACGCTGAGCTCGCCGGTCGCTGGGCCGCCGCGGTGGAGCTAGGAGGGCGGGCTGGCGCCAGCGCCGACCTCGCCGCCGCCGGCGAGGCCATCGCGCGGGACGCGCGCGGGCAGGGTAGGGCGCTCGCGCGGCAGCTCACGGCCGCGGCCTCCCGCGCTGCCCGCGGCCTCGCCAGCGAGATCCTCGAGGCGCGGTCGCCTCAGCAGGTCCTCGCCAGCTGCCTCGTCGCCGCCATGCCCGACCGGGTTGGGAGGCGCCGCGCGATCGGCAGCGACGCCTATGTGCTCGCCAGCGGGCGCGGCGCCCGGCTCCTCGCCGCCGCGGGCGCCGGGCCCGAGCTGCTCGTCGCCGTGGACCTCGACGCCGGCCGGCGCGGGATGAACGCCGCGAGCGTGATCCGGCGCTATCTGGCGGTACCCGAGGCCGCGCTCGAGGCCTCGCCCGTCTGGCGGCGCGAGTCGCGCGTGATCTGGGACGCCGAGCGCGAGCGCGTGGTCGCCGAGCGGATCACGGGCTTCGGCGCGATCGTGCTCGCCCGGGCCGGCGTCCCCCTCGAGGACCGAGCGGCCGCTGCGGCGCTGCTCCTGGAGCAGGCCTGCGCCGACCCCGAGGAGGCGCTGGGGACCCTGGACGGCGCCGCCGAGGCGACCCTCGCACGCCTGGCGACCCTCGCCCGGGGTTGGCCTGAGCTCGGGCTCCCCCGGGGCCGCGCGGGCTGGCTCCGCGAGGCGCTGCCTCTTTTCGTCGAGGGCGCCAGCTCGTTGTCGGACCTGCGCCGCCGACCGGTCGCCAAGGCGCTCCTCGCCGCCGTCCCCCGGCGGGCCCGCCGACACCTGGCCGAGCAGCTCCCGGAGCGCCTCGAGGTCCCGAGCGGGAGCCGGATCCGCCTGATCTACCAAGCCGATGGTCCGCCCATCCTCGCGGCCAAGGTCCAGGAGCTCTTCGGTCAGCGGCAGACGCCTTCGGTGGCCGACGGACGCATCCCCTGCCTCGTCCACCTCCTCGACCCCGCCGGCCGGGCGCTGCAGGTCACGATGGATCTGGAGAGCTTCTGGACCCGCACCTGGCCCGAGGTCCGCGCCGAGATGCGCAGCCGCTACCCCAAGCACCGCTGGCCCGAGGACCCGCTGGCGGCCGAGGCCAGCCGGCGCACCACCCAGCGGCGGCGCTGAGACCGCCCTGTAAGGTCTCTTTATCTCTTTGAGACCTAAGCGAGATGTGCGAGACACCATCGTTCGAAGACCCACCTGAGGAGACGAACGACGATGACCACCCTCTCCCAGCGACTGCTCGACGCCTCTGTCCGTCCGGACGTCATCAGCGACTGCGTCGCGATCATCGACAAACAGGTCAAGTCGAAGAAGGGCCTGTCAGGCGCCGCCCTCAAAGGCGCCTACAGGACCGTCAAGGCCATCAAACGAGGCTTTGTGCCGGGCGTCGTCGACGCCCTCCTCGACGAGTGGGTGGAGAAGCTGTCGGCCTTCGAGGCCGAGCACGCCGACAAGGGAGCCGCCGGCACCCTGGGCGCCTACATCATCGCCGAGCGCGCCCGGGTCGCCGAGGCGCTCCTGTCGGTGACCGACGGGCGCGCCGAGACCACCAAGCACAAGACCGCCAAGAAGCTCTACATGCGCTTTCGGCCCAAGGCCCTGACCAACGTCGACGAGGCCCTGCCGGACCTGGCCGACCTGGTCGACCGCTACGCCGAGCCGTAGGCCGCCAGCCGCAGCCGAGCGAGACGAGACGGAGGCTGCCTGCCTTCGTCTCGGCGCTCGTGTTCGGGTCGAGGCGGTCGCGACGCCGACGACGCCAACCGATGAAGAACGAAGCAGGCCGCCTCGACAGAGGCGGCCTGCTTCGTTTTCCTGGAGCGGGAGACGGGACTTGAACCCGCGACTTCGACCTTGGCAAGGTCGCGCTCTACCACTGAGCTACTCCCGCGAATTGTCAGCGCTTGCGGGGCTCCCCGCCGCGACGGATGCGAGTTGTATTGCAGGCACTGGACCTTGTCAACACAGTTTTTCGCGGCCGCGCGCGGGGCGCCAGGCGCCAGCTCAGTTGGTGAAGTCGTGCTTGACCACGGAGGTCCTGTTTGGGCGGACCGTGACCCACTTGGTCACGCGCGCGGAGCCTTTGGTGAGGACGACCTTGTGCTTGCCGGCGCTCAGCGTGAGCTTGCGGGGGGTCGTGCCCACCGGTTTGCCGTCGACCTTCACCTGGGCCCAGGGGCGGGCGTTGATCTGGACGGTGCCCTTGCCGCTCACGGTCGCCGTGGCCCCACCACCGCTGCTCTTCTTGTCGAGCTTGATGGTCAGCTCCTGGCCGTCGGTGGTGACCTTGTACCGCTTGACTTCGTCCTTGTAGCCGGCGCGCTTGGCCTTGATCTCGTAGGTCTTGTCGACCTCGAGGCCGCTGAGGATGAACTCGCCGCCCTTTGCGCCCTTGGCCACCGTGCCCTCAGGATTCACCGTCACCTGGGCGCTGTCGGGGATCACCTTGACGACCAGCTGGACCTTCTTCGCTGGCGGCGGAGCGAGCTCGATCTTGAAGACGGGCGTCGCGCCGTCGAGGACCAGGGTCTTGTTCACCGGGTCGCCGCCGCCCGCCGGGACGACCTCGACCTCGACAGTGTCGCCCTTGGTGCCCTTGAAGCTCTTGGCGCCATGGCCGATGACCTCGCCGTTGACCTTGATGACGGCCTGCTCGTCGCCGACGACCTCGATCACCGTCGTGACGGGCTCGGGCTTCTTCTTCATCGTGATCTCGAAGGGCTGGCTGAGCTCCTCGATCTTGACGATCTCCTCGAAGCGCTCGTAGCCGGGGGCGGCCGCGACGACGCGGGCGCTCTTGCCCAGCGTGAGGCCGGTCGCGCGGCCGTCGACGGGCTTGCCGTCGACCTTCACCAGAGCGTCGGGGGGCGTGACCTTGAGGACCAGCTCGGCCTTGCCCGCGGTGGCGCTCCCATTGCCCCGGTCGACGACGGTTCCGTTGCCGCCGTCGTTCTTGGTCTGGGTCAGGAAGTACCAGGCGGCTGCGCCGCCAGCGCCCAGGAAGAGGATCGCGAGGATGGCGATCAGCCCTGCCTTGGACCTCTTCTGGGGCACCTGCCCCGCGTAGGTCCCGGTGAAGCCCTGCTGCTGGTAGGTGCCCGTGCCGACGGGCATCGCGGCGGTCCGCTCGGCCCCGTGCTGCTGGCGTTGGGCAGCGAGAGCCTGCTGGACCTGCGGGCCCATGGAGCCGTCGTCGAGCAGCGTCTGGGCGGCCTGAGGATCGAGGCCCGCGGTGGGGAGGGCCACGGTCTTGTCGGCGTCCTGGGCGGCCGCCTCGGCGCCCTGCACCGGCAGGTTCTTCTCCTCGTCCGCGAGCGCCTTGAGCTCGGCGATCTTGTCGGCGAAGAGGTCCTGCATCTTCGGCTTGAGGGCCTCAGCCTCAAGATCGGAGACGTTGGAGTAGTACCAGCGCGTCAGCTCCCGGTTGAAGGCCTCGACGTTCGCGTAGCGCGCGTCACGGTCCTTCTCGAGGGCCTTGAGCACGATCTTGTCGACCTCCGCGGGGACCCCGGGGTTGATCGTCGAGGGCGCGGGCGCTTCGGCCTTCAGCACGTTCGTCAGCGTCTCGAAGTCCGAGTCACCGAGGAACAGGCGCTTGTTGGTGAGCATCTCCCACATCATGATCCCCAGAGCGAACAGGTCGCTGCGCCCGTCCAGGGGCTTGCCGCGGGCCTGCTCGGGGCTCATGTAGGCGACCTTGCCCTTGACGGTGCCGGCCATCGTCTTGGTGCTCCGCTGAGCCGCCTTGGCGATGCCGAAGTCCATCAGCTTGACCTCGCCCGTAAACGAGATCATCGCGTTGTGGGGCGAGATGTCCCGGTGGACGATGTTGAGAGGCTTGCCCTTGTGCTCCTTGGTGTGGGCGTAGTGCAGGCCCTTCGACAGCTCCATCAGGATCCAGACGCACTGCGCCACCGACAGGGGCTTGCCCGTCTTGGTCCCGTCGTCGATGGCCTTCTTGAGGTCGACGCCTTCGACGTACTCCATCGCGATGTAGTACGTTCCCTCGCAGAGGTCGAAGTCGAAGATCTGAACGATGTTGGCGTGCTGGAGCTTCGAGGTGATCGAGGCCTCGTCGATGAACATCTTCACGAAGGCTTCATCTTCGGTGAAGTGCGGAAGGATCCGCTTGATGACGATGTCCTTCTCGAAGCCCTCGGCCCCTGACGTCTTCGCCTTGTAGATCTCGGCCATGCCGCCTGTGGCGATCTTGCGGACGAGTACGTACTTGCCGAACCGTCGGGGCAGGTTCTGTGTGCTCATACAGTCTGTCGCGTCAGTGTCTTGTGTATTCGAATGCTTGGGAGCTTCGAGGCGCTCGCCTGCAGGTCGGAGCACCGTAGCACGGCCTCAGACGCAACGCCAGCCGAGGACAACTGTCACAACTGTCACAACTGTCACCACTTGGTGTCTACCCGCGCCGCGCGAGCGCACGCGCGTCGGGGCGCCGGCGTGGTCCGGGCGCTCGCTTTCGGGCATGCTCCGGCCGAAGCGCCCGGCAGGGCCCGGCGCGCCCAGCCCCGAGGAGGGAATGTGAGCCAAGGATTTAGCGCCCGCTACGTGTGCTTTGATGGTTGCGAGGGCGACAGCTATCCCCTCGACGAGGTCGTCTACCGCTGCAGCGGCGGTGGCCTGCTCGACGTCGAGCACGATCTCGACGCACTGCGGCGCCGCTCCCCGGACGCCTGGAAGGCGCTGTTCGACGAGCGCGCCGGCGCCCGCTCCTGGCCCGATCGCTCCGGTGTGTGGGGCAAGCGCGAGTGGGTGCTGCCCGACATCGCCGACGAGCACATCCTCAGCCTCGGCGAGGGGATGAGCCACCTGCTCCCCGCCCCCCGCTATGCCAGCGACCTCGGCCTCGACCACCTGTGGATCAAGCAGTGCGGCCATAGCCATACCGGATCCTTCAAGGATCTGGGCATGACCGTGCTCGTCAGCCAGGTCCATCGGATGCGCGCCCTCGGTGTCCCCATCGCCGCCGTCGGCTGCGCCTCCACCGGCGACACCTCCGCCGCGGTCGCCGCCTATTGCGCGCTGGCCGACATCCCCTCGGTGGTGTTCCTGCCCGCCGACAAGATCTCGATGGCCCAGCTCGTCCAGCCCATCGCGAACGGCGCGACGGTCCTCAGCCTCGACACCGACTTCGACGGCTGCATGCGCCTCATCCAGCAGGTCGTCGAGGCCTACCCGGTCTACCTCGCCAACTCCATGAACAGCCTGCGGCTCGAGGGGCAGAAGACGGTCGCCATCGAGATCGTCCAGCAGCTCGGCTGGGAGGTCCCCGAGTGGGTCGTCGTCCCCGGCGGTAACCTCGGCAACGTCTACGCGCTGAGCAAAGGCTTCAGGATGCTCAAGGATCTCGGGTTGGTCGACCGGCTGCCGCGGATCGTCTGCGCCCAGGCTCACCACGCCAACCCCCTATACCGGGCCTACGTCGAGGGGTGGGACCGCTACGCCCCCATCACCGCGCAAAAGACCCTCGCGTCCGCCATTCAGATCGGAGATCCGGTCTCGATCCATCGCGCGATCCGGGCCCTAAAGGCCCACGACGGCGTCGTCGAAGAGGCCACCGAGCAAGAGCTCATGGACGCCAGCGCGCGGGCCGATCGCTTCGGCCTGTTCACCTGCCCCCACACCGGGGTGGCGCTCGCGGCCCTCGCCAAGCTCGTCGCCAAGCAGGTCATCGGCAAGGGCGACCGCGTCGTCGTCGTGTCCACCGCCCACGGCCTGAAGTTCGCCGGCTCGAAGGTCGCCTACCACCAGGGGCGCCTCGACGGCCTCGACAGCCGCCTCGCGAACCCGCCGATGGCCCTGCCGGCCGACGTCGATCAGGTGGTCGGCGCGCTCAAGGCCAAGCTCGCCTTTTGAGGCAGCCAGCTTGTAGCCCGCGGGGATCGCGAGCTGCTCAGGCCTCACCGGGGCGCCGCTCGAGGTGGGCGCTGACCACCCGCCAGGCGTCCGCCTCCGTGGACGCCCGGCCGGCGAGCTGGGCGTCCTCGAGGGCGGCCAGGGCGACCTTGAAGGCCGGGCCGGGGCGGTGGCCGGCCGCGCGCAGGGCGTCGCCGGTCAACAGGGGCGTGGGGTGGAGCTGGGCCGCCGGCCAGCGGCCCAGGTCGGCGGCGGCGGCCTCGACGCCGCAGAAGTCCTCACCGGCCGACGCCGCGACGCGCCCGAGCTCGACGGCCCCCGCGGCCCGCGGATCGCGGACCCAGCGCTTGCGCGCGGCGACGCCCAGGGTCCGATAGCCGGGCAGGGCGCGCGCCAGGGCGACGCTGGCGGCGATGTCCTTGACGAGGCGGTTCGGCAGCCGCAGCCGCCGGCCCAGCGCCGCGATGTCGTCGCCGCAGACGTCGAGCAGCGCCAGGGACCAACCGAATAGGGGCTCGCGGGGCGTCGGCCCGGCGGCGGCGAAGCGCGCGACGGCGGCCGCGACCGGCGTCACCTCCGAAAGGAGCTGCGCCGCGAGGCCGGCGCGGTCGAGGAGCCCGAGCCCAGCGGCGCCCCCGCCGTCGGTGAGGACGCGCTCGAGCTCGTCGCGGATCCGCTCGACGCTGACCTCGCAGAGGCGCTCCCGGTGGCGGGCGACGGCCGCCCAGGTCGCCGGATCGATCGCGAACCCGAAGCGAGCGGCGAACCGCACCACCCGCAGGGCCCGCAGGGCGTCCTCCGTGAGGCGGGCGTCGGGGTCGCCCACGGCGCGCACGATCCCTCGGCGCAGGTCCTCGCGGCCGCCGAACCAGTCAAAGATCTCGCCGGTCACTGGATCGCAGAGCATCGCATTGATGGTGAGGTCGCGCCGGGCGGCGTCCTCGCGGGGGCCAGCGGCGCGAAAGCGGGCGACCTCGAGCTCGTGGCCGCCGACGATGACGCGCACGACGCCGAACTGAGCCCCCACGGGGAGCGAGCGCTCGAACAGCGCCATCACGGCGTCGGGCTCTGCGTCGGTGGCGACGTCGTAGTCCTTGGGCGTCAGCCCCAAGATCGCGTCGCGCACGCAGCCGCCCGCCCACAGCGCCCGGTAGCCGGCGGCCCTGAGGCGGCGCACGACCTCCGTGGCGGCGGCGCGCGCACACAGGGCGTCGGGGGCGTCGGCCGCTGGGTCCATGGTGGCCTCTCGGCGCGTCGTGGGAGCTTGGGGGGCGTGGGCCGGCTTAGGGGGGGCGTGGATCCTCTGCCGCGCCTCGGGCTACCAGGGCCGGACGGGGTGCGCCTCGGCGGCCGGGCCCGCTACCCGAGGTCGATGTCGGGCGCGTAGCCGTCGGGCTTGACGACCAGCACGTCGCAGGGCGCGCGGCGGACGACGCGCTCACATTGGCTGCCCATGAAGATGTGCTTGAAGCCCGTGTGGCCGTGGGTGCCCATGATGATGAGATCGACGTCGAGCTCCACGGCGCAGCGGAGGATCTCGAGCCACGGCTTGCCCGTGCGGACGCGCAGGTCGATCTGATCGCGGCTGAGGCGTTGGTCCTGCTCGAGATCGTCGAGCCGCTTGCGCAGGCTCTGCTCGAGCTCGCTGAGCAGGAGGCCGGCCTCGCCCTCGCCCTCGTCCTCGTCCTCGCGCACGTGGAGCACGGTCAGCGGGACGCCGAAGTGCTTGGCGTACCCGACCGCGTGATAGAAGGCCTTGCGGGCCGTCTCGGAGAAGTCGACGGGGACGAGCAGCCGCCCGTAGCTCAGGTTCGTGGTCAACATGGCCGAGAGCATGGGCCGTGGGTGGCCCCAAGACAACCCCAAAGCCAGGCTCTGCAGCGGCTCCGAGGTGGACAGGGTTTCATGCTACCTTGCGCCGTCTCTTCGCGCCCACGAACCCGGCGACGGCACCACGGAGGTCTGTTGTGCCCACCCACGCTCCCATCCCCCTGGCCGCCGCCTGGCTGGCCACCGCTTTGCTGGCCACCGCTTTGCTGGTCGTCGGATGCTCGAAGGGCTCCAAAGCGCCGGCGCCCGAGTCTGGGGCGGCCGCGGCCGATGAGGCCGCGCCGAAGGTCGATGAGGCCGCGCCGAAGGTCGATGAGGCCGCGCCGAAGGCCGATGAGGCCGCGCCGAAGGCCGATGAGGTCGCGCCGATCGCCCCTGCCGAGGAGCTGACGATGGACGAGCTGAAGGAGCTCGAGCGCCGGCCGGGCGCGACGCCGGCGCTGAAGCAGGTCGAGCTGCCGGCGCCCGCCAAGCACCCGAGCCTGTCCGGGACGCCGGGCCCGCTCCCCGCGGCCGGGCCCGATGACGCCCTGGTCAAGGTCTTCGTGTTCAGTGACTTCCAGTGCCCCGTCTGCCGCCGCGCCGCGGAGCCCACCAAGCTTCTCGCCCGACAGTTCCCCGCGGACGTCCAGGTGGTCTTCGTTCACAACGCGCTAGCCATGCACAGCCGCGCCGAGGCCGCCGCGCGCGCAGCGATCGCGGCCCAGATGCAGGGCAAATTCTGGGAGTACTACGACACGATGTTCGAGCACGCTCGCCGCCTCGAGGACGCGGATCTCGAGCACTATGCGCGCCTCGTCGGCCTCGACCTCGATAGGTTCCTTGCCGACATCGCCAGCCCCGCCATCGCCGAGCGCGTCGTCTACGAGCGCTCGCTGGCCGAGGCCATCGGTTCGCGCGGCACCCCGGGCTTCCTCATCAACGGCAGCAAGACCGTCGGCTGGGGCAGCTACGTCGGCCTGCGCAGCCAGGTCCAACGCGCCGTCAACCAGGCAAAGCGGATGGTCGACGCCGGCACGCCCCGGCCCGAGGTGGCCAAGCTCGCGACCCAGGGGGCGGGCGAAGACGGGGCCAAGTTCGCCGAGCTTCTGTGGGGGATGAAGGGCCAGTAGGGCGCGCCGGCGCCTTTGGGGGCCTCGGGGGGAGAGTCACGAGGCCTGGCCCGGCACCAGGCCGCGGGGCTGGGAGCCTCTTCAGGTGGCGCGGCGGCGCCGCACGAGCCACGGGCCCAGGAGCCCGAGCAGCCCCGTCAGCGGCGCGGCCGGCCCCCCGCCGCCCGAGCAGGCGCCGCCGTCCCCGCCGCCCGTGGACGTGTCCTCGTGGGGGTCCTCGTCGGCGGGCGGCGTCGCGTCGTCGCCCACGTCGGCGCCCGCGTCGGCGCTGGGGAAGGGGTCGAGGACGGTGATCTCGAAGGGCTCCGAGCCGGTGTTCGTCGTCACGAAGAGGCGCTCGGCGCCGAGCGGGGTGTCCGGACTGACGGTGATCTCGATCTCGTTCGTCCTGAAGAAGACCACGCTCTGGGCCTTGCCTCCGATGACGACCGTCTTGAGGGTCTGCATGCGCTCGCCCGAGATCGTCAGGGCCTCGCCGCGCAAGGCGGGCTGAGGCGATACCGAGGTGATCACGGGCTCGACGGGCGCTTCGTCGAGCACGCTCATCGTGAAGACGGCCGCGCCCGTGCTGCCGGAGACGGCGGCGGTGAAGGGTGTCCCGACCTCGGCGTCGCCGGCGCCGACCCGGCAGGCGGTGCGGTCGCACTCGTCGACGACGAGCCCGTGGGTAGCCGTGGTGACGGTGTCGAGGTCCTCGCCGACGATCCAGATCTGACCGCCCTTGGCCACGTTGGCCGGGAAGACGCCCGTGACCACCGGGTGATCCGGATCGGCCATCTGGATGTACAGGGGGCCCTGGGGCGGCGAGGTCAGCACCCCGACGCTGACGGTGACGTCGTGAGGGCCGACCTCGACGGTGTCTGGCACCAGGACCGTGACCGCCCCGGTCTCGGCCACGACCGAGGGGGCGTCGACGCCGCCGATCTTGGCGCGGACGTTGAGGGGGACGATGCTGCCGCGGATCGTGATCAGGTCGCCTTGGCGGGCGGGGTTGGGGGCGATGGCGTCGATCTCGGGCGTCGGTGGGACGACCGTGAGGTTGCGCGTGGCCGCGCCCGACGGTGAGGTGACCCGCAGCACCTGGTCGCCGAGGATCGCTTCGTCGAAAGGCACCTCGAAGACGATGACGAAGGCGGTCTGCTCGCGGATCGACGCCGCTACGTTGCCCACGCTGACCGCCGTCGCCGTGTCCAGATCCTCGCCTTGGATGGTGGCGAGCTTGCCGAGGGTCAGCTGGTCGGGGGTCACGTCGCTGATCCTCGGCAGCGGGGGGACGACCTGGACGTCGATGTCGGCCTGGCCGGTGGTCACCGTCACCACCAGCCTCTGGGTCCCCAGCGGGGTGTCGGCTGCCACGGACAAGCGGATCCGGTCGACCTGCACGTTGAACACCTGCTGCGCGACGCCACCGATGGCCACGCTCGTGCCGTCGGGGACGAAGCCTGCGCCGGTGACCTCGGCCACGGCGGACAGCGGCAGGGGCGTCGGCGCGACGCCGGTGATCTCGGGTGTGGCGACCGTCGTCGTCAGGAGTAGAGTCAGGAGCGTCGGGCTCATGGGCAACTACCGTGGCTTGGGCTTGGGCCGAGGGCGACCGCTCGGCGGCGTCGGTGGCGCGCCTGCGGCACGCCCGGGTCTCGCCGACGAGCGGCGCGCCCGCCGGGACGGTCGGCGAGTCGCCCACCGTCTTGGCGAAGGTACCGCCTCGATACCATCGGACGCGACAGCTGACGGGATCGAGGTCGCAGCTGCCGGCGGTGATGACACAGATCATGTCCGCGTTGGGGTCGCGGTGGCCGCTCGCCGCGCACCGGGGACCGCGGCTGCCCGTGCGCTGTGCGCCTCAGGATCGGGTCGGCGCCGAGCAGGGCTCGTGGGCGGGCAGGCGCGCCCAGATCAGGTTTCGCCCCTGGGCGTCGCGGTCGTACCCCATCCCCCAGCCGTGGGCGTCGGCGACGAGCTTGGCGATCGGCAGGCCCACGCCGCCGCCCGGCGCGTACTTGCCCGCGGCGGTCGAGCGCCGAAAGCCCGTGAAGAGCGTCCCCGACTCGTCGTCGCCTAGCGGCGGGGCGTCATCGACCCACCGCAGCTCGATGGGGCCGTCGGCGCCGGCGCGGAGCGATATCGACACGCGGGTGCTGGGCGGGGCGGCCTTGAAGATGTGCCCGAGGACCGCGCGGCCAAGGCTGTCCAGGAGCGCTCGGTCGGCCAGGGCCGTGCGGGGGGGGCCGGGGTCGACGACGTCGATCTCGTGGCCGTGCTCGGCGCACCAGGGCCCGAAGGCGGCGGCGAGCTGCCGGGCCCACGCGCCCAGCTCCACCGGGGCGCGCCGCTCGAGGGCGAGGCCCGCTTCCAGGCGCGCGCAGGTCAGCAGGTCCTCGACCATCGCGATCACTCGGCCCGTCTCCCGCTCGACAGAGGCGAGGAAGGTCAGCCGGTCGGATACCGGCATCTGCGGCTCCTCGCGGAGCATCGAGGTGACGCCGCGCAGGACCGTCAGCGGCGCGCGGATGCTGTGGCGGATGGCGGCCACCTGGCGGTCTCGCTGGCGCGCGATCGGCGCCACCGCGCTGCCGGGCGCGATCCATACGACGATGCCAGCGGGCGCGCCGTCCGGGGCAAGGCGCCGCGAGGCGCTGACGGCGACGGCCTCGTCGGCGCAGGAGACCGCTTGGAACGCGATCTGCTCGGCCATCTCGAGGCGATCGAAGGCCACGGTCACGCCGCAGGCCTCGCCGAGGGTGTCGTCCAGGGAGCGCCCCTCGAGGCGGCCCCGGGGCAGGCCGAGGAGGGCGGCGGCGCGCTCGGTGGCGACCTGGATGATGCCGCGAGCGTCCGCGCAGAGCATGCCGTCGCCGAGGGCCTCGAGGGCGCGGGTCTCGCAGGCGGTGTGGAGGAGCCGCGCGAGGGCTATGCGCGCGGCCGCGAGGGCCTGCCGGGTCGAGGCGCGGCCCGCCTGCGTTCCGAGCACGACCGCGCCATGGCGGCCGTCGAGGGCCCAGGGGAGGGCGGCCCAGCCGGCGCGCTCGACGACCCCGCCATAGGCCTTGGGATCCCCGTCGCTACGGACTGGTCGGGGGGGCGCCCCTGTCGATTCGCAGGCTTCGCGCGCCAGGGCTATAATCCGGTCCCGATGAGTGGAGAGCGAATGCGATTGTCCCGCCGGCCCCAGCGAATGCACGGTCCACGCCCCGACGCCGGCGTCGGGCGCCACCGCGACCAGCGCCGGCACGCCGCAGAGCGCCGTCGACAGCGACAGGGCCTCGAGCAGCGTCGGGGGGACCCCCCGAGCGCGCGTCGGCCCGTCCTGGCGCCAGGGGTCTTGTCGTCCTGCATCCAACGGCTCCCTCCGGAGGCGCGTCTTGCCGAGTGAAAGGCACATCCTGATCATCGATGACGATCCGCAAATCCGGCAGGTGCTCCGCATCGCACTTGTAGTCCAGCGTGTAGGCCGCCAGATCGAAGGTGCACGCCACGTCAGCCAGCTTGCCGTAGTGCCCATCCTTCGAATCATCATCCGTATGCTCCATGCCGTTCTGCGGCAGGAAATCGTCCCACACCCGCGTAATATCATCGCTCGCCTGCGTACCCTTCGGAATCGGAGCAGAAGCACCGACACCCATGTACACGCGCCCAGAGGCCGACAGCGTAGACGCCCCGCGCGCCTCATTCTTGAACTTATTGCTCAGCCGCCGCCGCGCGAACTTCACCTGACCCGTCGCCCCATCGTACACGGCCAGCGCGTACAGCGGCGACTGCGGCTGGTACTCGCTCACCTGCAGCGCCAGACCCTTATCGGACGACGGCTCCGGACGAACGGGGAACCACAGCCGATTCTGACCATCATTCCCAAAGGCCGCCTTCCCATGCCATTTCTTAGCACCCGTATAGGCCACATCCAGAAGGACC
>PDWJ01006330.1_pt1 | contig 15223 bp, 13 predicted proteins | sample 1430881 | NCBI WGS metagenome assembly PDWJ01 (sample SAMN01162460, study PRJNA174530) | Oral metagenome, whole genome shotgun sequencing project. | biome: Marine environment; feature: Marine mammal; material: Swab sample of the gingival sulcus; isolation source: swab sample of gingival sulcus... | reverse complement strand
GAATTCATGGTTCATTCTCCTCTTATTCATGTGTTTGTCCATTAATGCATATATGTACAGAGAAGTCAAGAATATTTTCGCTTTTTATTTGCTTTTAAGAAAGGGGCATACTGGTTGATTCCGGTGGGTATGACGGCATTTCAATAGGATTTTAAGAACAATTTGTCACAAATTTTTGCCACAGAGCCACAGAGAAATATACTCATTGTGCCTAACGTGTGGTGAATAATGTTTTTGAGACTGAACTGAGCTGAAAAATTGCTCTCGAAAAAGCAGTCTCTGTGTCCTTTGTGCCTTTGTGGTAAAATAATTTTTTACAAATAACAACTTCAACGATTGGGTAAATTCACACGAATGGTTCAACACTTCCAGAGCAGCGCCGCTGTCTATGCTTTCGACGGCGAGTTGCGCTCCTTCTCTGATGTCAGTGGATTTTCCATCAGCATAGAGGCTTGCGGCAGAATTCGCAAGAATGATATCACGCTTCACGCCTTTCTGCTGGTCGTTCAAAATATCGTATGTTTGCCGTCGCCGCCGGTTCCGACAATATCAACAAGCGGCTCTGGACTTCTTGTGATCACCTTTGTCGCCTTATTTCGCATTGACTGGGAAAAACCGGCAATTTCGGTCGGGGTTTCCCCTTTCATCCGTAACGCAATCAAAAAGGCGCCGACGCCCGGACAATTGTTCTATCGCCGCTCGTCAGTGGAAAGTATCCTAATTTATTGCTGCTCTGACTTCGGAATGCATATAAGACAGAAAAAAATTGACATGACGTTGTGCGTATAGCCAGACTTTTTCAGTCTAGAACCTGACAGGTTTTGAAAACCTGTCAGGTTCATATAATGGAGTTTGTTGCACAGTAAAAATTTATGCTGTTTACCGCGAAGCGGTTACGGTTTTGTAGAACAAACAAATACCTCTCCCAGTCCCCTCTTCCGGCGCAACGCACCGGAAGAGGAAAAAAGAAGGCGAGGGGCTCCTTCTACAATGCTCTGCACAAAACCATTGTGCGTCATATGAATTATTACACAACAACTTCAATGTTCCAATACGGAGGAATGAGGAGGTTTTTCGATGAAAACAGTGGTATGCTATGGCGATTCGAACACCTGGGGCTATAATCCTGTCACCAAAGAACGATATGGGCGAGATGTTCGTTGGACAGGCGTTCTGAGAAAAGCATTAGGTGATGCCTATTTGATTATTGAAGAAGGATTGAACGGGCGTACGACAGTGTGGGACGACCCGATTGAAGGCTATAAGAATGGGAAAGAATATATTATTCCCTGCTTAACCAGTCATAAGCCCTTTGACCTCGTTATTATCATGCTCGGGACAAACGATCTCAAACAACGCTTTTCCTTACCAGCCTGCGATATTGCCAAAGGAGCCGGCGCTCTGGTGGAGATTGCGCAGAAAAGTGATACTGGCATTAGCGGAAATGCTCCACAGGTTTTACTGATGGCTCCACCACCGGTTGCAAAACTCACGGAGTTTGCCGAAATGTTCGAAGGCTCAGAGGAAAAATCACAAAAACTTGGTCGATATTACCAGCAGCAAGCCCAGGAATTAGGATGTGACTTCTTCGATGTGTCAGAAGTCATCGTGTCCAGCAATGTTGACGGGATTCATTTCGATCCAGAAGGGCATAAAACGCTCGGGGAGTCTGTTGCAACTAAGGTGAAAGAAATACTGGGATAGATCAACGAATTATCCTGATGTTTTGTCAAGTTGATGTTGATGGGAAGGAATTCATGCTGAGATCTGACAGGTTTTGAAAATCTGTCAGATCTTTTTAAAAGTCCTCCCCGCTCAAAATCACGGGGAGGCGAGGAGTTGAACATTCCCCGGGAGTGCTTCAAATCTTTACTGAACTTGAAAGGTAATATTGGTTTGTGTCCAATCGCTTTCCGGCAAGCTACCGAGTTGCTGATCGATAAGTCGGTCGAACTCTTCGACGCTTCCCTTAAAAACCGGGAAATCCGCATTTGTGAAATCACGAGGAACAACGATACCGACATTTTGCAAGGTTGCGATCACTCGAATTCGTTCTGTTCCGGCAGGTCCGGTGACACGTAAGCGGAATCGATCCGTTTGTGACGGAAGATGGTACATCTGCCCGCCTTCCATATAATTATTCATTGCCAGGTTATTCGGGAAAATCTGTGTCACAACCCCCTGTGTATCGATGTTAAACATGCTGAGATAGCACGGCTTGCTGCTCAGAACAGAAACAATAACCGATTCTCCAATGTTATACGTTGATTGAAGCGTGCTGGCATTAAGCGTAAACGACGTCGTTGGCGTCGGTGTCGGCGTCGGCTCGGTGCCGCTTCCTGGCGGTTGAGGAGCCGGACATCCGTACAGCACAAGTGTGAATACGACAAGACTTAATATAACACCTAACGTTTTCATTTTCATCATGGAAACCTCCATCAGTTTATAGAATATTGTTTGTCTCCTATCGACAATTTCATCAACAATCACGGTATTCTACACGATACTTCAAATATTGTAAAGAATTTTATCGCAAAACTATCGAACTTTTCAATAGTTGTTAAATAGACATATCTGCCAGCAAAAAGTTTGTCCTCTGGAAAAAATTGTTTGACGAATTTTTGATGACACTCTACTTGACACGTTCATGTTTTTCGATAGGAGTGAAAAAATAGGAATGAAAAAATATGAAAATATTTACCATTTTTTTAAGGAAGGAAGGAGAGTCATGATAAACATGAAAGGGAAAAGTCTTCTGACATTACACGAACTGACAACGGAAGAAGTCCTGCAAATTTTAAAAGCTGCTGAAAGTCTGAAACTCCGACAGCAGATCGGCGATCCGCATCCATTATTACAGGGGAAAACCCTGGGCATGATTTTTCAGAAACCCTCATTGCGGACACGAGTGTCTTTTGAAACCGGAATGACGCAACTCGGAGGTCATGCCATTTATCTTGGTCCGGCTGATATTTCCCTGGGGAAACGAGAAACCACCGAAGACATCGCGCTTGTGCTGTCGCAATTTAACGATCTGATTATGGCCAGAGTCTTCGAGCACAAAATCGTTGAAGACCTTGCCAAATATGCGCTGGTCCCGGTGATTAACGGACTCTCGGATTTTACCCATCCCTGCCAGGTTCTGGGTGATTTGCTCACCATTCAAGAGAAAAAACAGCATTTGAACGGATTGAAGCTCGCCTTTATCGGCGACGGGAATAATGTCGCGAATTCTTTGCTTTTTGGTGGCGCAAAAGTCGGCATGCATGTCACTATCGCCACGCCTCCGGGCTATGAAATGGCCCCTGAAGTGTTTAAGCTGGCCAGCGAAGATGCGGCCAAAACCGGTTCGATCCTCCAGACGACCCTCGACCCGGTCGAGGCCGTTCAAGATGCGGATGTGATTTATACGGATGTCTGGGCCAGTATGGGGCAGGAAGAGGAGGCTGAGGAACGAAAAAAACTCTTCCAGGCATACCAGGTCGATTGTGACTTGCTCAACAACGCGAAACCTGATGCTATCTTCATGCATTGCCTGCCAGCCCATTATGGCGAAGAGGTCACATATGACGTTGCCAAAGATCCTCGCTCAGTCATTTACGAACAGGCCCAAAACCGTATGCACGCCCAAAAAGCTGTAATGGTTTTGGTTGCGTAAATTTTATCAGCCAATGGCTTACCCTACGTTATCAGCCGCGCTCATGATGAAATAAATGCGGCCCTGATGTCCCATCCACGCGAGCCGCTTCATACGACTCATGATGATGACAAACGGCAGTTCGCGCCAGACGATGATTGCAACGACCGCAGTGCTCGTAGCACGGTTTGTATCACCACCCCTTACAAATCTGGCGGCGACGGGGCTTGTTGTAATACCATGTTAATTTTTTCCAGTGAAAGGAGATTGCTATGGCTCTTATCGATTGTAAATTTTACTCCGAGGCTCTCGAACTTTCAACCTCGATGACTGTCATTCTTCCGCAGGCCACTGAAACCCAGATTGGCATGCAAAATGTTGTGAACCTTGGGAAGCACAAAACTCTTTATCTGCTGCATGGTTTGAGCGATGATCACAGTATCTGGCTACGCCGGACATCGATTGAACGCTATGTCGCTCCGCTCGGCATTGCCGTTGTGATGCCGGCTGCCCATCGCAGCTTCTACACTGATATGGCCTATGGTGGAGCGTATGAGCACTTTGTTGCCGAAGAGCTTCCGCAGATTTCCCGTTCATTTTTCCCGCTTTCAGATGCTCGTGAGGATAATTATATCGCGGGATTGTCAATGGGCGGCTACGGAGCATTTAAACTCGCGCTGAACTATCCAGACAAGTATTGTGCTGCCGCGAGTCTTTCAGGAGCCGTTGATTTAGCAAGCAGATTGGGGAACCTTGAAAATTCTCACAGGAAGGATGCAATCAATATTTTCGGCAACCCGCCTGTTATTGCTGGAACAAAACACGATCTTTTCTCTGCTGTCCAGCAGTTAAAAAACGTCGGTAAACAAGCCCCTCGCTTGTATCAGTGTTGTGGAACCGGCGATTTTCTCTATGATGACAATCTTCGATTTCGTGATTTTGTGATGAAAGAGGGGCTCCCGTTAACCTGGCAAGAAGATGAGGGGTATGAGCATTCCTGGGATTATTGGGATTTGCGGATTCAGACAGTTCTGGAGTGGATGTTTGATTAAAACCACGGAATACACAGAATACACGGACAAGCACAGGGTTTTTCGGCATTTTCCGTGTGTCCTGCCTGTTCCGTGGTGACGTAAAGAATTCTTTTTACAACCTTATAGTAGATCGGCCACAAAACGTAATTTCTCCATAGCCTGATAACTTTCACCGCCTTCATGATTGTTATACGGCCAGACTTTAATCTGCTTTTGAGAACCGGCATAATGATTGTATGCGGCAAATACCGTTCTCGGCGGACAAACTTCATCCATTAATCCGGTAGAAAACAGAGTCGGACATGTTGCACGAGCGGCAAAATTAAGACCGTCAAAATAGGAGAGTGTTGTAAACACTGTTTCGATCTTGTCTCGATGGACTTTGCAGTACTTTGAAATTTCACCATAGGGAAGCGCGTCAGTGATCTCGGTCGCCACACGATAGTGACACAGAAACGGCACGTCCGGCATGGCGGCAAACAGGTCTGGCATTAATCCGCTGACTGCCAGGGTGATCCCTCCGCCCTGGCTGGCACCGGTTATTATGGTATGCTCGGCATCGATTGCAGGATGACTGCGAGCCGCTTCAACTGCCCGGACAGCATCAGTAAACACCCGGCGGTAATAATAGGTGTTAGGATCGAGAATTCCGCGCGTCATAAATCCGGGATGGTGCGGCGATGACCCTTCAGGTTCAGGATCGGGTGTATCTCCAGGACTCCAGGAACTGCCTTGCCCTCGCGTATCCATAATGAGATGCGCATATCCGGAGACGTTCCAGAGCAGCCGATCAAAGACATGGCCGCGTCCACCACCATATCCGATATATTCGACAATACACGGCAACGGCTCGTTTCGCTGCTTTGGCAGGAGCAGCCAGCCTTTGATCGGCTGTCCCGCATAGCCGTTAAATGTGACGTCGAATGTCTCGATCAGTTCAAGCCCCGCATCAATAGGGTCGAAAACGGCATTCAGCGAGAAATGCCGCGCTTCATTCAGCGTGCGCTTCCAAAAGTCATCAAAATCATGAGGCTCTGTGCGTGATGGTGCATACTGCTCGAGTTGTTCTAATGGAAGATCGACAAACATAGCTTTTTTCTCCTCATTGCATGTACTTCACCTGCAGCAAACGGCCACCCTCTTCTACTCGAAGCACGACATCGCTTTCTAAGCGATGATTCATCACCCGCTGCCAGTTCGATTTATCATTAAATTCATAATGCGTAGTTGCGATTTCATACGTTCGTCCGCCGCGTTGCAAACGCGCGACCACGCGTTCTCTGGCGAGCGATTCATCACATTCAATAAAAATTGTCATATCGGCTAATGTCTTGAAATCGCGCCATACAGGTTCATTGAGTAAAACATAATTGCCTTCAATGATAAAAATTCCTTTTTTCGCGACCGGAATCGCATCCGGAACCGGGTCGTGGATCTGTCGATCATAGCGCGGCCAGGCGAGTTTTTCCCCACCAACAAGTTTTTTCAGGACTTTGTGAAATAAATCCCTATTGTAGCTTTCCGGAGCTCCTTTAATCTTTCTGAGTGGGATTGTTTCACCGTCACGTAGAATCGTTTGAGCATCCAGAATTGCATTCGGCAGGTGGAATCCATCCATTGGCAGTGTTTGAAATGTTAACGAAGAACGTGTCTCCCGGCTCAAAATCTCCCATAATGCGCCAAGGGTTGTTTTACCGCAGCCCGGCGGTCCTGCGAGTAACACGATATAGCGTCCGGATGTTGCCTGTGCCTGAGAAATTATCGTATCCAGAAGCGGCCGATGAAGTGTGGACAGCTCTTCTTCGGAAATGTCTACATCCCATTGCTGACCGGCCAAATCAAGTGAAAATGTCTGTAGTCCATATTTCATAAAAGATTGCTCCTTCGTTGTTGGTTGTTTTGGAAGTGATAAGTAAGAAAGAGCAGCAGGTTGTCAATAAAATTAGTATACGAAAATATCTGCAACGACGTTATATTCTTGACAATGCCTACAGCCCCTTTGTATGAATATTCTGTCTGGAAGTGTTGCAATTAACGTGAAAATTATCCGGGAGATGCGAAAAAATACCCTTTTTCCGCTTTTCTCTGCATAGGTTTACAGTATGTTTGGATCTGACTTTTTATGGGGAGTTGCCACATCCTCTTATCAAATAGAAGGGGCCGTGACTGCCGGTGGGCGAGGTGAATCGATCTGGGACCGATTTAGCCATACGCTGGGGAAGATTGTCGACGGGTCAAATGGCGATACGGCTTGCGAACATTATCGCCTGCACAAAGAAGACATTCGGCTCATGACGGAAATCGGCGTCAATGCCTATCGGTTTAGCATTGCCTGGCCTCGCATCCTGCCGAAGGGGTTTGGAGCGGTCAATCAAACCGGGCTCGATTTCTACAGCCGGCTGGTCGATGAACTGCTGGGAGCCGGCATCACTCCCACTGCGACACTATACCATTGGGATTTGCCACAGGCTCTGCAGGATCGGGGCGGCTGGGGAACTCGTGATACTGCGAAAGCTTTTGCCGAATACGCATACACTGTCGCAAAAGCGCTCGGAGATCGAGTCGATCTCTGGATCACGCATAATGAAATGTGGTGTACGACTTTCCTGGGGCATTATCACGGAATTTTCGCACCGGGAAAGACGGACTTCGGATTGGCGCTCCAGGCTGCGCACCATATCTTGCTTTCTCATGGTCTGGCTGTACCGATTATGAAGAATGAAATCAGAAATGACGCGCAGATCGGCATTGCGCCGAATATCGCCTATCCTTATCCGGCCTCCGACTCACAATCCGACCTTGATGCCGCTCACCGTTATGACGGATTCTTTAATCGCTGGTTTTTGGATCCTCTCGCCGGACGAGGTTATCCTGAGGACATGTGGGAGTATTATCAAGATTATACGCCTCGCATGGAAGATGACGATCTCACGACAATTGCCGCTCCAATAGACTTCCTGGGGATCAATTATTACAATGCAGATCAAATCGCGAACGATCCTCATGGCGATCCTCCGTACACGAAAGTTATTCCCGATTCGTCACGAAAACGGACAGCAGATAGGGAGATTTACGCGCCGGGCTTGTATGAATCATTGATTCGAATCCATCAGGATTACGATTTCCCGGCAATCTATATCACGGAAAATGGTGCGGCCTATCCTGACGAAATCGCCGATGATGGGCAGGTCCATGATACCGAACGCATCGGATTCCTGGATGCTCATTTCGAACAAGCAGCTTTGGCCATCGAGGCCAGTGTGCCGCTCAAGGGATATTTTGTCTGGTCGCTGATGGATAATTTCGAATGGTCGCAAGGTTATACGTTGCGCTATGGCCTGACGTATGTTGATTTCAAGACTCAGGAACGAGTTCTTAAAGACAGCGCCAAATGGTACAAACAATTTATCGAAAAAAGCAAAGGCTGAAGAAAAAAAGATTTGTCGCAGAGATTCATCTTGTACAAAGCCCTGTACAAGGGCTTTATCAAGGTTTCACTGACGGGTCTGGTACGGATGATCGAGTCCACTTGGTATGTGGTGGTCTCCACCTGAGTTAAGGCGTACCCAAGCTGGAGGCCACCTTCAAGGCGGGCTCCAGCACCCCATGACGTCCATCTTGCAAAAGTACCAGCCATTTCAAGGAATCACGTCAGGCCGCCAGGCCGCCAAAAAAAGCATTTTTGTTGCTTTTGGCGGCCTGGCGGCCTGGCGTGGAATATGGAAAAACTATGAGCGATCGATCCCCTCTTTTTTTTCATTCCACAGAACTTTTGATTCATTCGATGGAATTGTTTCGCCAGGGGCAGGAACGGAAATATCCTTTTATCGTGCTTCATCTGGCGAATGCCGTTGAATTACTGCTTCAAGATCGTCTCGTCGATGCTGGCCAGAGCATTTACGAAACGACAAAACCGGTTCCGTTACCTGTGCTGAAAATTTTCGATCTGTTAAAAAAGGAACGGATCAAAATCCCGGAACGCCCATTTCTCGAATTTCTGATAGAGGACAGCAATGCAATTCACCACCGTTTCGAGCGACCGGAACTGAAAACCGTGTATCGCTACTTCGACGGAGTGACGGGTTTTATCAAGCGATTCCTCCATGATGAATATGGACTTGAATTAGCAGATGTACTCGCCGAGTTCGGTCAAACAACAGAAGATATTCAATTGTTCGGTGTTCTCGAGGGACAGGGCAACATCATCGCTTTTCTTGACGCTTTGTTCGAACTCTCGCCGGAATCTGCGACATTACAGGCATTCAATTTTGTGGAAGCCAAGTTTGTGGAGTTGTCGTTTTTACAGGCCACCTATTTTGATCCACGAGCTAAAAAATCATTTTTGCGAGCGTCACAACAAAGTGAAGAATTTACACAGCTTCTTGAAAAGCTTATCCAGGATAAGTTTCTCACCAGGAAACTCATTTCTCGAATAGATGTGTTACGCTCTGCGAGAAATGCTGCGATCTTTCAACCTCTCGATGCTCCCAATAAGCACTTGAAAGCCAGTATGAGTCAGATTCGAACGCTGAAGCCGTACCGATTATCGAACACCAGGAACTCGATTAGGCGAAAAACGTTAGCGCCCGGTACTGCAGGTATGCAAAATAATGGTAATACTTCACCTCACATGTCAAGAAAAACTCGGGAAAGTGCTTTGGTTTCGTCAAAGGACTTTTATTGTAATGTGTTCTGAAATAAAAACATCTTGACAATTCTTCCGCCAGGCTTTCGTATGTATGATGGATGCGTTGAGAATGTTTGAGGAATAGGCAGAGAATACCCTCCTATGGTGCATTTATCAGAAGAGTATCGAATCTTACTTGAAGGTGGTTTCGCCATTGCCGACGAATGCTTTGCCCGAGCCATTCGAAGTATCGATCTCCGTTTTGGACAGGGCTATGCAAAATCCCATCCGGAAATAGTGGCTACATACATGACTATTGCGGCCCAGGAGTACCAAACTTCTTCCAGTCAAAAACGTCGACGAGAGCTTGTTGACAATGCCGTCAGCAGGTTATCTGTACCCGGTCGAATTTTTTACCGAACAGGCCCAAAGGAGGAGGGAGTCTGCTTGTCTGGCAGGGAAACGATTCACCTCCTAATCCTTTTAGAACTAAGGGCTTACAAACACTTTTTTCTTGACAGGGAATCGCCATCGTGCATTCTCTTGAGAAGAAAATGTTGTTTCTGCGCATAAAACTCATTCTACTGAAATCTAAAGAATGGATCGTGATAGTATGACAAAACGTGAGACGCTCGAGTATTTACAGCAGGGTATTGAGGCATGGAATCGATGGCGACAGGAGAATGAGTCGGATGCAAGCCGCCCGGATCTAAAGGACACACATTTCAGCAAAGAAAATCTTATTGAGGTTGATTTTCGCAGGACAGATTTATGTCGTGGTGACTTTAGTGGCGCAAACCTTTGGGGGGCGAAGTTCGGTGAGGCCGATCTGTCAGGAGCCAATTTTACCGGGGCGAACTTACGATGGGCTGACCTGAGTTGGGCAAATCTTTCAGAAACAAATCTGCAAGAAGCAAATTTGAGCGGAGCGAACTTTCATCGCGCCAATCTCAGCAATTCCGATTTAAGTGGGGTTGATTTGAGTAAAGCCGACCTGGAACATGCCGATCTGAGCGGAGCAAACCTCGAACGCGTTAATTTAAGCCGAGCGAATCTCAATGGGGCTAACCTTGCCGGGGCTAATTTGAGTGGGGCCAATTTGAATCGAGCAAGCCTGAACGGAGTCGATCTCAGCGAAGTCGCTTTGCATGCTATTCATCTCAGCGGTTCTGAATTAAGTCAGGTCGACTTGAGCGATGTCGATCTTTCGGAAGCGGATCTCAGTAAAACAAACTTCAGCGAAGCCAATCTCAGCAACGCAAATTTCAGCGGCGCTAATCTCAGCAAAACCACGTTGACCAAAGCCGATCTGAGTGGGACCAATCTCCACGAAGCTCTTCTGAATGAAGCGAATCTTGGCGGAGCAAATGTCAGTGGAGCGAATTTGAGTTTGGCGAACCTGAGTGGGGCAGATCTGGTAGGGTCTGATTTCAGCGGTGCCAACTTGAGCGGCGCCAATCTTCAAGGGGCTGACCTCAGTAATGCTGACTTGTGGGGAGCCTATCTGTGTGGAGCCAATTTAGGAGGAACTTCTCTGAACAATGTTGAATTAAGCGAAGTTGACTTGAGCGATGTCATTCTGAACGGTGCCGATCTGAGTGGCGCTGACCTCAGTGGAACAGATTTAAGTCATGTCGATCTGAGTCATGTCAATTTGTGCAAGGTGAACCTGAAAGGGACGAACCTGGAGAATGCGAAACTAAGTGAAATCGACCTGAGTGGAGCAAATTTGAGCGGAGCGAATCTCGAGAAGGCCGATTTAAGCAAAGCCGATTTGAGTGCTGCCAACCTGAGTGGAGCAAATTTGTGCGACGCAAATCTGATCGATGCGAATCTGGATAAAGCCGATTTGCGCTGGGTCAACCTGAGCGGCACGAATCTTCACGGAACGAATCTCAGTAAAACAAACCTGAGTCGTGCCAATTTGAGCAAAGCGAATTTAAAAAGCGTCGATCTTGAACGAGCAGACTTGCGTTGGGCGAACCTGAGCGGCGCCGATCTGAAAGAAGCCAACCTGCGTGGGGCCGATTTGAGCCGGGCTGATATCTGGGGAGCCTACCTTTGCGGCGCGGATTTGAGTGGAGCCCATCTCGACAAATCCGATTTACGCTGGGCCGATCTCGACGGGGCCATTCTCAAAGAGGCGGATTTAAGCGGAACAAACCTAAGTGAGGTGAATTTCAGCGAAGCCGATCTGAGCGAAGTCAATCTGAGTGAAGCCAATTTAAGCCGGGCAAAGCTGACGAAAGCCAATCTTCATAAAGTGAATCTTCGCGGTATCGATCTCAGCCGGGCCGAATTGCAATCAGCTTTTCTTGTTGAAGCGAATTTGACCGGAGCCAATCTCAGCGGAGCAGATCTGCAACGGGCGTTCCTCAGCAAAGCGAACCTTCACGGAGCAAATCTTAGAAAAGCCAATTTGGCAGGAGTTACGCTCACTGGAGCCGATCTGAAAGAGTGCGATTTGAGCAGCTCTGAGCTCAGTAAAGCGAGTCTGAACAGCGTCAATCTGAACGGGGCCGATCTGAGTGAAATTGACTTGCGTCAAGTCGATCTTGGGAAAGCGAACCTCAGCAAAGTCAATCTGCACGGGACGAATTTATATGGAACAGATTTACGTGGGACAACCTTGATAGAAGCTGATTTAGGGGACGCGAATCTCGGAAAAACCAAACTGAGCGAGGTCGATCTGCGCTGGGTCAATTTGAGCAGAGCAAACCTCAGTCATGCCGACTTACGGTGGGCCGATTTGAGCGCAGCCAACTTAAGCGGAGCCAATCTCAGTGATGCTGAATTGGGCGGTGCAGACCTGCGCTGGGTCAATTTCAAAAAGGCTAATATGATCGGAACTGACCTGCGTAATGCCGATCTCAGGCACGCTCGCCTTGTTGAAACGAACCTCTCGCACGCTGATTTAACTGGCAGTCGTATTTCAGGGATTTCAGTCTGGAATATTAAAACTGATGAAGGGACGCAGCAACACAATCTGGAATTTGTGCTGGAAGATGAATGTTCCATCACGATGGATAATTTGAACATCGTGCAATGGATAACCCTTTTATTGAGCGATAAAGACAACCAGAATATGAGTGATACGATGGCAAGAAAGGCTGTCCTGATTCTGGGACATTTTGCGCCCGATCGCCAAAAAGACCTGGATACACTCCAGGACGTACTGCGAAAACGCGATTATTCCCCGATCTATCTCCACTTTGACGAACCCGGCAGCCAACGCGCTGTCGAAATCGTGCTCACACTGGCCTATATCGCCCATTTCATCATCGCCGATTTCACAGAACCGAAACTTGTAATGAACGAGGTCGAGCACATTCTGAGTCGTTTTTTAATTCCAGTCCAGCCGATTTCGCTGGCCGCTTTGGAAGAACCTCCTGAGTTGACCCAACTGCAGCGGCAGTATAATACATTGCTCAATCCTTATTACTTTATTGATGTTCAGGAACTGCTTGAGGGTTTCGAACGAGAGACGATTGCTCAGGCAGAAGGCAAAATTCAGGATATGGTACGCGCCCGCAGAAAACCGATCTTATAACGTTACATTTAGCTGATCCTTATAATATAAACCATGACATAATAGTAAACCATGACTATGTATAGTGACATTATTAAACTCTTCCAGGCCGCTCAAAAGATTATCGTATTCACAGGAGCCGGAATTAGCACGAATTGCGGCATTCCCGACTTTCGGAGCCCTAACGGTTTGTATCGGACCCTCAAACAACGATATAACGACCTGCCTTATCCGGAGGCAATTTTCGATCTCGGCTATTTTCAAGAAAATCCGGCCCCGTTTTTCGATTTATCACGGGATATTTGTTCGCAGAACGCCGAACCGTCCCTGGCGCATAAATTTATCGCGTGGCTTGAATCTGAGGGAAAGATAGCCCTGGTTGTCACACAGAATATTGACATGCTGCACCATCGGTCCGGATTAAAAAAAGTGCTCGAATGCCATGGGACCTATCGGTCGGCTCACTGTCTTTCGTGCAGGAAGTACTATACGTTCGAGGATATCGACGATGACATGCTGGCTGGAGAAATCCCTCATTGTGACTGTGGCGGCATTATTAAGCCGGACATCGTCTTTTTCGGCGAGGCTCTGCCTCAAAGATTTTATGAGCTGTATGCGAAGCCGCCGGATGCCGATCTTGTACTCGTCATGGGTTCATCTTTAACCGTCGAACCGGCCGCGGGGTTTGCGGTAAATCTTGCCCAAAACATCCCCTCGATCCTGGTCAATTTAGAGCCGACGCATTATGATGGTCTTTTTACGCATGCCATACACCAGGATATCGATATGTTTACGCAACAGGTCTGGTCTGAATTACAGCCGGATTTCTTACCGCAGTAAAAGCTCCTTTTGGAGGACTTTGACCTTACAATAGATAGTATGAATGCGTGACTGTGCCGGCCGAATTTCCAGTTCGACAAGCTTCGATCGACATGTTCGCTCGGCGAATGAAGCCGAAAGAATCCCAAAACGTGAAAGTACTAAGTCTGAGTATTTTATGGTTGACAGCTTCACGACAGAGAGCTTACGCTAAAATGGAAAAAGATATGACTAAACGAGGGGGAAAAGAATCTATTTTTACAAGATGAGGAAATGACATGAAAGTTTTAGTGCTCAATTGTGGGAGTTCTTCGTTAAAATATCAACTGTTTGACATGACGGACGAATCAGTGCTGGCAAAGGGCCTTGTGGAACGCATCGGGCGGAGTGATGCCATCCTAACGCATCGTCCGACCGGGAAAAAGGAATTCCTGAAGACTCGGGCAATTCTCGAACATGGAGTCGCGATTGATGAAGTGACAAAAGCCCTGACGGATCCGGATCATGGAGTGATTCAGAGTGTCGACATTATTGATGCGATCGGGCATCGTATTGTTCATGGAGGGGAAAAATTAAACAGGACCACACTAGTCACAAAAGAAGTTCGGCAGGGCATCGAGGATTGTATCGAACTGGCTCCGCTTCATAATCCTCCACACTTGAAAGGTATCGACGCAGTCACAAAGGCAATGCCCGATATCCCGCAAGCAGCCGTATTCGATACGGCCTTTCACTCTACGATTCCACCACAAGCGTATTTATATGCGCTTCCATACGAATTTTATCGTCGCTATAGGGTTCGCCGCTATGGCTTTCATGGGACGTCTCATAAATTCGTAGCCTTGCGAACAGCCAAACTCATGCAGCGAGATCTCACATCCTTAAAAATTATCACGTGTCATCTCGGCAATGGGGCCAGCATTACGGCGATTGATCGGGGAAAATCTGTTGACACCAGTATGGGCTTTACTCCTCTCGAAGGGTTGGCGATGGGAACGCGATCCGGTGACATCGATCCGGCCATTATTCCGTATATTATGGCCAAGCAAGATGTTTCTCACGGTGAAATCGATTCGATGTTAAATAAACATAGCGGCCTTCTCGGGATTACCGGATTAAGCAGTGATATGCGTGACATTCAAACGGCTGCAGATGATGGAGATAAACGCGCCCAAAAAGCCCTGGATGTGTATATCTATCGTATCCGCAAGTATATCGGAGCCTATGTTTCGGCAATGGATGGCCTTGACGCAATCGTGTTTACGGCTGGAATCGGTGAGAATAGCCCGATTATCCGGGAAGGCGTTTGCACGCACCTGACCTATTTCGGGGTTGATTTCGATGTCGAACGAAATCGTTCCGCCAAAGGAGAGAGCGAGATTACCTCCCCTTCGTCAAAGGTCAAAGCCTGGGTGATCCCGACAAATGAGGAGCTGATGATCGCACGGGAAACAGTGGAGTGCTGTGCTGAGGCTGCTTCTCAATAAGCATCACAACGCACACAAGTCCCCAACCCTGTCAGGGTTTAAGCCGTCACTCACAGAAAGAAATCCCCGATAAATGTTTGGGGATTTCTT
>PDWJ01003414.1_pt1 | contig 15233 bp, 13 predicted proteins | sample 1430881 | NCBI WGS metagenome assembly PDWJ01 (sample SAMN01162460, study PRJNA174530) | Oral metagenome, whole genome shotgun sequencing project. | biome: Marine environment; feature: Marine mammal; material: Swab sample of the gingival sulcus; isolation source: swab sample of gingival sulcus... | reverse complement strand
CAACCCCAGTTCCTGATCCCATCCCGTATCGTCCCCAAAGGCCGCCACAACGGTTTTGGTGTAATGGATAATAAAACAGTCTTCGGCAGGTTCCCAATAAGGCACCGGCGTCATCACAAAGGTATGGGCTCCGGGCCGTTTGACGGGATAAGCGGCTATCCAAGACGGATGTCCCATCACCTTGGCAGGGACCAGTCCCTCTGTCAAATCCGTTTTTTCCCCGTCTCTTGCCACAACAAATGAATCGGGTTTAACCAGCGTCATACCCATGCCTTCAAAGGGATGGGAAAAAGAGAGCGCCAAAGCCAACTTTCGGGCATCGTCCGGGGCAACCATATTATCAGAAGGGATCACCATGCCAAAGTGGGCAGATGCAGATGCACAAAAAAAGAGGACCAAAAGCACAGCAGTCAATGTAGATAATTTTTTCATTTTGTTTTCCTTAAGTTAGGGGTTACATTCAGCCATAAAAAAACCACGAAGTTAAAAAGGAACCAACCTTTCTAAACCTTCGTGGTCTTACTTGTTGTATTAACTTCGTATGTCTTTGCGTTTACTTAGGTACGTCGCCGACTTCTGCCAGCAAATTTTTGGACTAATTTACGCCCTGCAATAAGAATCGTCAACCCTTATTTTTTCACCCATTTACCAGCATGATTCTGGATATACTGGCCTGATTTGGCCCGCCCCGATAGCGCCTTGGCCCGACGCGCTTGAACCATTTCTAGGGTAACGCCCTGCTGCTCGGCAATACGAATATAGATGGTTTTACGGTCCTTGTTTTCTGCGGCCACCACATCGGCACCAGAGGTATTGCCACTCACAAATCCCAGGTACCCCTGGTTGGTTTCTCCGACAACGCCTTGGGCCTTAAGCGCGGCAATTGCCGGCAACCGTTTTTTCATGCGTTCTTTGATACCGCCGGCCCATGCGCTTCCGGCAAGCATCAACATGACTGCTGCAAGGAGCAAGGCAATCACTTTTCTATATTTCATTATTCCCCCTTTTCTGTTTCAAGTTCATCCTCTGCGGCATCAATATCACCGAAGAAATCATCCAATGCCTTGTCCACCTTAACATTCACGTCAATGGTAATGTGGATGGGTTTGATTTCCACAGGTTGAACCGCCACCTCATGGGAAGTCGCACATCCCCACAGAAGTAGACATGACATCATCACGCCGATCATAACGGCACCCGGTAATCTATACATCATTAGCGCTCCTCATTTCCTACGACAGCGTTTTATTCTAAAATACGCCTTAGCTTTGTACCAAATTTCATCACCCGATTAAAGGGAAATTTAAGGTTAACGCCCAGCCTCACGCCCTGAAACCGCGAACCAGGACTCGATGCATCCACCCGCATAAACGAGTTTATTTCACGCTGATATTCAAAGGGAAGGACCCTGCCAGGCTTGCCATCCAATTCCATGTTCACATCCAGGGTATCCCCATGGGTATTCAATTGGAGTTTGGCCCATTCATAGTCATACTCTTTTAATGCCTCTGCGGCCAAGTCCAGTTGGGAGAATTGAGGACTCCCCTTGGGCACCCCTTCCAGCATCCGATCCAAATCCTTTACCAACAACCGGCCACCATGACCCGGCGTAGAAAACAAAAACCCATTGTCAAAGGCAATTTCCCCGTTGTGATACACCACCGGAATCCGGCCGTTCAGGGTGCCGTTGCCCTGGGCGTCAAAGCTGCCCATTTGCTGAAGAAAACGATCCAGCCTCAAACGGTCACAGTAGAGGGTCAATATTAACCGATCTCCATGGCCTGGAATTCTAAGGGATTCCGTTGAGACCAACCCATCGCACCAGTTAAATCTCAAATTTTCCACATTCAGGGATCTGCCATCTTCCACACAAAACCTGATCCCAATATTGTCAAAACTGAACTGGCCGCTTTCAACATGTTTCACAAAAAGAGATTGACCCGGCAGGGACTCGGGCACCAAAAGATCATTGAACACAATATCACCAGAAACCCCTGAGGCGAGAATGTTTATATCTGGTAGATCAAGGCGGCCGCCATGTATGCGGATTGAACCGCCAGTTTCCAGTGCAGTGGTTTTCCATTTCATGTGGGCCGAGCAAGCAAGATCCAGCGCTAGTGTCCCTGGCATCTTCAGCTCAGGCACCACGTGGGTCAAATTCTCCGCGGTCAACAGAAAACGATTGGTCTCAAGCTCGGCGTCAGCCCAGGGTTTCAACTGGGTGTCCACACCGGCATCCAGGTTCAACCCAAGGGTCAGGTCAGGCACCAAAGGACTTTGAATATTGCCAGACAGGCCCAATGCATAGGGCCCGCTTTGCTTGATTTGAGCCGCAAACTTGGCTTGAAACCGTTTGTCAAAACAAAGGGATTTGATCGTCATCCCGCCGGTTCCGATACTGGGCCGATACGGATATGACCAAGGCAGTGAGAACTCAACACCTGTTGCTGCGATTTTTTGGTCTGTGACATCCAGATTCAATGATTTCATACTGGTTTTCAGCTCAGCCGACGGATTATAATCTTTATCCAGCCAAACCCGTCCGGAAATACCCGCAGATGCTGCATTTAACGTGACATTGTCACTCTTATTCCGCCCGTTTATCCCCTTGACCCCGCCCTTACAATCAATAATCAACGCCCTTTTTTGATTATCCTGACGAATCTTGGTGTTTAACGTCAGGGTCTGGCTAGATAGCCGATTGCCATCTTTTGTCATGGAAATCGCCTTGGCCGCTAACGCCACTGTTGCCGATGATACAGGAAACACGCCCTGTCCGTTGCGGACCGCATCAAGGGAGAGAGAAACGTCCCTAGCTTCACCCTTTGCCCCCGGCATCTGAAGCGCAAGGAGTTTACCGGCAACTGTCAGGCGGCAGGTCTGTTGTTCTGTATTCCCAGCCACGGTGGCCCGCAGCTGGGGCTGGGAAAGCGCTATTTTTTTTCCTGGTAGCGATGAACCAAAGCCGGATGCCCACCTCGCATGATCCGGAATAAAGGAGATGCGTTCCTGGTCTCCATTGCTGATAGAAAAACGGAAGTCAAGTGAATTGACGGTTTCCCCATGGGCGGCCACCTCAATCTCAAGGGGAATAGAGGAAAACGCCTTGTCAGAAATACGCCCACACCCTTTTCCTGAAAACAAAAGTCCATGGCCGGTGTTTACCTGCCCATTAAAGTCTTCCAATGAGACTTTTGGCAGGTGTCCCATGCCCACACAGCCACCGTGAATCCTCAGATGCCATGGATTTTCTGCCCCCTCTTTGACAATGTCAACGTCCACGGGTCCTGAAATTGTAACAGCGCTGAACACCTCAGGAAAAATACCGGCCAGGCTGCCGGGATTAAAGTCTTTAACCTGTATCTCCACTTTCTCAAGGGCTGTTTCCAAATCTTTGTTCAACACCCTGTCAACATTTAGACCAACGCTTAAATTGAGGATCTGGGCCAGAGGAGACGCTGAGATACGGATATCCCCTCTGCCATGTTCTGGATCCAAAGCGATCATGACGTCCGTTGGAATCAACCAAGTCTGTACGTTATGATGAATCTTGATCTGGGCATGTTTAATGCGAACCTGCCCTGGCACCAGATAAAAATACGGTTTAAGGGTATCGATGGACAGGTTGTGGTCTGCACTTTTTGCTTCACCAGAATGTTGACCGTCATCCGGGAACATCAGATGGTTAAACCGAAGCTGAGGGCGCCCATCGGATTCATCAACATATAATTCCAGGGAAAGCCCTGAAACAACAATTTTTTCAATCTGAAACTCAAAATCCCCATCTACCCCATAATGCAATTCAATTAAATCGGCAGACAGATCCCGACCCAGACGTACATTTCTTATGAGGGTCTGCCCAAGACCAATGGTGTCAATGGAAAACTCAGGTTGAAAGGCCGTTACTGATTTTGAAAGGCGTACCTTAATCTGGGATTCAAAAATTCGGGGCAGGGTCAAAAGGACAGCCTGGACGACGATGACCAAAAAAAGAATGGTCAGAACAAGGTACTTCATCATGCTCTTGCGGGCCATGGCCAACATCGCATTACCCATCTGCGTGTCCTTTAAACCGTTCCATTTATAAAAAATTTAATTCTGCCCTTGGGCCTATATGGCATTTTTTATCTCCACCGTTAAGTAAAGATCGCCCCTTTGTTGGTCAGATACGATACGTCCCATCCCTTTAAGCCGCAGCCGGGTACCCCGTTTAACCCCTGGCGGAACGACCACCCGGTACAGAGGACGGTGAAATCCCCAAGGAATGGTAATCCGCTTTCGGGTCCCGGTAATGGCCTCAAGGGAGGTCAGTTCAATGGTGCCATGGAGATCCGGCCCTGTGCCCCCGGCGGCTGGGGTAATGACCTGGAGTCTCGGGGTATTCTTTCTCTGGGTAAACCGATGGATCTTTTTTTGCGTGCCCGTACTGGGCAGCCGGTCATTAAAATGAATCAATGCCACGCCGGCAAGAAAGCCACCCACATGGGCCCACCAAGCCACCCCGGAACTGGCCCCCTGGCCCGTGGCATTAAAAAACTGCATGAGAAACCAGATCCCCAGAAAAATAAAGGCCGGGATTTGGAAAAAAATGGGAAAAATCAATATAGGTACCACGGTGAGAATTTTGGATCGGGGATAAAGCAAGAAATACGCGCCCATCACTCCGGCAATGGCACCGCTTGCGCCAATGGTGGGGACCTGGGAATGAAAATTCAACATAAAATGAAACACCGCTGACAACAGGCCGCTGACCAGATAAAACCCCAGGAACCGAAGGGGGCCCAACCGGTCTTCTACGTTGTCTCCAAATATGTATAAAAACCACATATTCCCAATAAAATGCCAAAATCCACCATGCAAAAACATATAACTCAACGGTGACAGCAGCTTATTGGCGCCGGTAAACTGTCGGGAGAGGCCTTCCAGGGTATATTTCCCCGGGACAAATCCATACACATAAAAGACCACTTCGTTATTCAGTCCCACAGACAGCTGCCATAAAAAGATCAGGGTCGTTACCCCCATGATGCCGTAGGTCGCCACAGGAACGGTGTTTGAGACCTGATTATCCCGGATAGGTATCACGGTAAAATCCTCAGTGTATAGTGTTTTGACATATATGCCTTCAACGTTTTTACGACGACCATCACCCCGTCTTCCGGTGTGTATCTGTACCCAACGGGGTCAACAGTACTTTTCGTATCCCGGCGAAGCCGCTCTAATAATGGACTTTCTACATTGTCGAGTCCCGTTCTATATTTGATATAATCCATTAGGCCAAAATAGATATCGATCACGCCCCTTTCATCCATTCGTCCCATGGCCATTTTCGTTTTAAGGGATAGATCCTGATCAATCCATGCCACTGCCTGGTCAAGGCTGTGGGCTTGACCTTGTTCATCCATGACCGGCACCTCAATTGCTATCCCCATTGTCGCTTCTTTATCCAAGAACATCAGATACAAGGTAGACTCAATTACAGATTTAACATCAAAATAGATGGCAGGATCTTGGCTGGCACGGGGGCCTGCGACATTGAGTACCCCGATTTGATTTTCAAGTAAAAAAGAATTAAGAATTAGGGCGGCTTCAAAAATATCGTTGTTCAACAGGTCGATATGACACACCGGTTTCCCCGCGGCTGATGCAAAGCTGTAAGTCAGTTTTGACCCCCCAGTTAACAGGCCGTGGGAGAGAATAACAGTGCCCCCAGAATTCATAATATTCTGACGGGTCCGGCTGGGATAATCCGTGGTGGACATTTCCTGGAGCTGGTATTTTTCAGGCAGAGGGCCGTCTTCGGTGCGCCGCCCCCATGTAATCCATCCGCCGTGGGGAATGGAAAATTTTATGGCAGTATCCAGAGCCGCCTGATCGGCACCCGTTTGCCCGCCTGAAATAATCTGTTCGAGGATAGACATGGAAAGACCCTATTCCCTGAATATTTTAGGTATCACCCCAACTTTTCTGCAAAAATTTTGCCCCCCAATTGTTTATATCTGCATCATTGCTTTTTCGTATTTCATATCCGGCCCGGTACGAAACATGACCTCTTCACTGAGATCACAGGTCAACCAGACGGCATCACTCAACTCACTATCCAGCTGCATCGGTCCCCAGCCAGCACACCCCAGCATAATCATAAACGATTCAGGCCCCTTACCCTGTGCAATCGCCTCAAGGATATCCCGGGAATTACTCAAGGCCAGCCAATCTGTGACCCGAAGGCACTCATTCCAGGAAAAAGGCGCCCCATGCAGCACAAACACACCTGAAGGTTGAACAGGACCACCCAGGTAAATATCCAGTTTATCCACACAGTCATTGCACTCAATGCTCAAATCTTCAAACAATTCCCTGCCCGTAAGCAGGGGGTGCACTTTATTCACAATGAACCCTAACGCACCGGTTTCATTATGCTCGCACATACAGGTAAGGGTCTGTGCAAAATTTGGATCGGGCAGACCCGGTACGGCCATAAGAAACCGTCCCTTCATATTTTGTGAGGTGCCCTGGCTCATCCCCTTTCCTCCACCTTTAATTTTAACATTCACGCTCCTGTCCAGCCATCTTTATTATTACAATAGCTACCTTTAATTATTTTCAATTGATTTGCAACCATTTTTATCATCAAAACGCCGCCACATTAACCGTATCATCCTGTGGATGAGAGATACGCCAATCAATCTTCTTGCCTGCCATACACATCGTTGAACCGGACAATATCATCCTCTCCCAAGTAAGATCCAGACTGAACCTCAATCAGCTCCAGGGGAATTCGCCCTGGATTTTCAAGTCGATGCAGGGTTCCCAATGGAATATAAATGGACTCATCTTCGCGAAGTAACATCTGCTTTTCTCCTTTGGTCACAATAGCAGTCCCTGCCAACACGGTCCAGTGTTCAGCCCTATGGTAATGCTTTTGAAGTGAGAGTTTAGAGCCGGGTTTTACGGTAATCCGCTTCACCTGGTAACGACGGGACATATCAATGGTCTCATAATTGCCCCAGGGGCGATAAACCTTGGCATGGGAAATGGCCTCCTCCCGATCCTTTTCCTTGAGCTGACAAACAATTTTCTTTACATCCTGCACCTGATCCCGCGGGGCAACCAGTACGGCATCTTTGGTTTCCACAATCACAACGCCTTCTAACCCCACAGCAGCCACAAGCCGGTTTTCTGCATGAATGTAGCTATCCTTGACGTTATGGACCCATACGTCCCCTGAAGTGACATTTTGTTCGCCATTTTTCTGGCCGGTCTGCCACAGGGCCTCAAAGGATCCCAAATCATTCCATCCCGCATCCAGTGATAACACCACGCCCTTAGCGGTTTTTTCCATGACAGCGTAGTCAATGGACTCACCGTCAATGGCCTCAAAGCGCTGTGCATCAATTCTAAAAAAATCCAGATCGTTTCGACCCTTTTCAATGGCAGCCTTGCAATGGTTCAACATATCAGGTGCCAGGGCTTCGAGTTCCTCAAGGATGGCTGAGGTTTTAAACATAAACATGCCTGAATTCCAAAAATATTGCCCTGAATCAAGATAACGTTTCGCAGTATCAATGTCGGGTTTTTCCACAAACCGGTCGATGCTAAACGTGGTGGTATTTCCAGCCACAGGATCGCCTTTACGAATATACCCATATCCGGTTTCCGGTGAGACAGGCACAATACCAAAGGTTACAAGATTGCCCTGTTCAGCCAGTATTTTTCCTTTTGCTATGGCATCGTGGAAGCTAGTGGTTCCTTCAATGACATGATCTGCCGGCAGCACCAGCATCACCGAATCATCTTGGCGGCTGTCCAGCAACCTCAAGGCTGCCAGCGCAATGGCCGGTCCGGTATTTCGGCTGCAAGGTTCAAGAACAATCTGAAATCCATCACTGTGGTGCAGACGCAGTTGCTCTGCTGTCATAAACCTGTGGGCTTCATTACATACCACTATGGGCGCACCGACATCATCCAGCCCATCCAGGCGGGCCAGGGTATTTTGAATCATAGAATGTTCGTTGTAAATCGCAATAAACTGCTTGGGGAACAACGCTCTGGACATGGGCCACAGGCGCGTCCCTGAGCCCCCGGCCAGGATGACAGGAATGATCATAAAAATGCCTTGTACTCTAGTAAGTTAACCCACTGTTTCATCATTTTTGTGCCACAAAAAAAATAATACTCAACTCTTTTTCAACCGGGTACACATCCAAGGTTCTCAAATGAAATCCAGCGGCTGAAAGCCACGCCTGAATCTGACTTCGGGTAAACCCCAGCCAGGAACCGCCAATGATCTCTTTGATTTGTGCATTGGGGTGCTGCAAGAAATCTGCCAAAAGGAACCATCCTCCCGGCGAGAGCACCCGGTACACCTCCAGGATCGATTTGGCGGGTTCGCCAATATGGTATAGGACCATACTCATCACCACAGCATTCACCTCTCGGTCCCGCATGGGCAGATTTTCCAATTCCCCCAGTCTCAACTCCAGATCCGGCCGCTCAGGCAACCTCAATCTGGCTTGCTCCAACATTTCTGGAGAGGCATCCACACCAATGAGCGTTTTCAGCCCCAAATCCAGACACCTTGAAAGCATCTCCCCGGTTCCACATCCCAAATCTGCGACAACACCGTCCTTTTCACGACGCACTCCCATAGAGGACGCAACAACCCGTGACTTCAGATGCGCCTCAAACAGTCCATTGAGATCAAAATTGCCCAGTACCTCTTGTTTCAACCGATCCCATTGGGGGGCCACGGTTTTGAAAAAGCGCTTGGCCCGGGCTTTTCTCAGAACCAGACATAGATCTGCCCGGTGCAGATCAGCCGAAAACAATGGATCATCGGCCACCCGGCGGCAGGCCAGTTCAATCATTGCCCGGGCATCATGGTCTTGGGCGGCAGTGTAATAGATATAGCTGCCGTCCTTTCTGGCAGTCAGCAACCCTGCATCAAGCAGTATTCTCAAGTGGCGGGACACACCAGACTGAATCATCTCCACCACAGATACAATCTCATTGACGTTCAGTTCATACCGATCAAGGATATTCACAAGCCGGAGCCGGGTGGGATCTGACAAGGCTTTAAACTGTTTAATAACTTCCATATAACCGTTCTATTCCACCCCAATCACCAAAAGGGTCCATCAGGATCTGAAGCAATAAGTGATCCATGGTGATTCTGATTGCAGCGTACGAAAAAGCGGTGTGTTTCATGGCGCACGTTCCTGGATTATATCCTTTGCTTATATATGTCCTAATCACTCAGCCGCACCAATAAATGATGAACCATATATAAAATCAAGGAGCTAAGCATTTTTCCCTAAAACTTGCCGCCGTACCGATCTCAATGAAGGAGAGGCCATGGGCGGGTCCAAAACTGCCTGCCAGCACAATGATCAAATCCTCAAGGCCAAAGTATTTCTCGTCAATGAGCCGACAGATAGCTTTGCGTAAAGGATCACTGGAACCAGCTTCTGCGATGGGAATATAGTCGGCAGTCACCCCAAATGAAAGAGAGAGCTGGCGCATCACTTTTTTATCATACACCTGAGCGAAAATCGGATTGTCGCCCCGGTAGGCGGCCAGGGCAAGGATCGATCTTCCCGATACTGAATCGGCCACAATCCCTTGGGTATCGAGCCGCAACGCTGCTTTTACACCGGCTTTGGCCAGATAAGCGGTCACCTTATCTTCCGTACTGTAAGGCACATCAATAAAAGAGCTGCGTTTGACCTCCACCTCCTGGGCAATCTTGGCCATAGTGCGAACCGCCACTTCTGGATATTTACCATTGGCGGTTTCACCCGAGAGCATGAGTGCATCGGCACGGTCCAGGCAGGCATTGGCCACATCCGACACTTCCGCCCGGGTAGGCCTGGGAGACTCAATCATTGAGTGCAACATCTGGGTGGCCACAATCACCGGGCAACGCCGCTCAATGCACGTCTTGACAATCTGTTTTTGAATCAGCGGTATTTGCTCCGTTGGAATTTCTACGGCCAGATCCCCACGGGCGATCATAATGCCGTAGGCATGGTCCAGGATTTCATCAAGATGGTCTACCCCCTGGGCGTTTTCGATCTTTGCAATGATCTTGATTGGGGACTGTTTTTTGTCCAAAATGGCCTGAACCGCCATCACATCTTCTTTGTTTCTGACAAATGAATGGGCAATGAAATCCAACCCCTGGTCTGCTGCAAATTCGATAAACCCTTTGTCTTTTTCACTGAGTGCGGGCAGACGGACATGTACCGAAGGAATATTTATGCTCTTTCGCGGATGGATCACCCCATCGTTTTCCACATGGCAGATGAGATAGTCGGCTTCTTTTTTCATTACGGCCAAGGCGATATAGCCGTCATCAATTAGAACAGAAGAGCCCACCGGCACATCATTGACAAACTGATCATAGGAGACGCAGATGACATCTCCTGTGGAGTTTTCCCCTGGCGCCCCTTTGATACGGATATAATCTCCGTGGTTCACCGCCAGTGGGGCATCGGCATTACAGGTTCTAATTTCAGGCCCCTTGGTGTCCAGCAGAATCCCTATTTTGGGGGAGACTGCCCGCGTATTTTTTATCACTTCAAGGGCATCTTCATGATTCATATGAGCGGTATTCAGCCGGACCACATTCATTCCGGCATCATAGAGTCTACCGATAAATTTCGGGGAACAGTTTAGGTTGGATACGGTTGCCACGATTTTAGTTTTTCGCATGATGATGCATCTCCTTTCCGGCACAAGACCATGATAAAATTTTCTATGCCGGTTTTTGCGTCAGCCCCGGATGATTTCATCCTGTAGTCCAGGTCTGCGAGGGTCGTCAAAGCCTGGCTGAGTTCATCAAGGGAAAAATTTTCAGAATTTCGAAAGTTTTGAAAAACAGGATAAGGATTTTTAGGATTTGGAGCAAGCAAAAGATCAATGGCTGGACCTTTTTTAGCCTTTCCTTTTTTTGATAGCTCTTCACTGTTCACCGCCAGCACCATAGCATCGGCCTTGTCCTTGGCAATCATCTGCTGGTCCCAGGCCACAATTTTTTCAAGCAAGGTTTGTTTAAATTCGTTGAATGACATGTGTTTCAGGGACGGTGTGTGGCTGTGGGCAGCATAAATTTCTGTGATAAAACACTTAATGACCAACAATTTTCTAACCTGATTTTCCAGCGACTTTAAAATTTGAAGCGGATGAAATCCATTGTTAAATAATGAAGACAATAGATTCAAGGCAAGAGCTGTATCCCGCTGCATCACCGCATTGGTCAGGCTAAAAATGGGGTCCTTTTTATCCCGGTGAACCACGGCCATAATATCCTGGACCGTGATCACCTGACGGGAGCCGGTATATGCCAGCAGTTTTTCTATATTTCCAGCAAATAATTCAGGGTTGAATCCGGTCTGCGCTATTAGCGCATCAAACCCTGGCGTATCCATTGTCTTACCCGTGCCTGCGAGTATCTGCCGGGATAGCGCCCTCAAGACAGCACGCTGTTCATCCAGGTCCGCCTTTCTCTCTCCTTGGGCAACGGTGCAATCAATAATGAGCCCATATTCCTTTATCACTTTATAAATTTTTTTTCGCCGGTCCGGCACTCCTGTTGTCATTACCAGGGTATGATTGTCTGGAATCCCCTTGATAATAAGGTCAGACAGCACATCCATATCCGCCGCAGAATAGGGCCGCTCCCCTGCACCACCCCGAACATCAAACATGGCGGCATCTTTAAGGGCCACCACTTTTTTGGACGCTAAAAATGAAAAGGTAGACACTTGCTCCACCACGTCGCCCACAGGAGTGATCTTCCCATCCAAAGTGTCCAGGGCAAATGATTTTGACTGCCCTTTGAGCAATTCGCTGGTCAACGCGTCAAAGGCCTGCCGCACCAAAAAAGGGTCGCCGCAAATCAGAACCGCCTTGGGTGCATTCGTTCCGGTAACAGCTGAAAGCTGCCCTGCCAGGGTATTATGTTTGATCAGGCCCATGCCATCAGTTTTCTTTTTTCGAGCGGATCTTGATCAGCACCACGCCCAGCGCCAGGCAGGAAACGATCAGCCCAATGCCCTGGGACATAGATATGAATTCAAAGAAAAAATCCCCCCTATAATCTCCCCGGAAGAATTCCACCACAGCCCGGAAGAGAGAATAGAGCATGACATAGCTGAGAAACACCATACCGGTGAATCGTTTGTGCTTTTGAATGCTCAAAAGAATGAAAAAGAGCAAAAGATTGGTACCTACCATATAGAGTTGGGTGGGATGAATGGCGGTATGTAATGGCGCCAGACTCTCCGGATGGGTAAATGTTACGGCAATGGGCAGGTCACAGGCTTTGCCGTAACAACACCCAGCAAAAAAACAGCCGAACCGACCCACCGCATGGCCCAGTGCCAGGCCCGGAGCCACTGCATCTGCAGTTTTCCAGACCTCAAGCCCCCGCATCCGGCAAAATATTAGAGCCACGGCCACCGCAGCCAGAAAACCGCCGAAAAACACCAATCCACCATTCCAGATTTTAACAATTTCAAATAAATGATGCTGGTAATCACGCCAGTTAATGGCCACATAAAGCAAGCGAGCCCCCACAATGGCAGAGACCAAGATGGTAAAAAACAAATCCGAAACAGTATCATGGGAGATGCCGTAAAACCGAGCGTTGCGTTTGGTGAACCAGATGGCGGTAATAAATCCCAGGGCCAGAAATAGGCCGTAGGTGTATAGCTTTAAGCTACCGAGTTCAAAAAGGATGGGATGCATAGTCGCCTCTTATTTTGAGATCAAAGAATGACATAATTTCCTCACACGCCGTCATCATGTGTTGGAAACCATCATCGGAGACATCACTGGGAACCCCATAGCCGGCTGCTATGAAAAGATTTAGATGTAACCCCAACGTTGGCGTTAGAATTTCTATGCCTAAATCTCAGAGATTTTATTCAACAGGACGTGATATATAAAAATCATCATGCCAATACTGATGGCCGAATCTGCAATATTAAAGGCAGGCCAATGGCTGGTACCGATATAAAAATCTAAAAAGTCTACCACCTTTCCGATCTTAAACCTGTCGATCAGATTGCCCACTGCTCCGCCAAAAATCAAAGCCAGGCCATAAGATAGACACACATGGGTGGCGGCTATACGGCGATACAGCCACAGTATATATCCGGCAAAGATGGAGGAAAGAAAAAGAAACACAAATTTTCTCACCCCATCGGGCTGATGGGACAACACGCCAAATGCCCCGCCCGGATTCAACACATAGTTAATATTAAAAAAGCCCTCTATGACAGGGATATGATCATAGAGGGACAAGTATTTTGTAATCAGGTATTTTGTCGTCTGGTCAGCCAAAACAACCCCTGCGCTGACCAGCCCAAGCCTTTTTACAGCCTTGGAACGCAACACCTTACCCAAGAATAACCTTCAGGGCATCGGCGCAGCGCGGGCAGGCTGATGGATGATCCGCATCGGTACCGATACCGGTATCATACCGCCAGCAGCGCTCACATTTACCCCCTTGGGCTTTGGCGACCTGGATGGCAAGACCTTCTATCTCCTGGCTTTCATAGATATTGCCGTCCAGATGGTCTACACACTCTGCCTGGGAAACAATGAAAATATCGGTCAAAGGAGTGGGCAGGGTTGCCACCTGACGCGCCAGTTCACCGTCGGGCAATTTGATCTTCACCCATGCATCCAAAGGATGGCCGATGAGCTTTTCAGCCCGGGCCGCTTCAAGTGCCTTGGTCACTTCACCGCGCAGGGCACGGATATTTTCCCATTTGGCCGCCAGATCTGGATCTTGCCAAGCATCGTTCACAGTCACCATCTCTTCCATGTGAACACTTTCTTTCTTTTCACCGTCCTTCATTACACCTGAATCCATATGGGTATAGATCTCCTCTGCAGTAAAGGGCAGGATAGGGGCCATGAGTTTCACCAAGGCGTCCAGGATCAAGGCCATGGTGGTCTGTGCGTTTTTACGATCGTCGGCATCGGCCGGTAAGGTATAAAGACGATCCTTGATGATATCCAGATAGAACGCAGAGAGGTCCACCACACAAAATCGATAAAGGGTGTGGTAAATCACATGGAATTCGTATGCCTCATAGGCGTCCAGGCATTTTTTAACGACATGGTGCAGCCGGTGAAGGATAAACCGGTCCAGTTCGCCCATTTGTGCTGTCGGGCGGGCATCGGCAGCGTTGTAGCCGTTGAGGTTTCCCAAAAGGAAACGGCAGGTGTTTCGGATTCTGCGGTAGGCGTCTGATAATTGTTTAACAATGTTATCAGAGATGCTGACATCTCCCCGGTAATCGGCAGATGCCGCCCATAGACGAAGCACGTCCGCACCATATTGTTTAATCACTTTATCCGGGGCCACCACATTGCCCACAGACTTGGACATTTTTAAGCCCTTTTCATCCACGACAAACCCATGGGTGAGGACAGCCTTATATGGGGCAGTGCCCATGCGGCCGACAGCGGTGAGCAATGAGGAGTGAAACCACCCCCGGTGCTGGTCAGACCCTTCCAAATAAAGATCGGCCGGGCGTGACAGGCCGTCACGTTCGTCCAGGACGGCGGCATGGCTGACGCCGGAGTCAAACCAAACGTCCAAAATGTTCTGATCTTTAGAGAAATTGGCGCCACCGCACTCACATGTTGCCCCCTCGGGCATTAAAAATTTCGCATCCTTTTCAAACCAGATGTCCGAAGAGTGTTCGGTAAACAATGCGTGGATTTTATCCACAGATTCCCGGGTCACATACACTTTTTTGCAATCATTGCAATGAAATACGGGAATCGGCACGCCCCACGACCGCTGGCGGGACAGGCACCAGTCAGGCCGGTGCTCAATCATGGCGTAAATGCGATCCTGTCCCCAAGATGGAATCCACTGAACGTTATTGATCTCTTTCAAACTCTTTTCCCTCAATGCCATCTTGTCCATGGAGATGAACCACTGGGGGGTGGCCCGGTAAATCACGGGTTTCTTGCACCGCCAGCAATGGGGATAGGAATGGTCCATATCTTTGCTTGTCAGCAGAGCGTTTTTGTCTTTCAAGGTGTTGCAAATCTCTGGATTGGCCTTAAAGATAAACTGGCCGGCAAAGGTCTCCACATCTTTGGAAAATACCCCGTTGTTTTCCACTGGGGAGTAGCAATCCAGCCCATACCGTTTGGCAACGATATGATCATCGGCACCATGGCCCGGCGCAGTATGGACGCACCCG
>PDWJ01003411.1_pt1 | contig 15239 bp, 6 predicted proteins | sample 1430881 | NCBI WGS metagenome assembly PDWJ01 (sample SAMN01162460, study PRJNA174530) | Oral metagenome, whole genome shotgun sequencing project. | biome: Marine environment; feature: Marine mammal; material: Swab sample of the gingival sulcus; isolation source: swab sample of gingival sulcus... | reverse complement strand
AAGAAAAGTTTATTACCCTAAAAGAAATGCTTGGTTATCATATTGCAGATGAAAATGTTATGGTCAAAAGCTAAACTTAAAAGCCCTTTTATTAAAATGAATAACAGGCAAATGACAAGATGAAAGCAATCGTTAGGCGCTTTCTTTTTTTGTAATTTAAAATATAATTTTACCATAATTACATATAAAAAGGAACACTAAAAATTATAAAAAAACAAAAAACGATTTTCTTCTTTTGAAAAAATATTTGTATTTAACATTAATTTTATTGTAATAAATTGTTAGTCTATTGCTGTGTTTGTTTAATTACCCTTAAAATTTACTGAAATATTAAAAAACTTGTATCAGATCACAGTGTGAAATTTACAACTAACTTGCCAAATGGTTGAGAGAACACACCAATAAACAGATTCTTATTTTTAGTAAATATATGCATTTTTGGTAAAACAGGGCTTTATTAATTAGGAATACTAATGCTAAAAAAAATAATTGTAATAAATTTAACGCTATTTTTCATATTCTGCGTAGTAGATTTGCCGATTCTAGCGCTGGGCAAAGAGCGGCCGCATAGAATTATTAATGTTGTATTTGATGATTCAGGGAGCACAGTCATAAATAGTACAACATGGGCGCACGAGAGATATGCCATGCAATTATTTGCGGCAATGCTTGAAGAAAAAGATGTGTTAAATATTTTTATGATGAGCAAATCTTTAGAAGCTGACGTTGATTCAAATCCTGATTACGTTATAAAGGGTACTTCCAATATTAATGAACGAGTTGCCAATGTTTATAATATAGAAGCAACAAATACCAGAGGAACGCCTTTTTCATCTGTTGAGCGCGCTTATCAAAACATAACCAGTAGTGCTGATACACAAGCCGAAAAGTGGTTAGTAGTTTTGACAGATGGTAATTTTGACGAAAACATCAATGTCAGTGATAAGTATGCGCAATATGTTAGTCAAACTGAGGCATTAAAAATTGTTACATTAGCAATCGGCGAGGATATTGCTGAATCATTACCTGCGAAGGGACCTAGTGTTGACACATATTATGCTTCAAGCGCTGATAAGGTAATAACGCAGCTAGCTGAAATTTGCAATCGTATGTTTTCAAGAAATCAGTTGGCGACCACTTCGACTATAACCTTAGATGTACCAGTTGAAGAAATCTTTGTGCTTGCACAAGGTGAAACGGTTACTATCGATAGTCAAGCTGAATTTAGTACAGAAATTGCTGAGATTAAAATTCTGAGAGATGATAAAGGCAAAGCTACGGTTAATGAGTCATATGTTGACGATGTAAAAACGATACAATTAATGGGTAAAGTTGCTTCTATCAAGGCTAAAGATGCTGATTATATTGACATTGGTGATTACAATTTAGAAATTAGTGGTGCTGAAAATATTAATGTTTATTATAAGCCAAAAGTTGACCTTGAAATTGTTTTGGAAGACGAAACGGGTCAAGTTGTAAAAAACGATTCATTAGAAGAGGGCGTTTATAAAATTTCGCTTCTAGTCGTACATCCGCAGACGCGGCAAATTCTTAATTCAAAAATGCTTGGTGATGTTGAATATGATCTCACTTTCGATGGAAATCCTATAAAACCGGGCGATACAATAACGATTGATGAAGGTCTCAAAGCATTGGAGGGGCGTGTTTCATTTTTAAAGTATAATGAAATTACAATTAATAAAACACTTTCAGTTAATCATGTTGTAACACCGCTTGAAATAAGAGATTTAAAACTTGAACCACTTTCTTTGAGTTCTTCGGCACAAAATGAAGGTAAGGTTCTATTTAGTTTGTATCAAGGTAATGATAAAATTGCTCAAGAGTTGTGGGAAAAAATGGACTTGCCCAAAATATCTTGTGAGCAAGGTGTTGATTTTATAGTAACAAAATATAATGACGTTGGAACATTTCAAGTTATACCTCAAAAAGAACAGAAAAACACTCTTTTCGACGGAAAAGTTATGGCGACCATCTATGTTCAATTAACAGATTTAGATGGCGATACAGTTGAGGCTGAACAATTGATTGAGATTGAAGTTGGCGGGGTAGTTCCCTTGAGATTTGATGGCGTCAAAGCTGATTCGTTGTCGCTTGAAAAACTTGAAACAAATGATAGAGCAATAGCATTTTCGCTTTATCGTGACAATATGTTAATTTCTGAAGCGGTTTGGCGAGAAATGAAAATGCCTGAAATTCAATGGCAAGGTGACATTGAATTTGAGGTGGTTAAGGGCGATGAAGTTGGGCAATTTTTTATTGTGCCCGCCTATCATATCGACAAATTTAGTACATTTTCGGGTGACTTACCAATTAGGATATTTGCCGAAATAAAAGATGAGGCAGGTGATCTGGTTAGTGCTGAAAATGTAATAGAGTTAAGCATCGTGGATGATATTTCAGTTTTTGATAAATTTACAGATTGGTTTAAAAAACACTTTGTTTTATTTATTTCTCTGTTGTTTTTGTTGATTGTTATTTTAGGCTATATACCACCGTTTAAAAAATACTTACCAAGAAGTATGAAGAAGCGGCCAACTATTGTTGTAAAACCAAATGGCCTAGGCGCAAGGCAAACGGAGAACGGTTCATTTAATAAAAAAATATGGACACTGTTGGTTCCTTATAAAGCTGAAGAGGGCATCGTTAGAATGGCGCCAATTGGAGTTTCACCGGCAGTTCCAAGACTGCATTTGAAAGCCGTAGGTAATAAAGCGATGCATATTAAAAATTACAAAAATTTTGCCGGCAGAGAGAATATTAGTTTTAATGGTATGTCAATTGATAAAGAAGCAAGAAAGAGCCCGCGTATTAGAGCAGGAACGATGTGTAATGTAAAGACTGAATTGTATACTTCAAGTTGTACACTTAATAATTAGTTAAAAGGAGGAATTATGTTAGCACCAACTTTAGTTGTCGGATTAGGCGGTACCGGATCAGATATCGTGCAAAGAGTTGCCAAACAAGTTACAAATGAACAGCGGAAAAGAATCGGATTTATTGTCTTTGATACAGATATCAATGAATTAAGAGAGATTAGAGAACAAAATCCATTTATTAGGACAGTGCAAACTTCAACCAGCTTGACAGTGGGAGAATACTTAAACATCGATGCGCATGCAAGAGATGAATGGTTTCCGGTTAATAAAATTTTAAGTAGGAAAACACTAGCTAATGGCGCGGGTCAAGTACGTGCAATCTCACGGCTGGCGATTGATACTGCAGTTCGCGCTGGACAGATGGAGCCGCTTCATCAAGCAATTGCCGACTTATATAAACTGGAAGGTGAAAAAGAAATACATGCTTTACGTGTGCTTATCGTTAGCTCATTGGCCGGCGGTACCGGTTCGGGATTAATATTACCAATTTCTATGTATATGAAACACTATTTGAAGACGAAGTTTCAGCAATCTGCTAATATCACACGTGGTTTTTTCATTTTGCCTGAAGTTTTTTATGAAGTAATTAAAGGGCAAAGCGAGAGAAATAATCTAAAATGTAATGCTTATGCGACATTGCGAGAACTTGATGCCTTTTTAATGAAAGGCGATGGCACTTTACCAAAAAAATATCGTGATACGCTTAAATTTGAGTTTCCGCGTGTCGGTTCAAAAGAGCACGAAGATTATGATGTGATGCCTTTCGATTTTTGTTTTTTATTTGACGCACAAAACGTCGATGGCAAAAAGTTAAATTCATTCAATCAATATAAAGATCACGCAGCTAGTTGTATTTATGCGCAATCAATTGGTCCGATGAATAAGCGCAGTAATTCATCAGAAGATAATACTATCAGAGAATTGGTTAGTTCAGGTGGTCGTAACAGATATGCTGGTGCGGGCTCTTCGATGTTGATTTACCCGAGCAGCGATGTTCAGCGCTATTTAGCACTTGAATGGGCCAAACAAAGCGTTTCAGAACAGTGGTTGACATTTGATCGACAATACAAAGACAAAAGTATACTGAATAACGAAATGCGTTCGCGCGGTTACAATGTTAAAGATTTAGAACCGGGTGAAGATTATATCGTTTCAGTTGAAGCTGCGGCAAATCAAAAAGAACCTTTTGGTAATTTTATTGTCAATTCAACAGCTGTTTTTGATAGTGATGGATTAAACCGGGTTGGCAATAAATGGCTAGTCTATGTGGCTAATCTTAAAAGTTATGTTGAACAAATGAGCTCAAGTGGACAGCGTGACTTAGATTCACAAAGAGACATGGCGAATCGTGGCGTTAATCAGTTAGGTGTTGATGGTAATCACGAATACGAGAGTTTTTATAACGCCTACTCTGAGATGCTCAAGTATAAAGGAATGGTATTCAAACGGTCTGATGAAACGGCACGAACAATTGCCTATATGATGTTTAAGTCAGAAAATGAATCGATCACTAAGGACAAGCACAAACATCAATTAGAGACTTATCTAAGAGATAGTAATGACCAATTTATTCATCCTAATGCCGTGCGCTACTTTTTATATCAAACACTAGAAGTACTGAAAAAAGAAAAACTAGTTGTTGACAATGATTTGCAAGAAATTAATGATTTCTTTGAAACTTTTGAGCGCGTTGCTTTTGACGATCCAAATACTGAAGACATTGTTGAATCAGCTCCCGATTTATTAAATAGAAAAAAAGGCTTAATTAACAAGTTGAGGAAAAGACTAACCGCTGATCAAGAGGATTTACTACAACAGTATAAGCGCTTTATTGACAAAGTTGATCAGTATAGGACGCAGTCAATTTATCAAGAAGTGCTTAGAAGTGGCATTGAATATGTTGGTGATTTGAGTAGGTCGTTCCAAGTTTTTTACAAATCTTTTGAAAGCTCAGTTACCGATATAAGTAGAGAGATCTCTAAAATTAAGACAAAATATGAAGGTATTAAGGGTAGTGCAACGCGTTATGTATGCGCTACAGAAAATTGCTTTGATAAGTTTCATAAACAAATGCCCTTTACTGGTAATGCAATGAATTTACCAGGAGAATTAAGTGACAAGATTTACATGAAGGTTAGGAAACATGCTTTATTAAAGGATAAACCGACCAATGATTCGTTCTTCGTAGAGTTGTTTGATAAAGATATTTTGGGATATTTTAAAACTTCTTTAATGGAATCTTATGGCTCAAAGATAGATATTGATATTATTGAGGCGCTTGAGTTGGAAGCTCGCTATGAAAAAGATATTTTTGATGAAGAGCAAATTAAGCACTATGTTGAGCACGTCATTGAAGAGACCAAAAACTTGTCGGCGCCATTTATCGAAAAGCCTCTTGGTGAACAAAAAACCATGATTATAGCATGTGCTTATCATCCTATGATTGATCAAAAAGATAATCCTAAAAGGCATATGCTAATCAATGAACAACTACAAAACGCTGGTGGTGTTGCCGATGATGATATCGATAAAAATATGATTTTATTCTACAAATCAATTTATGGATTGCGGGCAAATGAGTTATCCAAATTTGCCCCGCCGGCGATGGATGATAGCTTGGCGCCACGCGAAGCGGGAGACTACTATAAATCATATTTTGAGTTAATTTCTAAAATAAAACCTAAGTCGGAAGAAACGCCGGTTATAACACCGCATATTGATAGAGAGTGGCATTGGATTAACAGATTGCCTGATCTAGACGAAAAAAGCCAAAAAATGCAAGAAGATAATATTTATCGCGCATTTTTAAATGGCCTGTTGTATGAAAAAATACAATACCGTGCAATGCCGAGCAAGAAGCCGTGGTATCGTCTGGTTTTCCCTAAAATCATGCCGGAAGATTTTGTCGTGTCAAACGGAACACCGTGTGACTCGTTCTATGAAGTTCTAGATGCTTTAACAATTAATCCAACCGTTGTACAACGCATTAATGAGATAACAAGGGAGGAGCATCAAAAAGAATTGTTAATGAGTCGAAAAGTTAACTTTTATACCAGTCGATTAAAGATGCACTTTGATAAATTGCGTGTTCAAGAGTTTGCCGACCATCAAATAAGTCTTTTTGATTTGGTGCTATTCCTGAAATTGTCTTCACCTGAAAGAGATTTTGAAGATAAGCAGGGTATGGCTTTTATTCAGCTTATATTTGAAGAAGTCCATCAGTATATCAAGACACTAGAATCTGAAGATGAAGCTGATGTCATTTTTGCCAAGTTTATTTTAGAACAGTATCATATTCTGAGAAACAATTACACTTGGTATAAAGAAAAATGGGGCGTTTCAATTATTACATATAGTGAGTCGCTTGTTGAATTAGCAATTCATCAACTCGTTGATATGGATCTCATTAAAGAAGCTGACGAAATAAGGGAATATAATCAGAAGGACAACCAAGAGCGGTTGGCAGAATATCGCGAAGAATTAGAATCTATGTCATAATCAGGAGGCGATTTGATTGCATGCAGTCATAATTTTAAGTGAAAAGTCGGCAATTATGCTACAAGCATATCGTTCTTTGTTTGCGCCTTACGAAAATAAGGGATTAATCAGCTTTTGCTTATGGAATGAGTCGGGTAAAGATATTGAGAGCGCTTTGCCCGACTTAGCTGAAATTATTGAAGATAAACCAGAGTGGCGCGCTATAGTTGTTGTTACGCCACATGACAAAAGCGAATTGATGCATCAAAATCCATTTGATTATGTTGGCGCTAATCAAAACAGAGTTGTTTTACAAGAGAGCGAGCATGCTGTTATTAGATTAAGTCATATGTTACTAGGTTTTCCGGCTTTGGGAACAAAAGCATTTGAAGAATCGATTTCATATGTTGATGAGCTAAGCGGCGAAAAAATAATACGCCCCGTTAATGCATTGAGTGCTGAACAAATTAAAGAACTAGCAAATAATGATCAAACTAGTTTTAAAAAAGTATTTACAGAGGTTAATTACAGTGAAAAAGAAATATTAGCATATAATAAAGTTGCACAAAAATACAGTGGTTTTGAAGATCGCCCGCAGGAAGTTTTAATGACTACCATTCGTCTATTGGGTGAAGATTATACAAAAGTACAACTGGTTAATGCTTGGCAAGATAAACTTGAATCACAAAGTTCCGGTTTTTGGAAGCGAAATAATTATTCGAGCGGAACCCGTTTTTTGTGCTACGAAGTGACAAAAACAGATTATGTTAGCCAAGAGAAAGAAATGTTTGAGTTTTGTGTTTGCATATTGTGCTTAGCTATAAATCGCATTAATCCAAGCACTTTGCAAGCGTATAGATTATATGATATGCGTGTCAACTGGGACGAAGCGGTGTTTGGCGAGGTTATTAATCGTCATTTGAATGAGTTGAATGCTATTGATGATGCGATCAGCGAACGCTTGGACAGAACTCAAATTAATTATGATAATAAAAAAACTGACTTATTATTTAGCCAAGACGTGCAAATTGTACTTGAAAATGATGATGTTAACAGTTTATTGATGAATGATTTCAAATTAAACTTTGCGTCTGATTATCCCTTTGATGAAAAAGTGCGTTGGATTGAACAAGTGCATAATAAGAAAAAGGCAATTGATAGTTTTTTGAAACAGCCTAGGCGTGCGGTTTCAAGAGCAATTGTTGAGATGAGAAATAAACTAAACAGTTACAAATTCCTTGATAAAGAATTATCCTTGTATCAAATTGAAGATTTAAATGATTACATGAGAGATTTAAAAAGTGATATGACGGTCATGAATACTGAATCTATTCTTGATCGTGAAAAATTTGAAAACAGCATGGAGCGTCAAAGCAAAAAAGTTCAACGAATAATGAATTCACGCTTGACAGTTAAAAAGATATTACTGGCTTTTGGATTAGCTTTTATCGTGTTACTGGTTGGCTATTTTCCATTTTTATTTTTCTCTTTTAAAGAGAGTAGCATTATTTTTTCGCAAAGCATTATAATTGTTTTCTTAGCGGCAATTTTTATGACTTTAGCAGGTTTTATAGCTTTGTTTGGTTTAAGACAAGCGTTATATAAACAAATTGAACGCTACAATAATTCGATTAGAAAAGTAGTTAGCAGAATGAAAAAAGACTTAGTTGCCTACCAAAACTACTTATCTTGCTTAACAAATTACATGAAGGCAAAAGCACTTATTAATTCAGTCGCTAAAAGAGAAGCAAATAAGACAAACTTAACAGAACTATTATATCTGCACAAAAGGTGGATTGATAAAACCAAGAAAAAAGTTGAAAGATGGCGCATTGCTTTTGGTGTTGCCAGAAAAGAAGAGCACTTACAAAATAGCACTTTATTTTTTGAGGCGGAAAGGGAACCGGCTGAGAATCCGCTTTATCAATTAGAAACGCCTTGTGGAGAGCATTATATACCAATTAATTCATCAGGTGACGTAATTGTAGCGCCGTATAAATATATTAAGCAATTTAATGTACAACGCATCAATATATATGATGAGTTGGAAAGGACAGAAAACCTTGTTTAACAAAATACAATTAACACTTCTTTTAGGCAAATTGGTAAGTTTTTTATTGCTTTGTCTAGCAATCAATAGAATTAATTTAAGGCGCAGTAATAGAAACTATCAATTCTTAATGCCACTGGTTACTTTAGGGTATGTCATCATAGCAATGATTGGTTTATTTAAAGTCAGTGGACTGACCACTTTTTTTATTAATGTTGTCGAATCTTTTGTGCCGTTTGTTAAGGCGTTTAACATGACATCATATAAAATATTTGCAGCTAACATAATGGTCGTAACGGCATTCGCAGTTTTTAAAACGGCGAGTTTACCGATTGTTAGTGGTATTAGTAGATTTTTTTCTAAAACTACTGAGATAATTACTGGTAAGATATATTACTATGATTCTGACTATAAAAAATGGTTTTTAAAGATAAGTTGGTTACATTTTAAAAAATTGGTTAAAGCGTTTTACTATGCTACATTATTATTAGCTATAATTGGCATTGCTTTGCGTAGTCTTATAAATGATATGACAATTCTAAAGATGGACTACTACCCAGCCTTTCTAATTATTTTGGCTGGAGAAATCGCCTTTTATTTTGATGGCTACACAAAAAAAGAGTACAGGCATATCGTATTAGGAGAAGATGATGATGCAATAGAAATTGCCAATTATGGTCCAATACAAGATGTTTATCAACAAATTTTTGGTGATCGAGCATTATTTCATGATAGGCATGCTTACTTTAGTAAAGAGGTTGCTGGTAAAGAACAGTTATATCAGTTAATTTGGGATAAAAATATCAATACAAGAGTATTGGGAGAGTATTATGATAAACTACACTCAAGTGGATATCAGCTTAATAATGATTATATTCAAGCTTCACTAGATTTGGTAAATGGTGAGAATGTTGTCATAAATAATTTGTTTTATTGTGATTTGGGGCACTATATATTTTTACCGTTTAAACTTGAATTGATTGATTTTAAAAAGTGTTTAGTAATCTGTTCACGCGAATCGGCAGTAAAAGATGTAATTAATTGGCTGAACAATCTGATGTTGCAATACGAAAACAGCGATCAGCTCTGGCGCGTCAAACAAATAGGTTATAGAGAAGAAGAATGGGATATCGGTGTTATTTCGCCAAAAGATTTTTATGACACAAGACTATTAAACGAAAATAAAGAATACTTTGCCAAAGTTGGACAAGTAATTTTATTAGAACCATCGTATTTGTTGGCAAATAGTCAAATTTCATTCAGTATATTGGCGGAACATTATTTAATCAATAGTAGTATTAATTATTTAATATTAGACAAAAATAGCGATGGTTTGATTGACTCTTTGTCGCATGTTCTTAAAATTAGCATAACAAAAGTGTATGCTACCCAACCCCCTACAGGTATGGTAACATCATCTTTCTGGGAAGCAGATGGCGATTATTTACATCATCGTTTATTTTCAAGTACTGCCCGTTATCTCGGTTTGGGTAGTGAACTGGCAATGGTTGCTTTTAAGTATCAAGTTGATAAAGTTGCTTGGTTAAGTGATCGTGTTTTTCCAGTTATGGATATGAAATGGGTTGCTGGGCAATACATAAAAAATATTGCCGCTTACACAAATACCGCCTTGTCACAAAAAATCTATGATGAACAAATGGACGCAAACTCTAATTTGTGGCGCTTAAACCAAAAAGACTATCAATTCATTATAGTAGAAGATGAATACAATAATATCTTTGAAAGTGCCAGAATGTTTTCTAATCGCGCATTTAAGCAAAACTATATTCACGTCATTAGCTCAAATCATTTGTTAAGGCAATATATGTTAGATAATGCACATTTATTTTTAAATGATGCAAAGGCACTTCCTCAGTTTGTCGCCGACTATGTGCGTTCAGAACGCAATGTCTTTATTAAGTTGTTTTTAATGCTAAAATCCGGTGAAACACGTGATGATGAAATAATGAACGAGTTAACTTTAAGCGGTTACCCCACAATAGATATTCATGAAGCTATTCAGCGGATGGCATATAAGTATTACGGCATTGAAGACATAAAATTAAAAATTAGAAATAAGGAAGAGTTTGATAAAAAGAATTATATAGAAAAGCGATTTAATACAATTGAATTAATTGAAGATGACAACAATAAAAAATGCTTCAAACTATTAAGTAATGCCTATTTTGTAGATGAGCAGGAATTTCAGAAGGGCGAAATTATCGATGTGCGTCTTTATGGTCAAATATTTCAACAAATACTGCCGGGTCAATTTATTAATTTATCAGGTAAGCACTATGAGGTGCTTGAGATAACCTCGAATAGTGGCGTTTTGTTACGTCGCGCCTCTGAACATATTAAACGGCGTTACTATAGACAAATCAAAGATATTGAAGTATTTAACGCGCAGCAGTCTTCACAAGCGCACGCAGTGGTGAATCATGGTAATTTTACTATCGCACATTATTTGGGTGATTTTGTTGTTAATACTAGTGGCTATTTAGAAATGGAGACACCTGACAATGTATCTGCTGCTAAACGTGTTATCTTAAATGATATTCCAGCACGCGACTATAAGTTTAAACAATTTATAACGATAAAATTACATGATTCAAGCGCAAAAATTCGCGATACCATTGTAGCGTTGCTTCAAGAGATGTTCATTTCATTTTTTCCGACCAACTACCATTATTTAGCGCTGGCAACAACAACGGATTTTGCCAATTCGAACATTAAAGATACGCGCATTAATTTAAAATTAAATGGTTTTACCGAACAAGACTGCATTTTTGTTTTTGAGGATAGCATGATTGACATGGGATTGTTAGAAACAGTTGAGCGCAATTTTGACAGATTTCTGCAAATAACTATGGACTATTTACTATGGCATGATGCAAAATTAAATCAAGCTGATACAGTTGAAGAACAGCAGTCTAAAAAGATGCCGCACTTTGTTGAGCCATCTGAAAAAGAAGGTATATTTAAGCGACTATCTAATTGGTTAAAAAATATCTTTGGTGGTTCAAAACATATATCTGATAGCCAAGCACAAATAAATCAAAACGAAAGAGACGTGGCTTCTGATGCGGTCGAGCAAACTACAGTAGATGCTGTTGATAGCGAAAATATTACTAAACAAGAAGTAGAAGAAATATCAGAGAGTATTATCGACACAACTAAAACGGATAAAGATGACATTTTTTCAGAAAACTTTGTAACAGATGAAATCAGCGATGTTTCATATGAAGAAGATAACCGGCTATTTGGCTCAAATAGCTTGTCGAAAATTGTTGATGAAATTAAGCAAGTTGAAGGGGATGATTCGTTTGCTGAACTTGATGAGGAAGAAGATGACTTTTTTATAAAAAAGAATAAGTTATTCTTTAATCAAAAAAGCAGTTTACAAACCGAAAGTTACGCTGATAAGCATTTTATGTTATTCGGTTTTGAAAAAATTGATGATCGTCTAGGCTTTTCAGAAACGCTTGATTATTTAGAAAAGTTAGGTTACAGAGAAAATTATATGGAGCAGGCTAGAAAAAATACAGACTTAGCAACCTACGTTGAAAATAATTACGATCCATACGCAGTTGGCAGGCATTATTGTGATTTTTGCGGCATTGAATTATTAGGTGGAAAATATGAAGTCTTAAAAGATGGGCGAGAGCGCTGTGGAGTCTGCTCAAAAACAGCTGTCAAAACAGAACGTGAAGTTAAAGCAATATATAAAGAAGTGCTTCAAAACATGCAGAATTTCTTTGGTATCACAATCAATTGCCCGGTACGCATCATGACGTGCAATACCAAGAAAATAGCAAAGCTTGGCGGCGAAAAGTTCGAAGCCGCTGCAGGTTTTAATCCGCGTATTATTGCTATTGCCAAAAGAGAACGGGGTAATTATCGCATCTATTTAGAAAATGGCGCACCTTATTTGTTGTTTGTTGCAGCACTTGCCCATGAGATCACCCACATTTGGCAATTTTTAAACTGGGATAAAAAGCAGTTTACCTCGCAATATGGCGAGAAATATTTACCGCAAGTGTTTGAGGGAATGGCTAAATGGGCTGAAATTCAGTACTTAATTTTGATCAATGAAACTGAATATGCGAAAAGGCAAGAGATTGTATTGAGGAGCAAAGATGATGAGTATGGTAATGGTTATAAAATTTTCTTAGAACGTTACCCACTCAGTTACCGTTTTAATCCAAATAGCGAAACGCCATTTAACAAAAAATTTCCACTTTAAAAAACAAAAAGGGGATTATATGAACAAACTGAGACAATGGTTTAGTGTGCAGTTAGCAAAAAATCCGGCAAGGGTTGTACTTTTTAGCATTGCGCTTTTTAATATAGTATTCATTTTTGGTGCAGCGTTGATAATACTTAAAATTGCACCGGAACATATTATTGAAAAGGGCTTTGGCCAGGCGCTTTATTATGCAACATTTATGATTTTAGATCCCGGTGGTGTAGAAAACGTGATCGGCGAATACAACAGTGCCAATGTATTGATTACTGTTTTTTCGTTGGCGACAGTTGTTATAGGGATGATTTTATTTACTGGCGCTATTATCGGTTACTTGACAAACTATATTTCTAATTTTATCAGCAATGTCAATATGGGAAAAAGAAAGCTGCATATTGACAATCATACAGTAATTCTTAATTGGAATAACAGAGGTAGTGAAATTGTCAATGACATGCTATACAAACGAACAATAGAAAAAGTGGTCATCTTGGTTAGCGCGAATAAAGAAGAAGTCAAAAAAGAAATCGACAATAGAATTAGCGACACTATTAACAGGGAAAATCAATTAGGTAATGCAATTAGCAATAATCTCGTTGTCATCGTACGTGAAGGTAGTTCGTTCTCTGCAAAAGATTTAGAGGATATTTCACTTGAAAATGCCAAAACGGTTATTATCTTAAGTCCTGAAACGACAAATTCAAGATGTCTTTTATCATCAGATAACGATTATCAACAACTAGCACATCAGAGGGGAAATATTTTGCTCATCAAGTCGCTCATTCAAGTGACTGAACATCAAATTGGCAAGGCGTGTGAAAAACAAAATGTTATAGTTGAGGTTGAGGATAGTTGGACACAATTATTGGTTGAACAAATTATCAAGAAAGAGAGAAGGCAAGGAAGGCTTAAAATATACGCTCTTGAAATTCGAAAATTATTGGGTCAGGTTTTATCTCAGTTTACAATTATGCCGGAATTGAATATGGTTTATAGTACGCTTTTTTCAAACAGAGGCGCAACATTTTTTGTTAGGCCAATAAATGGTCAAAATGAAGAGGTAGATTATATAAGTGACTACTTTTTGACACATAATAAGGCGATACCATTAACGTTAATGAATAATGGAACAAATGACAACGCCTTTTTTATCTCTGAATTAAACATGGATGTTTTTAATCAAACGCGTAAAGAAGTTTATCCAGTTCACACAAAAATTGTAGACAACTATCAAATGGAAACCAAGCATATTATCATACTTGGTCATAATTCAAAAAGTCGAGCAATTATGGATGGTTTTAACGAGTTTATGAGTGAATGGAATACAACTAGTGGTGAAGATGTGCTCGACATTATGGTTATTGATGATAAACACTATTTAGAAAGAGAAAATTATTGTCAAAACTATAGCTACGTTAATAAGCTAGTTGAAGCAAATATTTATCAAACAGACATTATATATGATGAGATAAACAGCTTTATTGACATGCACCAAAGCGGCGGTATTAGCGTTTTAATATTGAGTGATGATTGTGTACAAAATAGTGCGGTAGATGCAAATGCGTTAACTTATTTGATTTATGTACAAGATATAATTGATCAGCGTTTAGATGAAGATCCATCGTTTAATCGCAGCAAAGTCGATATCGTTATAGAAATATTAAATCCTCAAAATTATGATGTTGTACAAAAATACAATGCCAAAAATGTCGTAATCAGCAACCGGTATATAAGTAAAATGATTACCCAAATCGGTCAAAAGGAAGAGTTGTATAATTTTTATAATGACATATTGGCCTATGATTCAGATATTTCAGAGGGTTATTCTAGTAAAGAGATTTATGTAAAAAAAGTAAAGCGTTTTTTCGAAATCATTCCGCCCAAATGCACCGCGCGCCAATTGATGTTATCGGTATTTGAAGCATCGCCGAACGATAATAAATCAATTGCCCTTGGTTATGTAAATAAAGCTGAAAAGCTAATTTTATTTAGCGGCGATTTAGATAAAATTGAAGTTGAACTAACAGCAGATGACAAAATAATATTATTTAGTAATCATTAGGAGGAGGTTATGAAAAAGACAATTGCAATGTTATTGGTGGTATGCATGGTTTTGGTTGGCGTAACAGGTTGTTCAAAAAAATTAAGTGGCACTTATAAAGTTTATGGTAATGATGCCGGTGCAATCACTTTTGAAGGTGACCAAGTGACAATTTCAGCATTTGGTATTAACGTAATAGGTAATTACAAAATTGAGGGCGACAAATTATCAGTTGAAGCTGAATTTTTAGGCCAAAAAATTTCATACGACTATACATTTAAGCAGAGTGGCGATTCAATTTATTTAGATGGCGTTGAGTTTAGAAAGGATGAGTAATTTAATCTTTAGAAATACAAAATAGTGTGGCAACGATGTTTAAATAAAGATTATACCATCGGAAAGAAAGTAAAAAGATGAAATATAGAAGCATTGCATTTAAGGTCATTATGGACTGGTCAAAAGAAAATCTTGACATGAATAAAAGTTTATTCTACAGTTCTTTTTTACCACTAGAGTTAAGCAATCAAG
>PDWJ01003410.1_pt1 | contig 15240 bp, 16 predicted proteins | sample 1430881 | NCBI WGS metagenome assembly PDWJ01 (sample SAMN01162460, study PRJNA174530) | Oral metagenome, whole genome shotgun sequencing project. | biome: Marine environment; feature: Marine mammal; material: Swab sample of the gingival sulcus; isolation source: swab sample of gingival sulcus... | reverse complement strand
CAAAAAAAATAACACAATCCCATGTTAAACAAACTTGTTCTTTTGAATATGTTTATTCATGCAAATATTGGACTAAAAAATAAATATAAATGGTATAAGAATATCCAATGATTTGAGGTTTTGCACATTCTCATTGTGTGTTTTATAGAATTGCAAAATTAGTTTCAGCAAGATTTTTCTTTCATGATTTTTTATGCTGATTTTATTTTTCTCCGAACAATCAAGAAGCTGTCCTAATAGTTTGCTTTCTTCCTGATTTGAAAAATTGGAATGAGTCGGCATAAGCTCAACAAACTTTCCATTAAGCATATCGAAATATTTTTTCTCTTTTGAGTAATTATTGTTTGGTAAAAAACCCAAATAATGAGACAATTGGATAAGAAAAAACAAATGAAAATTTTCAATATCCTCTTTTTGTGTATCAAATTCTGTAAATTTCCCCGAAAGGAAAGCAAACAAGGGCTGATTTTTTTCTTCTTCGATAAGAATTTTTGTCAATACATCACACAAAAACAAGGCAATGGTTGATTTCACAGGATTGTAGGGCAACGATTGGTAAAAATATGCTAAATTCACCTCCTTTATGCTTTGCAACTCGCGTTTGGGATTGTAGTACAAATCCAGTTCGAGCATTGATGCCGGTTGAAAAAACATGATTTTTTTCCCTTTTTTTTTCGACCGAACACCATTTACCAAAATAGACAATCTGCCTTTTTCTTCCGTATAAAGCTGAACGACAACACTCGTATCTAAGTAATTGATTGTTTTCAGTACAATGGCTTTTGTTTTTACTATCATTTGAATATTTAGTATTAAGCTTATTTTTTTTTTGGCAAAGAAAACGCCACCGGATTTTTTCTTTGCAATACAAAATTTTATCGAATGTTTAATTGAAAAACATTTGGTTCAGCAATTCTATATTCTTCTCTTTGTTTGTTTTTGCAGCATCGGGCAAATACATTTCTTCGATTGTATTATGGTAGGCTTCTCGTATTTTGTAGCGAACCATTTTCATTGTTGAATTTATCATTTTGTTTTGTTCGGAAAAAGGCTCTTCTATTATTCTGAAAACAGAAGGAATCCATTTGTCGGGAAATTTGTTTGCATAATCGTCCATTTTGTTGATGCGCAAAAAACTTTCAGAAATATGTTTTAATAACTGCTCGCTGTTTGTTATTTTGTTTTTTGCACAAAATTTTTCCACAACCTTCTTGTTTAGGCTGATTAAAGCACTTGTGTATTTATTGTGGTCGTTATGTATCATGGCTTGATTAATCATGTCGGAACAATTTGCGATTGCCTCCTCTATTTCTTCGGGCGAATATTTTTCTCCGTCTTGCGAAATCAGCAATGCTTTTTCTCGTCCCGTAATCATTAAATAATCATCTTCGTCGATATAGCCCAAATCTCCCGTATAGAGCCAGCCGTCTTTTATGGTTTCTTGTGCTGCTTTTTCGTTTTTGAAATAGCCTTTCATTACATTGTCGCCTTTGATTACCAGTTCTCCTTTTTCGCCTTTATCGGCTTCGTTACCGTCTGCCCTGATTATTTTATAATCAATTGATGATAAAACTTTTCCCGATGTTCCGAGTTTGTGAACTCGGGGCGTATTGGCAGAAATAATCGGCGTTGCTTCTGTGAGTCCGTATCCCTGATAGATTGGAATGCCAAGCGTGTAGAAAAAGCGTTGTTGGCGAATGTCGAGCAAAGCTCCGCCTCCTACGCAATATTGCATTCCTGTGCCAAATATTTGCCTTAGTTTGCTGAATATTAGCAAATCTGCAATTTTATACGGAACGTAATTTATCAATTTCGTAAGCATGTCTGCTTTTTTATGTCCGTCTTGATTAATTTTCATTCCTGCATTCATTCCTTTGTTAAACAGCCATTTTGTAAATCCTCCTTTTGCCTCTATTCCTGCCTTCATTTTGTTCATGAAATTTCCGGACAATGCCGGAACGGTCAGCAAAAAATTTGCATTTGCCTCTTTCAGGTTTATGGGAATGTTTTTCAGCGTAGCCATTGCTCCTCCGCGCGCATCAACAAAGTATATTGCCAAACCTCGCACCAGCGAAGCATAAATGCCTACGGTATGCGCAAAGGAATGATCCAATGGAAGAATAATCATCAAACGGTATTTTTCCTTTACGTTGAAATATTCCATTGCATCTCTGCTGTTTGAATAATAATTCAGGTGTGTGAGCATTATTCCTTTCGGATTGCCTGTTGTTCCCGATGTGTAGCAGATTGTTACAATGTCGTCTTCTTCAATGTTTTTTTCTATTTTTTCTAAGTTTGCTTTATTTTTTTCGTAACTTTTTATGCCTTTCTCTAATAATTCAGGAAATGAAATCAGGTTTTCTTTAATGTCAATCGAGGCTTTCTTAAACAAATCCGTAACATATTCAAGATCTGAGTCAAGATAAAAGATTTTGAAATCGTTCACCTTGATATTTTTCCACACCGGAACAATTTTTTCTATCGTATTTCGCGACATGATGATTGCTTTGGATTCTGAATGATTCAGCCTGAATAAAATCTCTTCGGGCAAGAGTTTTATGGACAAAGGAACTGAAATACAGCCTGCTTTTAAAATGCCAAATTCGCTCAAAACCCAATCTCTTCGTCCTTCTGCCAAAACCGATATTTTGTCGTTTTTCCTGAACGCAAGATCATACAAAGCTGATGCAATCTGTGCCGACTCTTCTTCTATTTCTATGTATGATTTGGGTTCGTACCCTGAATTTCCTTTCTCAAGCACATAAGGACTGTTGCCGTATTTTTCAACAGCAGCATGCAGCATATTTATTACAGTTTTTTTCATCTTGTTGATTTTTTTTCCTCTTTTTTATGATTTGTATGTTAAAATAATGTAATTTTACAAAGATTGTCTAAAGTAGGATAATAAACTTTCGGAAACAAAATTTTTTTGTCTGAAGCCTATTTTTGTTCTTAAATTGCTATTTTTTTAATTTTTAAATATTTATTCTATGAGATTAATTTTATCTGTAAGTATGATAATTGCAATGTTTTTTGTTTCTTGTAATTATCAACAAAAAAACGAACAAATGGTTCAGAAGGATACTGTTTGTCCTCCGCATAGCGATCATTTGGTAATGGCAACTTTGTGGTTTCAGAAATCTGCGGAATGTCGTGCTTTACAGCGTCAAACCTATCGTATGGCGCAGATGATGCTCGAACAGAACTTGAAAACTTCAACGTGCAAAAAAAAGAAAGCCGTAGTAATGGATGTTGATGAAACTATTTTAGACAACAGTCCGTTCGAGGGCTATCTTATCAGGAATGGGCTTATTTATACGCTCGAGCTATGGCAAAAATGGACAGCAAAAGCCGATGCAAAACTCATTGCCGGTGCAGGCGAGTTTATAAAATTTGCCAAATCAAAAAATGTTGAGGTGTTTTACGTCTCAAATCGGCGGGTGAATGAGGTAGATGCTACGCTCAAAAATTTAAAAAAGTATGACTTACCTTACACCGATACGCTGCACACCTATTTCAGAACAGACGAAAGCAGCAAAACTGCCCGACGCAATTTAATAAAGAAAAATTACGAAATTCTTATGCTGATAGGCGACAATCTGACCGATTTTGATGATTTGTATAAAACAAGAAAGGCTGATTCCGGTTTTGGCGATGTCGATAGCACTGCCGAAATGTTTGGCTCGAAATATATTCTTCTTCCAAACCCAATGTATGGCGACTGGGAAAAAACAATCTACGGAAACACCTATAAAATTTCTGCTGAACAACGAGATATTGTACGAAAAAAATCCTTAGAAAGTTTTTAACTAAAAGGAATTTTTTGTGATTAGAATACTATTCTGCGTCAAACGCACGAAATTTATAAGATATTGATTTTGCAGTATTGCTTTTTTTTGTGAAAGTAAAAACTATTGATTTCATGCGTTTGAGCTATATTTTACAAGTCCAAACACCCAAAAAAGGGAGTCTTTCCCGAAAGAAAGCTCCCTTTTTCAAGCTTAAAAAGATATATTGTTATGCGTTTAAAGTAAATCTTTTAAATTCTACAACTTTAAGGTCTTTACTTGTTTCGTTCATATAATCCCCGACAGATTTTTTTCCGTCTTTAATAAAAGCCTGATTCAACAAGGTATTTTCTTGGAAATATTTATTCAACCTTCCTTCTGCTATTTTGTCCAGAATTTTTTCGGGTTTTCCTTCCTGGCGGGCTTGCTCTTTTCCAACTTTCAGTTCTCTTTCGACAACCTCAGCAGGAACACTGTCTTTATCAATGGCAACAGGATCCATTGCAGCCACTTGCATGGCAATATCTTTTCCAACTTGCTCTTCGGTATCCATGTTTAAACCAACCAAAGCAGCCAATTGATTTCCTGTGTGTGTATAGGCGATAACGTTTTCAGCAGCAATACTGTCGAAATAAGACAAATCAAGTTTTTCGCCAATAACACCTGTTTGGAAGACAACGTGTTCTTCGAGTGTTTTTCCGTCAAACGATAGAGCTTTCAGCTCATCGAGGTTTGCGGGCTTGTGTTCTAAAGCGAGTTCAGCAAAAGTATGAGCTAATTTTACAAAATCATCATTTTTTGCAACAAAATCAGTTTCGCAATTTAAAACTAACAATACGCCATATTTTTTGTCTTTGCTTATTCTTCCTAAAACAACGCCTTCTGTTGCTTCGCGATCTGCACGTTTGCTGGCTACTTTTTGTCCTTTTTCTCTTAGGTAGTCAATTGCTTTGTCAAAATCGCCATTGGTTTCAGCCAAGGCTTTTTTACAATCCATCATACCTACACCGGTAAGTTTTCTTAATTTTGCAACATCTGCAGCTTTAATTCCCATGATTCTATTCTTTTTTTTATTATTAATCTCTTTTACAAAAATCCCTGATAAAGGAATATTTTCAAACAAACGCTCTATCAGGGGTATTTATGATTTCAATAGATGTTTTAAATTACTCTTTGTTTTCTTTATTTTCAGGAACAAGGGTTTTGTTTGCATTTTCCGAATCGACAGTTTTGCGCGCTCTTCTTTTTCTTGCTCCGGATTTAGATGTTTTGTTTTCTGCTTTCGCTTTGTTTTCTGAAGAGTCATCTTTTTCTGCTTTACGCTCATTCAAACCTTCGTTTATGGCAGCAACTACCGCATCAATAATCAAAGCGATTGATTTTGAGGCATCGTCGTTTGCCGGAATGACGTAGTCGATGTTTGGGTCTGAATTTGTATCGACAATACCGAAAACCGGAATATGCAATCTTTTTGCTTCTTTTACAGCAATGTGTTCTTTCATTACATCGACCACAAAAAGTGCGGCAGGCAGACGTGTCAAGTCAGAAATACTGCCTAATATTTTTTCCAATTTTGCACGTTGGCGCGTAACCTGCAATCTTTCGCGTTTCGACATGTTTGCGAAAGTGCCGTCGGTTTCCATTTTGTCAATAGCAGTCATTTTCTTGATTGCCTTACGAATTGTCGGGAAGTTTGTTAGCATTCCGCCCGACCAACGCTCGGTAATGTAAGGCATATTGATAGAAGCAACCTTCTCTTCGATAATGCTTTTTGCCTGCTTTTTGGTTGCGACAAATAAAATTCTACGACCTGATTTTGCAATTTGCTTCAATGCGGCGGCAGCTTCGTCGAGCTTTATAACCGTTTTGTGAAGATCGATAATGTGGATTCCGTTGCGTTCCATAAAAATATATGGTGCCATTGCCGGATTCCATTTTCTTTTTAAATGACCGAAATGCGCTCCGGCATCTAATAATTCTTGAAATGTTGTTCTTGGCATAATTATTTATTAGTTTACATTCTTAAAAAAATCAACTCTCAGGTAGCATTCCCGGCGGAATAGTCCTGAGAGTTTAGATACTAAACTATACTTTAAAATACTATCGTTTACTAAATTGAAATTTCTTACGGGCTTTGGGTTGTCCGGGTTTTTTACGTTCAACAACTCTTGAGTCTCTTGTAAGAAATCCTTGTGCTTTTAAAGCAGCTTTGTCTTCAGGGTCAATTTTCACCAATGCTCTGGCAATAGCTAAACGCAATGCTTCGGATTGACCTTTTATTCCTCCTCCGTTCAGGTTTACTTTAATATCGTACTTTTCAGCAGCGTCGAGTAAGTTTAGAGGCTGTTTTACAATATACTGCAATTGAAGAATTGGGAAATAATCTGCAAATTCACGACCATTAACCGTGATTTTTCCTTTTCCTTCAGTTAAATATACACGTGCGATGGCAGCTTTTCTTCTACCTATTGCGTTAATCATTTCCATGCTTTACTATTTGATTGTATTTAACTTTAATTCTTTGGGTTGTTGTGCTACATGCGGATGCTCTGATTTTGCATACACATACAGGTTTTTAAATAATTGACGACCTAATCTGTTTTTAGGCAACATGCCTCTTACTGCATTCTCGACCAACCAAATTGGGTTTTTCGCATGTTTTTCGGTAGCAGTGGCAATTTTTTGTCCGCCCGGATAGCCGCTATGGCTGACATATTTTTTATCACTCCATTTCGAACCTGACAAACGAATCTTCTCTGCATTGATGATAATTACCTGATCGCCACAATCAACATGAGGTGTAAAAGACGGCTTGTGTTTGCCCCTTATAATTTTAGCAACTTTTGATGCAAGTCTGCCTAAAATCTCATTCTCAGCATCAACAACAAACCATTCTTTCACAACCGTTTGCTTGTTTGCCGAAAGTGTTTTATAACTTAATGTATTCACGTCGAACCTATCTTTTTAGTTAAAAACTGTTTATTACGATATTGAAATTCAGGGCGCAAAAGTAGAAAACTTTAGCCGAAAAAACAAAAGTTATCAACAAAAAAATGTTAATAACGAAAAAAAACATAATTGCAACGGGCAAATGCAACTTGCTCTCTTTCCTGTTTTTCAGACAAAAAATCAGGCTAAGGATTTGATTAATTTCATAAAAAACAAGATTTTCAGCAAAAAAATTCTATTCCGCCAAGAAATAAAAATAACGTATCTTTATATCGTTTGCAAAAATGATAATTTTTTTTCATTTTATGAAATTTGATTTCAACGAATTTCTTGATTAAAACAATAGAATTGTTGTTTCAGAAATTTAAAGCTACATTTGTAATGTAAAATATATTATTAAAAACATTGGGTTATGGTAAATAAATTTATGAAAGCCGCGATTGAGTTATCGAAAAAAAGCGTAAACACCGACGGTGGTCCTTTTGGTGCTGTCGTTGTAAAAGACGGAAAAATCATTGCAGAAGGCATAAACAGGGTAACAGCGCACAACGACCCGACGGCACATGCCGAAGTAAATGCCATAAGAGCTGCGGCAAAAAAATTGCAAACTTTTGATTTGTCGGGCTGCGAGCTTTACACTTCCTGCGAACCCTGCCCGATGTGTTTAGGCGCGTTGTACTGGTCGCGTGTGGATAAAATATATTATGCAAACACAAAACAAGATGCGAAAAATATCGGATTCGACGATTCGTTTATCTACGAAGAGATAGAAAAACCTATTGCCGAACGAAAAATCCCGACAATACAACTGATGCGAGACGAGGCAATGGCAGCATTTAAGCTTTGGCAAAACAAAACCGACAAAACCGAATATTAATTTGCGAAATCTTTATGATTTAGAAAATTTAACGAACGAAATATAAACAAAGAAATATTTACTAACAGCTACATGATTATAAGGCGAAAGCGATAGGCGATGTTTCTCCATCACCTATCACTTATCACTCATAAAATTATAAACAGATGAAACGCTTGATTGTTATTACCGGACCGACAGGAATTGGCAAAACCGATGTGAGTTTGTTTTTGGCAAAAAAGCTGAAAACCGAAATTATTTCTGCCGATTCAAGGCAAATTTACAAAGAAATGACGATTGGCACGGCTGTTCCCGCGAAAGAAGAGCTTGCGGAAATAAAACACCATTTCATTCAAAACAAGTCGATTTTTGAGTATTACAATGCAAGCATGTTTGAAATGGAAGTGATTGAATTATTGAAATCGCTCCACGAGAAATACGACAATATTATCATGGCGGGCGGTTCGGGAATGTATATTGATGCTGTTTGCAAGGGAATCGACGATTTGCCGACAAGCGATCCGCAATTGCGCCAAAAACTCATTGAGCAGTGGAAAACACAAGGAATTGAAAGCCTCAGATTTGATCTGAAAAAATTAGACCCTGAATATTATAAAATTGTAGATCTAAAAAATCCGAAAAGAATGCTAAAAGGCTTAGAAGTTTGTCTAATGACAGGTAGAACATATACTTCGTTCAGGAAAAATACGGTCAAAAAAAGAGCTTTTGAAATTCTTACAATCGGCTTAGAACTCGAACGGGAAGAAATTTACAACAGGATAAATCAACGAGTTGATGTAATGATGGATACAGGCTTGTACGACGAGGCAAAAGCCTTGTATAAACACAAAGAACGAAACGCGTTGAATACCGTCGGGTACAAAGAGATATTTGCGCACTTTGACGGAGAATATGATTTGGAAAAAGCAGTCGAACTCATAAAAAGAGACTCGCGCAGGTATGCAAAACGACAATTGGCTTGGTTCAAAAAAAACAGAGCAACAAAATGGTTTAGTCCATTCGAGAAAGAAAGTATTTTCAAGTATGTAAATTCGATGATCAAGGAAAATACATAAACATATTTTCGTGATTTTGTATGCGCGCAGATGTCTTTGTTTTCAAATAAGTTGTGCCGGTCTGACAAAGCCTGTGAACGAAATTTCTAAGCTAAATGCCTTAAATGACAACAAAAAGACTAAAAATATTGATTATCAAAAAAATATAAAATTTAATTAAAGTAGAAAAGTAAAACAAGCTTTACATTTTTGTTCTTTTTTCTCAAAAAAAACATTAAGGATAAAAAAATAGCATTAAAATGTTGATTTATACGTATATTTCGCAAATAAAATGCAGAATCTGCATAGAAATCAAAACATTAAAAACGAATTGATAAACAAATACTTGAAGAAGTATCACGATAATATAAATTGAAAGAAAGCAAATTATTCGGAAAACAGCGATGGAAAATCCCAAAGAATATACCTTTAGTGTTGTTGTTCCGGTGTATAACAGACCGGACGAAATAGACGAACTGCTGCAAAGTCTGCGCCAACAAACATACAAGCAATTTGAAATAATAATTGTAGAAGACGGCTCAAAAAACGGCTGTCATGAAGTTGTAAAAAAATACGAAAAACAACTGAATATAAAATACTATTACAAAGAAAATACGGGTCCGGGAACAACAAGGAACTATGGTGCGGAACGCGCACACGGCGATTATCTTGTATTTTTCGACTCGGATTGTATTATTCCCGAAAAGTATTTTGAAATCGTAAACAAGGCATTGAATAAAAACAAATTAGATGCTTTCGGCGGACCTGATATGGCTCACGAATCGTTTACGGTAATCCAAAAAGCGATCAGCTATTCAATGACTTCGTTTTTGACCACAGGCGGCATCAGAGGAAGCAAAAAAAGCATGGAAAAATTCCACCCGCGCAGCTTCAATATGGGCTATACGCAAGAAGTGTTTGAAGCAACGGAAGGTTTTTCGACAATGCGCTTTGGCGAAGACATCGACATGAGTATCCGCATCGTAAAAAAAGGCTTCTCGACAGGGCTGATAAAAGAAGCAGGCGTTTTTCATAAAAGACGCACCGATTTCCGAAAATTTTTCAAACAAGTACACAACTCCGGAATTGCTCGCATAAATTTGTTCAAAAGACACCCCGAATCGTTAAAAATTGTGCATACTTTTCCTGCAATTTTCACAATAGGTTCAAGTTTGTGTCTTATTTTAGGATTTTTCAATTGGCTCTTCCTTGCCCCTCTCCTACTCTACGCCATACTGATTTTTCTTGACTCATTGCGACAAAATAAACATTTGCTTGTTGCTATATTTTCCATTGCGGCATCATATATTCAACTTTTCTCGTATGGTTTGGGTTTCATCAGGGCGGTTTGGAAAAGAATTATCAAAAAAGATAAAGAATTTCATGCGTTTCGGAAAAATTTTTACAAATAAAAGTGTTTTAAACTTTCAAATGTCCCATTTTGCTAAACACATCAGAATTTTAAGCATGATAGCAAGCAAAGTTTGATGTAAAAGTTTAAATGACTTCATTAAACGCACATAAAATGACAAAAGAAGAAGCCCTAAATCGAGTTGCGGCACTTTGTGCAAGAAGCGAAAAATGCGCGGCTGACATCAGGAGAAAATTGGAAAAACTTAAACTTGAAAAAACAACAATAGACGAAATAATACATTACCTGACAGAGCAAAAATTTATTGATGAAGAACGCTATGCAAGAGCTTTTGCCAACGATAAAATGCGTTTTAACAAATGGGGAAAAAACAAAATCAGGTTTTCGCTTAGGCAAAAAAACATCAATAAAACACGGATAGATGAAGCAATAGCCAATATCGCACCAAAAGAATACGAGGAAATAATGAAAAACGAACTTGCGAAAAAAAATAAGCTCATAAAAGAGAAAGAAATCTACAAAAGAAAACAAAAATTACTTCAATTTGCTGCTTCGAGAGGAATCGAGGAACATTTGGCATACGAACTAATTGATTTAATTGTACAAAAAAATTAATTTTACCCAATAAAAAAAATAACAACACAATGGCAAATATTGATCAAGTAAAAGAGATTATAAAACGACTGGATTCGTTGAGGAGGTTTCTTTGACATCGAAAAGCAAAAAATACAATTAGACGAAGAAGAGAAGAAAACACATGCGACCGATTTTTGGGACAATCCGCAAAAAGCAGAAGAGCAGTTGAAAATTATCAGCGGAATAAAAAACCGAATAACAGCCTTTGACGAGCTTGAACGTGAAGTTGAGGATCTGCAAGTGATTTTTGATTTCATGAAAGAAGGCGAGGCTGACGAAGCTGAAGTTGATGAACAGTATGCAATTGCGCTGAAAAAAATTGAAGACCTCGAGTTGAAAAACATGCTCCGAAAAAAAGAAGATAAGCTCGGCGCGATAATAAAGATAAACTCGGGAGCCGGCGGCACCGAAAGCCTCGACTGGGCAGAGATGCTAATGCGCATGTATATGAGATACGGCGAGATAAACAAATACAAAGTCAGCACGCTTGATTATCAGCAAGGCGAAGAAGCCGGTGTTAAATCTGTCATCTTACAGATTGAGGGCGAGTTTGCGTATGGATACTTAAAAGGCGAAACAGGGGTTCATCGTTTGGTGAGGTTGTCGCCATTCAATGCGGCGCACAAGCGACAGACAACTTTTGCGTCTGTTTTTGTGTCGCCAATAGTTGATGAGTCTATAAAAATTGATATAAATCCTTCAGACATCAGCTGGGACACGTATCGTTCGGGAGGTGCAGGAGGACAAAACGTTAATAAAGTAGAAACAGGAGTCAGGCTCAGGCATATTCCCTCCGGCATTGTGATTGAAAACACCGAAACACGCTCGCAACTGAAAAACAAGGAAAATGCCATGCGCTTGCTCAAATCGCAACTCTACGAACAAGAGCTGCAAAAAAAACGAGAATTGCAAGCCGAACTCGAAAGCCAAAAGAAAAAAATAGAATGGGGATCGCAAATCAGAAGCTATGTTTTGCACCCCTACAAAATGGTGAAAGATTTAAGAACAAATGTTGAATCAACAAATCCGCAAGCGGTTTTAGATGGTCAATTAAATGATTTTATTAAAGCATTTTTGATGGAATTTGGCGGGAAAATGTAAAAAAAGCGTCCTGAAAATAGTTTAGAGCTTAGCATAAGCTAAAAAATTTTTTCCCGACCCTGTCAGGGTTTCAAACCCTGACAGGGTCGGGAAAAAAAACAACAGCAAAAAGTATTGTTCATAAATAAACGAAGAATAAAACTTTCGCAGCTATATCAACATAGCGAAGACACAACAAATCATGGAAATTATCGCCCCATATTCTTTCTTATTATTAGACCAAGCCGGATTTTTGTAATCTATACGAAAAAGACTAACTATCAATAATATTAATGCTGCAATTATAATTCCGATTTTAATTTTACTCATATTTTTAGTTTTTTACAGAAGCTGATTTTTTTTGCAAGATATTCAAACTTTTTTTAAGACTAAAATTTATTCATATTTTTCCACTTAGCCAAACTACTTATTTTTAAGATTTTAATTTTTAATTATGGGTATTTCATGATTTAAAACATATAAAAAAAAATTTCCCGACGCAACCTTTAAGGCTTTTTTTGTGTCATATATATAAAGGGCTGTTTGTTTTGGCAAATTAGAAACAACACCTCTTTCATGGTCTTTACAACAAACAAAACGTATAAAATTTTAAACTTTTTTAACATGAAAAAACTAATTTTATTAAGTGCATTTGCAGCACTTTTTTTGTTTGCACTTGTGAGTTGCGAAAAGAAAGAAAATGCAAACCTTGATACATTGGGAAATGTGCAAAAGGAAAATACAGAAAAAAATTGCTACGCAAATCCCGACGACAAATACGAATACACTGTTGTTCCCGGCATGAAGCAATGGCAGGAATTAGCATCTATAGATGAGGCTTTTGAAATTTGTCAACTACCCGACGATGTTCTTAAATCAATTTCCACCAAAGGTTTAATTGATGCACTGGTACATTCGCCAATGTTTACAGGACATTATTTATTGTCAAGTTCCAGCCCTGTCGCCACATGGCACAGATTGTATTCAAAACTAAATAGTGCAAAGGAGTTGTTTAATAGAGAAAATTCGGGAGATATTCTTGTCGAATATTACAAGGAAATTGATTTATCTTGTATAAATCAATCGTATAACGAAATAGAAAAGGTAACAGAATTAGAGAGGCTTTTTGGGATTGAGTTTTTATTTACAAAACCTGAAATTCTAAAAAAAATTAGTACACAAAATAAACAAGAATTAGTGAAATATTTATTGAAAAATTACGAAAACAATACAAATAATTATTTTACTGTCATTGCGATAGCATCAGTATTGTATAATGACAACTATACGCCATTGGTGGAATATTACAAAAAAAATACGAATCTGTACGAAATGAATATTCTTGTCGGTTACTTTTTAGATGATAATCAAAGAAGCGAAATAATTTCTTTTGCTAAACTATTTATAATGTAAAAAAACACAACATTATTAATATAGATTAGGTCGATAGGTCAAACGCATGAAATCAATTAATCAACATCTTATAAATTTCGTGCGTTTGATAACTTTTGTCTTGTATTAATTTTGTACTTAACCGAAAGTTTCATACTTTTCTGCCTGTTTTTCGTGTACTCATCAGTTGCAATCAGGACAACAAGCGAGCCAATAAAAAAATATGGTCAATAATTCTAAAAATGATAACGAATTGAAAAAGGTTTTAAAAGAACGAAATCTTAAATAAATGAAGGCAACACATAGAAAATAAAAAAATGACAAAATATAAGAGAGTATTATTAAAACTTAGTGGCGAAGCACTTCTCGGCAGTCAAAATTCCGGGATTGATTCTGCTGTTTTAATGGATTATGTCAATGAAATAAAAGACGTTGTAAGCTCAGGCGTTGAGCTTGCCATTGTCATTGGCGGTGGAAATATTTTTCGAGGTCTGACAGGCATCGAAGCCGGATTTGACCGTGTGAAAGGCGATTATATGGGAATGTTGGCAACCATGATCAACGGTCTTGGAATGCAGTCAGCTTTTGAACGAGTCAATCAGAAAGCACGATTGCTTACCTCGATTCGCACAGAACCCGTTGCCGAGTTTTACTCGAAAGCAAAAGCAATTGAAGCCTTGCAACACAAGGAAGTAGTGATTTTTTCAGGAGGAACAGGTTCGCCTTATTTTACAACAGACACCACCGCCGCTTTGCGCGCACTTGAAATTGAAGCAGAGGTCTTGCTGAAAGGAACTCGCGTAGATGGAATTTATACCGACGATCCGGAAAAAAATCCGAATGCAAGAAAATTTGAAACCATCTCTTTCGACGAAGCATATCGGAAAGGATTAAAAATTATGGATCTGACAGCTATTACCATGTGTCAAGAAAACAAAGTCCCGATTGTTGTTTTTGATATGAACACCAAAGGAAATCTTAAAAAACTCCTGTCGGGCGAAAACATCGGAACGCTTGTTCATTTATAGCTTATCAAAAAAAAAAGAGACCGAAGTAAAGAAAAATGCCTATGCTTTATACAAAATAAGGATATTTTTCTAACTTTGTTGCTAATCGTATAAATAAAAAAAACGAACACAATGAACGAAGAAGTTGAATTATATCTCGAAGATGCGCAAGAAAGCATGGGAAATGCAGTAAAACATCTTGAAAAAGAATTTGTTAAGGTTCGCGCAGGAAGAGCCAATCCTCAGATTCTTGACGGAATAAAAGTTGATTATTACGGCGTAGAAACACCTTTGGCGCAGGTTGCCAACCTGTCGGTGCTTGATGCACGCACGCTTGTGGTGCAGCCATGGGAAAAAACAATGATCAAGCCTATTGAAAAGGCGATTATGAAAGCAAACATTGGCTTGAATCCGGCAAATAACGGCGAAATTATTCGCATTAATATTCCGCCATTGACCGAGCAACGCAGAAAAGAACTGGTTAAACAAGTGAGAAGCTTGGGCGAAAATGCCAAAGTAAGCGTCAGAAATTCGCGTCGAGACACAAACGATGCTTTAAAGAAAATGCAAAAAGAAGGGCTTTCGGAAGACTTGGTCAAAGATGCCGAAAACGAAGTGCAGAAATATACAAAAAAATATTCCGATAAAATCGACGAACTTACTTCTAAAAAAGAAAGTGAAATAATGACTGTTTAAATTTGATTGGGGCAGAAAAATTTCTGCCTCTTTTTAACCGTTTTCTGCAAGCCGACACCAACCCACAGTCAAGCACATTTCATTCTGCTTGTAACCTCACAAAATAAAAAGAGCTTGCTTTGTCCCTCGCTGATGATTAGAATTTTATATGTCGAAAAAAATTGCATATGAACGTAAAATTTCATAACTTCGTTAAACTCGAAATATGCAAAAGAAAATCTAATGGAAGAAAAAAAACTCATACAAGCATTAGGATTTAAACCTAAAGAAAATACCTCTGGAATATTTCACAAGAAATACAATAGCTACGCTATTGAAATTGATTTTGAGAAAAAACAATTTGACTTCGGAAACAAAATAACCGCAGGAAGAGAAACAACTCAAAATTTTTCGCAACAAGAAAATTGGG
>PDWJ01003409.1_pt1 | contig 15242 bp, 8 predicted proteins | sample 1430881 | NCBI WGS metagenome assembly PDWJ01 (sample SAMN01162460, study PRJNA174530) | Oral metagenome, whole genome shotgun sequencing project. | biome: Marine environment; feature: Marine mammal; material: Swab sample of the gingival sulcus; isolation source: swab sample of gingival sulcus... | reverse complement strand
AAACCATTGGCAGAAAAGACATCTCATCCATAATCAATGCGATCGATCAACTCATTGAAAAATTAATTTCAGATCACGAAAAATCCTTTTTTGACTGAAGAAAGTCGGGGCATTTGGATAGTCAAGTGCCCTTTATCTTTTTGATGTTACTCTTGCTTCCAAGCCCTTGTCATCTCACGTTTACCCGGAGGTCCAGGAAGCGACTCAACTGTAAAACCAAGCGATTTTAAATCTCTCTTCAGCTGTCCTCTGGCCGAATACGTAACCAATGCTCCGCCCACCTTTAATCCATCGAACATCTTCTTTAAAATTTCAAGGTGCCACATTTCCGCTTGTGCGCGAGGTCCAAACGCATCGAAATAAATCAAATCGAAATGATTAGAAGGCATTGCAAACGATTCGATCTTCGCCTCCACCTTTTTCAACGAAAACAATTCATCAATTTGAACCATTTTGTTCCAATCAGCCTGATGAATCGACTCGAAATCTTTCGCGTATTCTTCTCCAATTAATTCAACATAATTGAGAACACTTATTTCCGATTGATTTACAGGAAAAGCCTCAATGCCTGTATATTTAATCTTTGATTTCGATCGAACTTTAGTTAGAAACGCATTTAACCCCGTTCCAAACCCCATCTCGAAAATCGAAATTGTATCTACATTTTTCGCTTCCATGCTTCGTAAACCATATTCAATAAAGACATGCTCGGCCTCTTGAATTGCGCCATGCGTTGAATGATAGTTTTCATCCATGTCTGGCAAGTAGATCGTAGTTGATCCGTCAGACGTTTGAATAATTTCACGTTTCATGCTACGAAGTTAATCAATAAATGAAGGACAATTCCACCATTTATTTCCCTTTCGAATAATCTGCTAAGTGTATCTTCTAATTCAAGAAATTCCGCACAAAAACCAGCGCTTTAATGCTCATTTTTCAACCTGTGTCAGCCCTTCCAACTCATTTCAACAATTGTTCATAACCTTCCTTAACATCTTTTTCATAAACCAATCAAAAAAAATTAAATCACACGAAAAACTCTACGTATCTTTGAACTATGGAGAACAATCAGGATCGATCACGATCAGCAATTAAACGTACAAATAGAGCAGCTATCTCTGCGCAAGAGTTGGGAGGAAAAGTTCCACCACAAGCGGTAGACCTCGAACAAGCCGTTTTGGGAGCGATGATGCTCGAAAAAAATGCTGTAACTGAAACGATTGACATTCTCTCACAGGAAAGTTTTTACGATCCGAAACATCAGTACATCTTTGCTGTCATTAAAGATTTATTCGGTACATCAAAGCCCATTGATATCCTAACAGTTATCGATAAATTGAAACGAAATGGCGAATTGGAAGCAGCTGGAGGTGCAGCATACGTATCTCAATTAACCAGTCGAGTTGCCTCTACCGCTCACGTTGAATTTCACGCCCGAATCATTTCTGAGAAACACATCAAGCGCGAGTTAATTCGCATGTGTACAGAGGTTATGCGTGATGCATTTGACGATACCAATGATGTATTCGATGTACTCAACAAAGCAGAAGGTGATCTCTTCAAGATTGCAGAAAACAACATGGGGAAAGCCGTGGATGTGATGCAAAATGTGGTTCGAGAAGCCATTGAAGAAATTGAAGCAGCCGCCCAAAACTCCGACGGTATTTCTGGAATCCCAACAGGATTCTTCGAACTGGACAAACTTACATCAGGTTGGCAACGATCGGATATGATTGTAATTGCCGCTCGTCCTGCGATGGGAAAAACCGCTTTCGTTCTCTCGATGGCAAGGAACACAGCCGTAGATCACAACCAAGGAGTTGCCATATTCTCTCTCGAGATGTCTTCTGTGCAATTGGTTAAACGTCTGATTGCCTCAGAAACACGATTAAGTGCAGAAAAACTACGTAAAGGAGATTTGCGTGATGATGAGTTCCAGCAACTCCACACACGAATCAGCAAACTAGCAACAGCCCCACTTTACATTGACGATACACCAGGTATTAGTATTTTCGATTTACGTGCGAAATGTCGTCGTTTGAAAATGCAGTACGACATTCAAATGGTCATTATCGACTACTTACAGCTGATGACCGCAGGGGCGAAAACACAAGGAAATCGTGAACAAGAAATTTCATCTATCTCTCGCTCGATCAAGGAGATTGCCAAAGAATTGAACGTACCGATTATCGCTCTTTCTCAGTTGAGCCGTTCGGTTGAACAACGTGGTGGAGATAAACGCCCAGTTCTTTCCGACCTTCGTGAATCTGGAGCGATTGAGCAGGATGCCGATATCGTTTCCTTTATCTATCGACCAGAGTATTACGGATTCATGCAAGATGAAGAAGGAAACTCAAATGCAGGAGTTGGAGAAATCATTATTGCTAAGCATAGAAATGGTGCACTTGATTCGGTAAGGCTTCGATTTATCGGTCAGTATGCCCGCTTCGACAACTTGGAAGGTTTCGATGATTCTGAACAAGACACTATGCCAAGTCAACTGGGGGCCAACAACGATTTCGATGCACAAGCAGGTAACACCTACACCATTCCAAGTAAGATGAATTCATTTGATGATGAAATTGATTTAGACAGTTCTGGTGAAGATGTTCCATTTTAGGTAGGATTTTTGTAGCTTTAGTAGATATGAAATTTATTCTCGTCCTTTTTACAACACTCAGCTTTGCTTTTCAATCGAATGCATCCCAAATTCTCATCCCAATGGATGAAACGCAATCGAACCATTTGAAAGCGTATGGAGTTGCTTTTTATTTATTAGAAAATGAGATCGTTATCGACTGGTTATTGAACTATCGAGGAGGATCTTTTTTAACACCTCATTCTACGGGAATTGAGGAAGAATTATTACTTCGCGGAGTTTCCTACGAGGTTGTAGCCGATGGACAAGCAAACTCGATAAAGAATAAGATTGCCAACCCAGAAGAAAACATGGAGACGGTTCAACTCGAGAAAGCGCCAAAAATTGCCGTATATACGCCGAGTGGAAAAATGCCGTGGGACGATGCCGTTACTTTGGTATTAGAGTACGCAGAAATCCCTTACGATAAAATTTATGATTCTGCGGTGGTCATGGGTGTTCTTCCTGAATACGACTGGCTTCACTTACACCATGAAGATTTTACAGGACAATACGGTAAATTCTACGCACGCTACAGAAATTACCCATGGTACAAAGAACAAGTGCGAACGTTGGAAGCATCAGCAGCAGGACTTGGATTTGGAAAAGTTTCTGAAATGAAATTGGCTGTTGCTACGAATATCAAGAACTTTGTAATTGGTGGAGGCTTCCTTTTTACCATGTGTAGCGGTACAGATAGCTTCGACATTGCCTTAGCAGCACACAAGACAGATATTTGCGAAAGCATGTTTGATGGAGATCCAGCTCACAGAAATTGTCAAGCGGAACTCGATTTCAATAACTCATTTGCTTTTGAGGATTTTACATTGGAGCGAGATCCTTTGGTCTACGAATATTCAAACATTGACGGAACCGATCTCAGAAACTCCTTCGTTTCAGAAGAATCAGCTGCGAAAACGGATAAATTTTCCCTCTTTGAATTTTCGGCGAAATGGGATGTTGTTCCGACCATGTTAACACAATGCCACACAGACGTAGTGAACGGCTTCATGGGGCAAACAACCGACTTTAAAAAGGATTTTATCAAGCCGAATGTACTCATCCTTGGTGAAACAAAACAATACGGCACCGCTCGTTATATTCATGGAGAAATGGGACAAGGAACATGGACATTCTACGGAGGTCATGATCCAGAAGATTACCGACATATTGTTGGCGATCCCCCCACCGATTTGGACCTACACCCGAACTCACCTGGATACCGTTTGATTCTCAACAACATTCTGTTCCCTGCAGCCAAAAAGAAAAAACGTCAAACGTAAAAAAGGCATAGCTCTCGCAGTGACACTCAATCCTAGAAAGACTTTAACGCATCCAGAGTAACTTTTGGCGTAGAATCAAATAATCGATTTGTAATCAATTTGTTTTAAAATGGTTTAGAATTTTGTAATTTGAAGCAAAATCTAAACTGTAATTTAAAACTACTCTATGAAACTATCTGCGTTTCTAGTTGCTTTGGGACTGGTCTCCTTTGGATATTCTCAAACAACTACAACAACCGTAAACTCATCGAATGCCGTCTCAAACGGACAAATTTCCAAGAGTTCCTTTCAGCAAAACGGCAATTTTTCCGCCAGTTCGAATCCCGCTTTTGGAACCTTACAACCCAACCCAACACCAAGTGGACAATCTACTTGTAAAGCCCATGATCTAACGCAACAGCATTATGCAGACCGTGGATTATTGAATGAATTCAATCAAAGTGCTTTACTTGGCGCTCAAACGATTTCGGCACAAGGAATGCCCGAAACACCTGGAGTTAATACCATCTCCGTTATTTTTCACGTTGTTCACAATCCGAATAACCCTGCAGAAAATGTATCGAATGCATTGATCATGCAAGTGTACAACGATCTTGTTGAGGATTTCCAATTACTCAACGCGAATGCCTCGAACGCACGTACAAATCCACCATTTAACTTTGTTCCTGCTGATGCTAATATCAACTTCTGTCTTGCGACACAAGATGAATCGGGGACGCCATTGGCAGAAATTGGAGTCGTACGCGTTGCAACCACCGAAGAATGGTACGATTCCGACGGAGGCGAAGAAAACAAAATGAAATCTTCCGCGACAGGAGGATCACAAATTTGGGACAGAAACCAATACTTAAATGTATGGATTTGTGACATTTCAAACGGAGCCAATTCAGGAACCGCAGGATATGCATACCGCCCTACCCCAACACTTCTTCCCTCTTCAAACATAGATGGAATCGTATTAGACTACAACCTCGGAATGAACAACGAAAATGTTCTTACGCACGAAGTTGGACATTACCTCGGTTTGGATCACACTTGGGGCGGCTCAGGTGGATGTACAAACGATGATGGATTTTCTGACACCCCTCAAACTGCAGGACCATCTTTCAATTACCCTGGTTCTTGCTCTGGTTCTCAAACAACGTGTTCTTCAATCGAAACGCAGTACGAAAACTACATGGATTATTCGAACTGTACTGTGATGTTTACGCAGAATCAGGCAGATTACATGCTATCTATTCTTCAAGGAATCCGAAGCTCATTATTGATCTCACCTGGATGTGACCCAACCAACACACCACCAAACTCAGCATTCTCATCGGTTCCAGTTGGTCCTGGTCCCGTAGTAGTTCCTGTTAACGGTGCTGTCAACTTCTTTGATGAATCAACCAATGTTCCCACATCATGGGCATGGACAATTTCAGGAACTCAAACAACTGATTGGGATTACATTGGAGGAACAAGTGCCACCTCTCAGAATCCACAAGTTGAATTCTACACTCCAGGATTTTATGACATAACACTCACAGCTTCTAACAGTTTTGGTGCTGATCTCACTCCTGCTAGTGAAACCGGCTACATTCAGGTAGTTGCACCAACTTCAGGAATAGCTTGTGATACACTTAGAAATTGGGATCCAACAGACGCCTTCTCTTACTATAATGTTCCCGCAACAAATGGTGCTTGGGGATACATTCCTGGACATGCCCATTTAGATTTATACGGTGACGGATCTTCTGTTGAAGATGCCTTGCAATATGCTGAGCAGTTCTCGTATGTAGGAGTTGCCGAAGTTAGACGTGTAAGAATGCCATTCTTCATTGTAGATGACGTAGCTCCAACAGGAGGGTCTATCGAAGTTAGAGTTTACGACGACAACAATGGAGCCAATCCAGGAACCATCCTTGCATCCGAAACCGTGCTTTTATCCGACTTAACAAGCGGGACTTGGAATGAAATTGATTTCACAACACCTGCTACCGTTAGTGGAACGTTCTTCGTTGGTATGGAACTACAATATGGTGCTGCTCAGGATACCATTCTCGTAGGAATCACAAACACCGCAGCTAGTGGTAACCCATCCTTTTTCATGGAAATGGATACCTACGGATGGCTCAACTCAGGACTTCTCGGAATTAACGAATCCATTGCCATGGATGTAATGTTATCCAACGGACCTGCTCCTGTCGCGACATTTACAGCATCTGGAGATTCAATTTGTGTGGGCGGAACGATAACAGCAAATGGCTCGGGATCTACTAATGTGACAGATTACTTCTGGTATTTAACAGATAATCCTTTCACGAATGTGATTTCATCCTCAAATGCCCCAACAAATGATTACTCGCCTTCACCTGCTGGTGATTACAGTATCTTCTTGTTCGGAGACGGTTCGTGTCAAACAGATGCTGTCGTGTTAGACATCGTGGTTGCCGATCCTGTTTCAGCTACAGTTTCAGCCACGCCCACAACTTGTGGATTGAACAACGGCTCCATTACCGTTTCTGGAATGACAGGAGGAAATGGAACCTACTATTATAGCTTAGACGGAATTAACTATCAAACGAGTCCAACATTCAATACACTTCCTTCGGGAACATATGATGTTTGGGTTGCAACAATCGGCGATGCATGTGAAACAATGTATACTGTAACAATCAATCCTTCTTCAGGCTTCACTGCAGGAATTAGTCCGAACGTTTCAGTTTGTCCCGGAGGAAGTACATCAATTACAGCTTCTGGCGGTGTATCATATCAATGGTTCGATGGATCAATGCCTTTGGGAACAACAGCATCCATAACGGTATCACCTGCAGCTCAAACACAATACTCTTGTCTTGTTACAGACGCTTCTGGATGTCAGTCTACAGTATACACTACCGTTTCTGTTTTCACTCCAGCAACAGCACCTGTAATCACAGCTTCAGGATCACTTTCGATATGTTCAGGAACTTCAGTTGATCTATCGTCTTCGTACGCTACGAACAATGTTTGGTCAACAACTGAAACGAGTTCTACCATTACCGTATCTACGGCAGGATCATATACTGTTACATACACGGATGGAAACGGATGTACTTCGACTTCTGCTCCAACAGCAGTAACGGTTGTACCAACTCCAACAATTGCATCAGGAACTATTTCTGATCCATCCGCTTGTGGAACGGCTACAGGTTCTATCGAAATTTCTGGTTCAGGAACAGGAGACCTGTCATGGACAGGAACAGCTACAGGAAGCGCAAACAACGTTTCGTTACCACATATCGTTACGGGACTTGCAGCTGGATCTTACAACTTCACATTTGTGGATGGAAGTACTGGATGTACGTCAAATGTATTGGCGCAAGGTTTAAATGATCCGAATCCTCCAGCAACACCAACCATTACCGCGAGCGGAACAACAACTTTCTGTGAAGGAGGTTCAGTAGACTTATCTTCTTCTTACGGTACAGGAAATACGTGGTCAACATCAGAAACAGCATCAACCATCACAGTCACGACAACTTCAACCGTTTCCGTAACTTATACAGATGGCTCTGGATGTTCTTCGACTTCTGCTCCAATCATGATTACGGTTAATCCTCTTCCGAATCCACCAACCATTACAGCTGGCGGTAGCACTACATTCTGTGAAGGAGGATCAGTAGATTTGACATCTTCTCAAGGAACAGGAAATGTTTGGTCAACTTCGGAAACTACACAAACAATATCTGCAACAACCGATGGAACATATACGGTAACCTATACAGATGCAAATGGCTGTTCGGAGACCTCTACTCCATTCACCGTTACCGTTAATCCGCTACCAACAGTTACTCAAACACCGCTTGGTTTAGTATGTGAATACGACCCTAGTTTCACCTTAACGGGAGCTAGTCCTGCTGGTGGAACCTACTCTGGTACTGGTGTGAGTGGTTCACTATTTGATCCTGCTGTTGCGGGAATCGGAATTCACCCGATCACTTACGAATATACCGACGGAAATGGCTGTACGAATAGTGCAACAGAGAACATTGAGGTAGATGGATGTACATCGATTGAAGAGTACATTCAGGAGCAAATTAACGTGTATCCAAACCCAACTTCTACCATTGTGAATGTAGAATTAAAAGGAGCATTCTCTACTTCAATGACAGATGCAAAAGGAAGAGTTGTCTTTGAAGGAAGCGGAATTGATGTGATGAATATCAATACAGAATCATTTGAATCTGGTGTATACTTCCTCCAAATTCAAAACGATGAATTCCAGGCAACGATTCGCGTTGTAAAGAATTAACGTAAATAAATCACTAATGCTACGCTCGGTTCTCAATGAGAATCGAGCGTTTTTTTTTATTTACAGTTATGGAAACTCTCCTAACTTCACATCTCTCTATAAAAAACGGAATATGAGACTACTTGACATCTGCCTGATAGTAACGATTACACTCTCGCTTTTCTCTTGCGGTACTATGGAAAAAACCTGCAAGGAGAAATATCCAGAACTAGAAGTTACGGGGTCACTGGAGGTAACAAACTATTCCGTTGAAAAAATAGGAGCTCAAACGTGTTCAATTCATGGAGAAATGATCGATGAAAACAGTGAACCTATTTTGGGAATGACCATTCACAGGCAAGATCCGCTCATGGGAACAACTCTGGACCCAGAGGGAAGCTTTGACCTGAAAAATATTCCTCCAGGAGAACATACATTCATTTTTCGATATCCTGGAATGAGTGAAAGTACCATCACACTTGATCTCGTCGCAGGTGATCGTGTTCAACTTGATGGAATCATCGGACCATTTGACAGTCAGATACGACTAGAAAAACCCATCATCTACCTCTACCCAGAAGAAACAACCAAGATCAATGTCTCTTTGCAATTCGATGGAGCATTAACCACCACTTACCCTAAATATCCAAAGGATGGATGGAAAGTAACCGCAAAACCAGACGGAACTTTAACCGATCCAACTGGAAAGGAATATTACTCCCTGTATTGGGAAGGTAAACCGCGAAAACCGCTAGCAATGACTAATGGATTTGTTGTTTCGAAAGAAGAGATAGTTCCATTTTTAGAGGAAAAACTAGCACTACTCGGCCTCACCCCAAGAGAAGCCAATGAATTCATCATTTTTTGGCTACCAACTTTGGAAAAGAATGCATTCAATGCCATTCATTTTAGTGGAAACGATTATTTGGAACAAGCGCAGCTTACAATAACGCCAGCCCCTGAAACAATGATTCGAATTGCTATGGTATTCCAAGGATTAGACGCTCCCATTGAGATCCCCGAACAAGATTTAACTCCACTCCAAAAAAGCAGGAAAGGATTTACAGTGGTTGAGTGGGGCGGTCAAGAAATACCGAAGTCATTCTCTTTAAGAATATAGAAAAAGAACGTGCTTGAAACAAACACGTTCTTTACGTAAAGATCATTCGTTCAACGTATCATACAGACGATTTTCAATGAATTGATCGAGCAATTTAATCAGTGTATGCACTTCATTCTTCTGATCGTATGAATGTTCATTTCGATACAATTTGAGTTCCACTTGAACTTCGAATAATTTCTTTAATAAATCATGCTTCGCTGAATTTGCTTGTTGATACGGCTTCAATGTTGTTTTCATATTTCTGTTTTTGGCGAGTGAAACGATGCGGATGATATCAATGCAAGACCTGCGCAGCAGTATATTTAGTCTTGAAGAGATAGAGGACGCATCGTACATTTGCCATGAAACAAAGAAATGTGAATCAACTGCAGAAGCATTCAAAAGCAAGAAGAATAGCGAATATGGAATCAAAAAAGCCCGAACTCAAGAATGAATTCGGGCTTTAACTTTATCTCAGCAACGTATCACACGTCGATGTTTGCATATTTCGCATTGCGCTCAATGAAATCACGTCTTGGTGGAACTTCATCCCCCATCAACATAGAGAAGATTTGATCACTTTCTGCCGCGTTATCAATTGTTACTTGACGAAGTGTTCTAAACTCTGGATTCATTGTAGTATCCCACAACTGCTCCGCGTTCATCTCCCCAAGACCTTTGTAACGCTGTACATTTACTGAAGATTCTGAACCAGATCCTTTCATCTGTTGAATGAGTCGATCTCGTTGATTATCATCCCAAGCGTACTCCGACTTTGCACCCTTCTTCACCTGATACAAAGGAGGCGTAGCAATATAGATATATCCAAGCTCGATCAACTCCTTCATGTAACGGAAGAAGAACGTCAAAATTAAAGTTTCAATGTGCGAACCATCGACGTCGGCATCACACATGATGATGATCTTGTGGTAACGCAATTTTTCAGTATTCAGTGCACGTTGATCTTCTTCTGTTCCTACACGAACACCTAATGCTGTGTAGATATTTTTGATCTCTTCATTCTCGAAGATTTTGTGCTGCATTGCTTTTTCCACGTTCAAAATCTTACCACGAAGCGGCATGATCGCTTGGAAAAGACGGTCACGACCTTGTTTAGCCGTTCCACCCGCCGAGTCTCCCTCTACAAGGTAAATCTCACATTCTGCTGGATCTTTCGAAGAACAATCGGCCAATTTACCTGGAAGTCCAGATCCCGACATGACGTTCTTACGTTGAACCATTTCACGCGCTTTCTTCGCAGCTTGACGTGCTTTCGCAGCCAAAATCACCTTCTGAACGATTGTTTTCGCGTCTGCTGGATGCTCTTCAAGGTACGTTGCAAGCATTTGGGAAACTCCCTGACTTACAGGCGCTGTTACCTCGCGGTTACCCAATTTTGTTTTCGTTTGACCTTCAAATTGAGGCTCTTGAACTTTCACAGAAACCACAGCTGTCAATCCTTCACGGAAATCATCTCCTTCGATCTCTACTTTTTCCTTCGCCAACATCCCCGAATCAGTCGCATACTTTTTCAAGGTATTTGTCAACCCACGACGGAAACCAGAAAGGTGTGTTCCTCCTTCGTGTGTATTAATATTGTTTACGTACGCTTGAATATTCTCACCGTAAGACGTGTTGTACGTCATCGAGACCTCTACAGGAATACCATCTTTTTCACCTTCGAAGTAAATAACATCTTCAATCAATGCTTCGCGGTTTCGATCGAGGTATTTCGCGAATTCTTTCAATCCACCTTCAGAATAGAATAATTCAGAGACGAACTTTCCATCATCGTCTGTCTCTCTTTCATCCGTCAAAGTGATTTTAATTCCTTTATTCAAGAACGCCAACTCACGCATACGAGCTGCAAGTGTGTCGTAATTGTACTTGGTCACTTCAAAAATCGAATCATCTGGTACGAACGTTACTGTTGTTCCAGTAATATCCGTTGTTCCGATTTCTCGTACCTCATATTGAGGTTTACCAATTTTATATTCTTGCTCAAAGATTTTTCCATCTCTGTGAACCGTTGCTTTCAAGTCTTTCGATAAGGCATTCACACAGGAAACCCCAACACCGTGGAGACCACCAGATACTTTATAGGTATCCTTATCGAACTTACCTCCTGCGTGTAAAACAGTCATTACAACTTCCAATGCCGACTTTTTCTCTTTCGTGTGCATTGCCGTTGGAATACCACGACCATTATCCGTAACCGAAATCGATTCTCCTTCGTGGATTATTACGCTAATCGTATCACAATGTCCAGCTAACGCTTCATCAATTGAGTTGTCGACAACCTCGTAAACCAAGTGGTGTAAACCTTTCACGCCTACATCACCGATGTACATCGCCGGTCTTTTTCTTACCGCTTCTAATCCCTCGAGGACCTGAATATTATCCGCTGCGTAATCTTGCCTTTTATTCTCTTCGCTCATAGTCAATTTTGGTTTTGGTTCCTCCCATCATCCATTTGGTCATTTTAAAACGATTTTAACGCTTTAACCATGATAAGGAGTCCCCAATTCAGTAACGAGCAAAGATAGTGATCTGAGGTGTAAATAACGAGCTAATTACGGGGTGAAAATGGGGAGTTATCAACAGTGTAACTTGGAAATTGTTAATATAGATAGACTGAAGGGTGCGAAAACTCAAAAATTGAACGATTCATAAACCTTGACGAAGTTCAACTCCTTACGCGTCTTGCATTCTAAATCGATTATTTTTCAATCAAGACATCTTTCAATTCGCATTTGGAACATTATTTGAATATATCAGTATAGACTATATAAAACAGTTCTTATTTATGAAGTTTTTTGCGTTTTTCGGTATGATTCTCATCTCCATCTCTGCTATTGCCGCAGATTTCGATCCTTCTGGGACCTGGCAAGGTGTGATGATTCGAAAAGGAACCAAAATGAAAGATGCATCGATTGTTTATTTTGATTTTGAGAAAAACGATGGTGTTGTGACGGGATACAGCCGAGAAGAAATATACGATTCCGACCTCTACTCGCTCAAAAAGGTCAACGCAGATCTAGATGAAAACGGTACACTTCACATTCGACAAATTGCGGAAACGAAAAGCAATAAAACGTCAAGAACCACGTGGTGTCGTGTATCAGCGAGTTTATCCTACGATCCAAAAACGGGTTACCTCACAGGTGAATACGTTGCGACAGATTGTAGACGCGTAGCAGGAGACTTCATTCTTTACCGTGCAGACTTTGAACTTCCCACCGATGGAGAAATGCCGTACACACAAATTTGGTTCAATCAATTCGTAAAAGATTATGCTGAAGGATTAAATGCACCCGAAATTCGAAAAATTGAACGCGACAATTTCGTATTTGAGCCCATTTTCTTCGATTATGACAAATATGAGATTAGAGAAGAGCACGAAGCTTTTCTGAACAGCATGATTAAAATCGTGAAAGGACACTCAGATTTGCGTGTAAAAGTGACAGGACACACCGACTCGGATGGATCTGACCAATACAATGATACGCTTTCGTACAATCGTGCTCAAGCTATTACCAATTACTTCGTAAAACGCGGATTAAGTTCAGATCGCTTAGTGATTGAGTTCAAAGGTGAACGCTCCCCTATCGACACGAACAAGAACCCGAAAGGAAAACAACGAAATCGTCGGGTGGATTTTGAGTTTATTTAGACAATTTGGTTTCGGGCTTCATCACTCCTCCACCTTCTGCGATTTCACCTTAAATTCGAAAATGATTCCAACCGAAGGTTGCAAAATTCCTGACGTGTTATCGATCAATTTTGTTTGATAGCGTGAAGGATCGTTCGGATCTGTTACGGGATTCCCATTTTCATCCTGTTCAACCAGTAAAATAGGCGCAAGCGTTGTTTGATACGCATAAGCATTTTGAATATCAAAATACAACTGCAACGACATCTTCTTCAGATCAAAACGCTTATCTACACGAATATTCAACTGATGATAATCCGTTCCTCTCTCCTGATTCAAGCGATTGTAATCTGGTAATCCTTGTCCATTGACATCCCACACTTGCTTAATCGAAGATGTTGCCACATCAATTGGCGTATATGGTGCTCCTCCTGAATACAACCATCTAAATCCAACTTCCCATCCTTTTTTGAAACGTTTTCCTGCTGTCAAAGAGACGATATTTTTACTATCCCATGAAGAGGGTGCATACGCCCCGTCTTTCGTCAAAAACTCTGAATTTACAAGCGTGTATGCTAAAATCCCATAAAATCCTTTGACGAGTTTCTGCTGGTACAAGAACTCTAAACCGTACGCTCGACCTTCTGAAGTAGATGTCACCGCTTCATTACCAATAACACCAAAATCAGACCCTACATTTGCGAGTGAAATCGAATCGTTGACAGAAAATGGATAATTGCTGTAATTCTTCCAGAATCCTTCCACTGAGAACTTCGCTTTGAATTCCGATAAGAACGAAGCTCCAGCAACAAAATGATCCGCTCGGATGTACTTTAAATCATTTTCCTTGTTGACCAATGTTCCAGTTTGATCTCTGAATCCGAGCACTGTGTACGAAGGCAACTGATGGAATCGAGCTACATTCGCACTAATCGACCACTGGGAATTGATACGGTAACTCAACGAAAGCATAGGCGACAACTGGTTCAGCGGATTCGATAAACTTGCTGAATACGTAGAAACATCCGTTCGTATACCCGCACTGACATCCAATCGCTTCTCAAAATAGGACTTACTCAGCTGCGCGAAGGCTGCACCTTTACTCAAGAACAAATTCGATTTAAAATCAACCTCTACTGGAGCTCCATTTACTACAACCTTATTATAGGTCGATGAAAAATAGCGCGCATATTCGTATCCTAATCCTGCCGTAAGGCGATAACCGTTTTTAATCAGCGTATTCTCAAAGCGCAACTTATTTTCTGCCTCAAATGAGCTATAATCCAACAAACGGTTTGCTTCCGACTCAACATTATTGAAGAATTTTTGAGAGATATTCTTGAGCATATTTCGGCTTGCCACCACACGCTGAAAACCGTTATCTCCATAATGAAGATAGTTCACTCCAATGGTATAATTCCACTGATCTTGCGTTGGAATATTCCCCAAATAGAATTCGTTCAATTCGCGCTGTTCTGGATCTGTTACTCCCTCATTTACTTTTTCATTCAGAACAAAATCATCCAGAGCACCCAATCCGATGATCGTAATCTTGTTCTTTTTATTGATTTCATAATTCACTTTAAACTGTGAGTCGTTGTAGGTCGGTAAAAACGGAAGCTTGAGCGCAGCAAATAGCAATTGAAGATACGATCGACGCACAGAGAAAATGAAATCTGCTTTTTTTCCGATGGGGCCATCCAACGTTAATGCCAAATCACTCGAACCTACAGCAATATTCGCTAAAAGTGCATCCTTATTTCCATCTTTCTGCTTGAAAGAAATCACAGAACTCAATCCATTGGCATAGTTAGCGGGAAATGCTCCAGAGTAGAAATCAACTTCACGAATGAAATTAATGTTGAGCAATCCGACTGGACCTCCACTACTTCCTTGCGTCGCAAAGTGATTGATATTCGGCACTTCTATTCCATCGAGGTAGAACTTATTCTCGCTCGGCGCACCACCACGAATAATGATATCGTTCCGAAAAGATGCAGGAGAAGCCACACCAGGAAGCGCTTGCAGCACGCGACTGACATCACGGTTCGCTCCAGGAAGACGCTCAATTTCAGTAGAATTCAAAGTCTTTAGCGAAACAGGCGATTCTTTGCTCTGCTCGAATGGTTTTGCAACTACCGTTACGTTATCTTCGACCTGTACTGAAACTGGCGTCATTGCAAAATTTAACTCAACAGAACGCGCATTTGTTACAGTAATATCATTGATAACGAGCGGTTCAAATCCATCAACAGTTGCTTCGAAGAAGTAAACACTTGGCGCAAGATTTTCGATGACAAATTCACCTAAAT
>PDWJ01009053.1_pt1 | contig 15243 bp, 13 predicted proteins | sample 1430881 | NCBI WGS metagenome assembly PDWJ01 (sample SAMN01162460, study PRJNA174530) | Oral metagenome, whole genome shotgun sequencing project. | biome: Marine environment; feature: Marine mammal; material: Swab sample of the gingival sulcus; isolation source: swab sample of gingival sulcus... | reverse complement strand
TTCTAAAACAATAGCGCTTTCAAAATGTTTTTTGATTTTGTTAAGAGCGATATCTGCTTCTAATCTCGTATAAAAATACCCGACTTGCACTTTCCATTCGGGCAGTTTGTAAGAAATAATCGTTTTGTAGTCGCTGAATGTACTTTCAAATTCATTTTTTGTAGCGTAAGCTTTTTTCTCGTTTCCATTATATAATTGTATAATAAAAACAGAAGTATTTTTATTATTTTGGTAAAAACTTCTTTTTTTAGAAATTAATTTTTGAATTTCCTTTTGACTGTTCTCTTGCGAAAAAATAGATGTAATTGATGCTATGATAAATAAGCTCACAAAAAGATATTTCTTTGAATAAATCATAATTCTTATAAAAGTTTTAATTTTTATACGGCAAAACTACATTTTTATTTTAAATTTTTTAGATAAATTATTTAGAATCTCTATAAATTGATTAATTATTAATAATTAGTGAAGAATAAATGTTAAAAAATACTTTATAAAATGTTAAATTTGTCCTCGATATTTTTCGTTAAAATACATTTAATGATAAAAACGAAAGTGTTTTAGTTGCGAAATAGTTATATTTTCAATCTTTTACACTAAAAATTGAATAAAAACAAAATAAATAATAAACAAATGAAAAGTGTGAAATATCACAGTCGATTATCAAAATTAATTGTAAGTGGACTCGCTTTGTTTTTGATGCTATCATCAAATTTGTATGCGCAAGAAGGCGATGCAGCAAAAGGGTCAAAGTTATTTAAAGCACAATGTGCCGCTTGTCATAAGTTAGAAGGTACATTAGTTGGTCCCGGTTTATTTAAAATAGGGGATAAACGAGAAAAAGAATGGTTAAAGAAGTGGATTAAGGACAACAATGCTTTAATTGCTTCCGGAGATAAATTAGCAAAAGAAGTTGCTGAATTTTCACCTGCAGCGATGACACCTTTCCCTAATTTATCAGATAAAGATATAGATGATATTTTAGCCTATCTTCAAGAAGGGGATAAAGAAGAGGTTGTTTTGCAATCAGTTAGTACGGATTATTTATTTGACCATCCGAGTGTAGGAGTACTTCCTATATTATTGACTGTATTAGGGCTTTTCTTCTTGTTAGTGTTTATAGTAGGAGCAACTACCAAAGCCGTAGGGACTGAAAAAAGTGAATTCCAAAAAATAACTTCCAATCCGATTATCATGATTATGTTTGTCATTGCAGTTGCATTGACAGCCGCTTGGATTGTATTTGGTTATTTGATGCAAATTGACATTAATGAAGGGTATCAGCCAATTCAGCCAATTGCATTTTCACATAAAGTACACGCGGGAGACAATCAAATTGACTGTCAGTACTGTCACTTTGCTGCGAAGAGAAGTAAAACTTCCGGAATACCTCCTGTAAATGTATGTATGAACTGTCACAAGTCCATTTCAGAATACAAAGGAGATTTATTCGGTAAGCATACCAGAGAAGAGTTAAATGCGGAAATTCAGAAAATATACGATGCAGTAGGTTGGAAAGACGGAGCGTATGTTGAAGGTTATGATCAAAAGCCTATAAAATGGGTTCGTATTCATAATTTACCTGATTTTGCTTATTACAATCACTCTCAACACGTTACCGTAGCGGGAGTTCAATGTCAGAAGTGTCACGGACCTGTAGAGGAGATGCACGAAGTGTATCAATATTCACCACTAACAATGGGTTGGTGTATTAACTGTCACAAAGAGACAGAAGTAGATAAGACGAATGAATATTATGACAATATTCATAAGCAGATGATTGAGAAGTTAAAAGCACAAGGTATAACTGATATGAAGAAGCAGTTAACCATTGCTAAGATGGGTGGATTAGAATGTGGTAAGTGTCACTATTAATAAATTAAGTAGAAAACAATCAGATATAAAATGGCATCAAACAAAAAATATTGGAAGAGTGTTGAGGAACTTAACGAAAGTAGTTTGTTAAATACTGAGTTAAAGTACAATGAGTTTGTTGAGGAAATTCCTACCGATGAGTTTTTGGGAGATAAAGAGAAATTAGAATCTTCTTCCACTTCTCGAAGAGACTTTTTAAAATATGTAGGGTTTACTACGGCTGCTGCTTCGTTGGCTGCCTGTGAAGGACCTGTGGTAAAATCGATACCTTATGTGGTAAAACCTGATTTTGGTACGCCGGGAGTTGCAGATTATTATGCGACTGCCATTGCAGACGGTTTTGATTTTGCAAATGTATTGGTAAAAGTAAGAGAAGGACGACCTATTAAATTAGACCCTAATAAAGAAGCAAACGGTTGTACTAATGCAAGGGTACAGGCTTCTGTTCTTTCCTTGTACGACAATCGTCGTTTAAAAGAACCTAAATTAAACGGTTCTGCTATTTCTTGGGAAGAGGCAGACAAGCAAATTATCAAGAAGTTAAATGAACTGAAAGAAGCAGGGGAGAGCGTAGTAGTTTTAACAGGAACACACGCTAGCCCATCTACAAGTAAATTACTTAAAGATTTTAAAGCAAAATACGGTAATGTTCGTTGTGTAGCTTACGATGCAGTTTCTGAATCACCTGCATTAGATGCTTTTGAGCAGATGTATGGTGAAAGAGTATTGCCTAATTACAATTTTGAAAATGCAGAAGTAATTGTTTCTATCGGTGCTGATTTTGTCGGAGATTGGCAAGGAGGAGGTTTTGAAGGTGGATATGCCAAAGGACGTATTCCTAAAAATGGTAAAATGTCACGTCATATTCAGTTTGAATCGAATATGAGTTTGACAGGAGCAAATGCCGATAAACGTGTTGCTGTAAAACCAACAGAGCAAAATACGGTCTTAATTAAACTTTATAATGCTGTTGTTAAAGGAATTGCCACCAGAGAAGCAACTCCTATCAATGATGCGGTTATAAAAGCTGCTAAGCAACTAGAAAAAGCAGGTTCTAAGGCGGTGGTTGTCACTGGAATTCACCTGTATATACGTTGCCAAACAGTGAGGAATTCGTAAATGGATTAAAGAAAACCAAGTTGTCTGTAGCATTCTCAATGCATGATAATGAAACAGTGGAAGCTGTACAATACGGATTGGCAACACCTCACTATTTAGAATCTTGGGGAGATGTAGAAATGGTAAAAGGAGCTTATAGTTTGATGCAACCTACGATAAAACCATTGTTTAACACGCGTCAATTCCAAGATGCTTTGTTGAAATGGACAGGAAGCGATAAATCTTACTACAATTACTTAAAAAATTCTTGGAATACAACTATTTTGAATGGTGCTTCTTGGAATAAAGCCGTTAGAGACGGAATATTTTACGCTAAAGTAGAGGATAAAAATCCTACAATAAAGTCTGTTGCTTTTGACGAAGCAGGCTCAGCATTGGCAAAGAAAAAGCCAAGTGAGTTAGAATTAGAAATCTATGTTAAAACAGGATTGGGAGACGGACAAATGGCGGGTAACCCTTGGTTACAAGAACTTCCAGACCCTATCACTCGTACTACTTGGGATAACTATATTACGGTATCCAAAGCAGATGCTGATAAATTAGGAATTGAAAATTGGCATGTAGCTGACGGAGGATTGAACGGTAGTTTGGTAGAGGTAACTGTTGGAAAAGTTTCCAAAGTATTCCCTGCTTACATTCAACCTGGGCAGGCAAAAGGCTCTATTGGAGTTTCTGTAGGTTATGGTCGTAAGAAAGGGTTAAAAGAAGAGATGCAAGTAGGTGTTAACGCTTATCCTTTCTATAAAGATTTTAAAACCGCTCAACCGGTAAGTTTAAAAGTAGTAAGTGGAGAGCATGAATTTGCTTGTTTACAGTTACACAATACCTTAATGGGTAGAGGAGATATTGTGAAAGAAACTACTTTAAAAGAATTTAATAATCCGGCTGTTGACCCTAAGAAAACATGGAACAAACGTCCACAAGTTTCCTTAGACCATAAGGAAGTAGATGCTACTTCTGTGGATTTATGGGAGTCGTTTGACAGAAAGATAGGACATCACTTTAAATTATCGATAGACTTAAATGCTTGTACAGGTTGTGGAGCTTGTGTAATTGCTTGTCATGCAGATAATAATGTACCTGTAGTTGGTAAAGCAGAGGTGAGGAAATCAAGAGATATGCACTGGTTGCGTATTGACCGTTACTATTCTCACGAAGATACCTTTGCAGAAGATGTTGAAATGAAAGACAATGCGCCATTAGGATATAAAAAGACAATGGCAGAATTAGAGCATCCGTCTGAAAATCCTGCAGTAGCATTCCAGCCTGTGATGTGTCAGCACTGTAACCACGCACCTTGTGAAACGGTTTGTCCGGTAGCTGCAACTTGAAGGCAAAACGAGAAAGACGTAAGGTAGAAGTAGGCGAATTTAACGATGCTTGTGCTTGTTCTGCAGCTTGTTCTTCAGGAGCGATGGTATTTGGAGATATCAATGAAGAAAAAGACCCAATCGTAGCCTTAACGGAAGATAGAAGAGCCTATGATTTATTAGAACATGTAGGAGTAAGACCAAATGTTTTCTATCAAGCAAAAGTAAGAAATACAACAGAAGAATAAATTTAATAATAAAAGATATAAATTACAAAAGATTATGTCTCATTACGAAGCACCTATAAGAAAACCTATTATTACAGGGGTACCATAGGAACAGGAATTGGAGTTTGGGGATTGAATAAAACAGTCGGCTGGGCTTGGGATATTACCAACTTTGTATGGTGGGTAGGTATCGGTCACGCCGGAACTTTGATTTCAGCAGTATTATTATTATTCCGTCAGAAGTGGAGAATGGGTATTAACCGTTCAGCGGAAGCAATGACGATTTTCTCAGTAGTCCAAGCGGGATTATTCCCTGTGATTCATATGGGACGACCTTGGAATGGTAACTTTGTATTACCAATTCCAAACCAATACGGTTCTTTATGGACGAACTTTAACTCACCGTTGTTATGGGACGTATTTGCGATTTCCACTTATTTATCAGTATCCTTAGTATTCTGGTGGACAGGACTTTTACCTGACTTTGCGATGTTGAGAGATAGAGCGATAAAGCCATTCCAAAAGAAAATATACAGTTTGTTGAGTTTTGGTTGGACAGGTAGAGCTAAAGACTGGCAACGCTTTGAAGAAGTTTCGTTGGTATTGGCAGGATTGGCAACACCTTTGGTACTTTCCGTACACACGATTGTATCCTTTGACTTTGCGACTTCGGTAATTCCGGGTTGGCATACGACCATTTTCCCTCCGTACTTTGTGGCAGGGGCGATTTTCTCAGGGTTTGCAATGGTAAACACTTTATTGATTATTATGCGTAAAGTATCTCACTTAGAAGCATATATCACTAAAACGCATATTGAATTGATGAACATTGTCATTATGATTACAGGTTCTATCGTAGGTTGTGCGTATATTACGGAGTTAGTGATTGCTTGGTATTCAGGAGTAGAGTATGAACAGTACGCATTCTTAAACAGAGCAACAGGACCTTATTGGTGGGCTTATTTGTTAATGATGAGTTGTAACGTATTCTCGCCACAGTTTATGTGGTTTAAGAAATTGCGTTCAAGTATTATGTTCTCTTTCATTATTTCAATTGTAGTGAATGTAGGAATGTGGTTTGAGCGTTTTGTGATTATCGTAACATCACTTCACAGAGATTACTTACCATCATCTTGGACAATGTTTTCACCAACATTCGTAGATATAGGAATTTATGTAGGAACGATTGGATTCTTCTTTGTATTGTTCTTATTATACGCAAGAACATTCCCTGTAATTGCACAGGCGGAAGTAAAATCGATTTTGAAATCATCAGGAGATAATTATAAAAAATTAAGAGACGGAGAAAATTATGAGCACTAAGATTATACACGCATTATACAATGACGACGATGTACTAATGGCAGCTGTCAAAAAAGTGCGTCAAGCAAAGCATAGTATCAAGGAAGTTTATACCCCATTTCCGGTACACGGATTAGACAAGGCAATGGGATTAAAGAGAACGAGAATTGCCATAGCCTCTTTTATCTATGGGTGTATTGGTTTTTCATTCGCCGTTTGGATGATGAACTATATGATGATTGATAATTGGCCTCAAGATATAGGAGGAAAGCCGAGTTTTTCATTCATTCAGAATATGCCGGCTTTTGTGCCTATTATGTTTGAGTTGACAGTATTTTGTGCGGCTCACTTAATGGTAATTACATTCTATATGAGAAGTAGATTATGGCCGTTTAAAGAAGCAGAAAATCCTGACCCTAGAACTACTGATGATATCTTTTTGATGGAATTTGAGGTAGAGGAAGGAAAAGAAGAAGAGTTAGCTTCTTTCTTGAAAGAAACAGGAACAGTAGAAGTGAGAATAAAATAGGAAGTAGGATAAACATCTGATATTAAATGAGAACAAAAAAAAACAGACAGATGAAAAATACATGTAAAATAGCATTATTATTGGTATTGATGGTAACACTTTCTTCTTGTTGGACAAGTAAAGAAAAACCAAATTATCAATATATGCCTGATATGTACAAGTCAGTAGGATATGAAACGTATTCAGCAAATCCTAATTTTGCTAATGGCATGTCGGCTCGTAATCCGGTGGAAGGAACAATAGCAAGAGGACAAGAAGTTTATGATTATCCAAATACTGAGGAAGGATATGAAGAGGCAAAAAAGAATCTGAAAAATCCATTGGCAGTTGATAAAAAGAATTTGGACAACGGTAAAAAAATGTATAATATCTATTGTGTTTCGTGTCATGGTGTAACCGGAGACGGACAAGGTGTTTTAGTGCAAAGAGAGAAATTCTTGGGAGTGCCAAATTACAAAGACAGAGATATAACTGATGGAAGTATCTATCAAGTGATTATGTATGGAAGAAATATGATGGGGTCTCATGCTTCTCAATTGACAGAGAAAGAACGTTGGCAAGTAGTTATGTACGTACAGCAACTAAGACAAGATTTATTAAAATAATTTACGAACGATATAATTTAATAATATGTACACTTTTTCAAGTAAATTAAAAACGATTTCATTAGGACTAATGCTTATTGGTTTGTTAGGTGTTGTTTATGGATTTTTATCTACACCATCTTTGGAGGAGGTAAAAGAAATGTTACACAAGCACCCTACACACAGTGAGGCAACTCATTTAGAGCATGGTAGTTCAGATAAAACTCATGACGCAAAAGCATCAGGAGAATACAAAGAAGCACATAAAAGCCATGCAGAGAGTCATGAGGCAACTGCAAGTACAAACCATGCTAAAGGACATGAGGCTCATAAAGAACATAACTCACATGATGAGCATGCAGAACACGTATTTCATCAATTAAAAAATAGACCTTGGACGGCATTGTACGTTGCTTTGTTCTTTTTCTTTATGATTGCTTTGGCATCATTGGCATTTTATGCGATACAATACGCCGCATCAGCAGGTTGGTCAATCGTGTTATTTAGAGTAATGGAAGCAATTACAGCCTATTTGCCGATAGGAGGAATTTTGATATTTGTATTTTTAGTACTTTCCGGTATGCACGTTAATCACTTGTTTGTGTGGATGAATCCTGAAGTAGTAGCACACGATGAGTTAATTCAAGGAAAAAGTGCTTATTTAAATGTTCCGTTTTTCTTGGCAAGAGCAGCAATTTATATCTTAGGTTGGTCTTTGTATAGATACAATGGTATGTATTTGCAGGTATGGCAGTATGTGCTGTTACAACGATGGCAATCATTACCATATATTTAAAGAAACAAGGATATTTAGAAATTGTAAATGATAGCCACTTACACGATTTAGCGAAGTTTATGTTTGGATTTAGTATATTCTGGACATACCTTTGGTTCTCACAATTCTTGTTGATTTGGTATGCAGATATTCCTGAAGAAATTACCTATTACGCAATGAGATTTAATGAGTATAAAGTTCCGTTTTTAGGAATGGTTTTATTAAACTTTATATTGCCATTATTAATATTGGTTGATTCAGATAGAAAACGTGTTCCTTGGATTGTAATTACGGCAGGAATTATTATTTTAGTAGGACATTATCCTGAAATAAGTTCAATGGTAATGATATTAGGATTGTTTATATACATTGTATTTACATCACTATCTAAAGCACCATTAATGGCAAAAAGAAATCCTTTCTTTAAGGAAAGTGAACATTATCATTATTAAAATTATTTTGATAAAAAGTTTTTCATAATTTGAAAGACCTTCTTGCATTCATTGTAAGAAGGTTTTTTTTGATTCTTTTAAATACTAGAATTATTTGTTAATCAATGTTTTAACAGTTGACTGAGATTTATAAAAAAACTAAAAAATAGGCTGTCTACTAATTTTAGACAGCCTATTTTTTTAAGAAAAACAAGCATCCTACTCAAAGAAATGCACAAAAATAGGGTTTCCTACGGTAGTAGCATCGTGGGTTACTTTGCCTGTTGCCGGGTCATAAGTAAAGAAGCCTACTTTGTCTTTTCCGTAAGCCCCTAAAATTATTTTGCCTTTATGTTCTTCTATAAGAACGCTATGTCCGTCTGTTAATGGTATGCCTTCTATTTTTTTGATAGTTTTGGCTTTTAAGTCTATTAGTACTGCCATTTGGTTTTTAGAAGTATTAGGATTATCTGTTGCTAACTCCAAAATTGCTGCAAAGGCAACTAATTTTCCATTACCAATATATTTGACATTCACAATTGATACTGGTTTATACGAAGTTCCTTCAATAATGGTATTAGAAACGTCCCACGATCTTGAAGTATCAAATTCTGTTTGACCGTTAGGAATACATACAAAACCATTTTTTAAATACTCCGGATTATACCCAAAAAATCCCGGACAAGTCATATATAAGTCATTGTTTTCATCGGTAAAAATAGTGTTTTTTAACATTGAACGAGTTGGAAAACACAAACCTGTTTCAGTTTCAGATATCATTTTAACCACCTTATCTGTTTTCGTATCAATCACAAGTGCATCTATTTGTAAATGATCTGAGTGTGGTGCCCAAGTAGCATCTAATTGCCCTAATGCTAAATAATACAATCCATCACGAACAAGTCCATACATTGTTTCAGGATTATTATCCTTATGTGCATATTTGGTAATATCAATTTCCCCCGTTTTTGTCATTGTTTTAGGGTTAATAATAAAAATTTTTCCAACCGTAAATATAGGCATATATATTTTGGTGTCATTTACTTTTGTGCAATTATAAACTCCCATACCTGCCGGTAATTGCAGTGTCTGTGGATTTTCTAAACCACTCCCTTTCTTGTAGGTATATTTTCTTAATTCAGTTGTTCCCGTTGATCCAAATTCGTGCGGAGGAAACACAAAAATATCATTTCCGATAACCCTAATAGGAACATTAAATCCTACTTGCATTGCATTTGAATTATCAATATTGCCTTTTAATTCTGAAACCAATTGAAGATAAGAAGAACCACTATCTCCATTAGGATTTTTTATGGTTGTCTCCACCAAAATAGGGGTTGTTTTTTCTTTTGGTGTAGGTGTAGGGTCATCATTATCACTACAAGACACTATTCCTAAAATTACTCCGCAAAGGGCTATCAGTTGCCAACTTTTAAAAAATCTGTTCATTTTGTTTTACTTTTTTGGTTATTAAATTATTTTACTTTTTTATCTTTTTTTCAGACACTTAAGTGTCCATAATCTATTTAGGTCTTTTCTTACTCCATTCCGAAACTCTGAAAATTATTTTTTTAAACATTAACCGACTATTTTATTAAACTTATAGAGGTGCTCAAACCATTTATTTTCAATATTTAATACACAGAAATTCTGAATACTCTCTACAAAAATATAATTAAGATAAAGTTTAATTTTCACTACCTTCAATTTTCAACTCTTTCATAAAAACTTTACTTACAAAGATTATTGAAAGAATCGTTATCAATGTATCTACTATCGGTCCTGCAAGCCACGCACCTCTAACATTAAAGAAAATAGGTAACAATAATACAGCAGGAACATAAAGTACAAGTTGTCTTGCCATTACCAAAATACCGGCGTTTTTGGCTTTACCCAAAGATTGCAAAAGAGTGAGATTTATAATCATTAGAGAAAATAAAGGAAATACTGAGTATGAAAGTAAAGCATTCGTTCTTCCCAAAGCAATAAGAGCTTGATTTTCAATAAAAAGCCCAAGAACTTTTTCAGGCATAAGCATAAAAACAAGCCAGAAAATCAATGAAATTGAAAAGGCAAAAATAGTAAATGTGTAAGTTCCTTTTTTTACACGGTCAAAGCGTTCTGCACCGTAGTTTGTTCCTGCAAATGGCTGAAAACCTTGGCTTATTCCCCACAAAGGAATAAAACTGAGCATCATATATCTAAAAAATGCTCCCATTAAAACCACTTGGTCTTCTCCACCATATCTTTTGAGTGTTGAATAAAGCACGACTTGCTGAACCAAAGCAAAAACTTGCATAAACATTGCTGAAACACCAACTGAAAGACTTTCTTTCACTATACCCTTTTCAAGTTTAATCTTTTTTATTTGTACATTTTTGCTAAAAAACTTGAAATAAATAAATTGCGAAAGACCTAATTCTATTTGCGAAATTATAGTTGCAATCGCAGCACCTTCAATTCCCATTTTCAAATAGACAATAAAAACGGCATCAAGTATTATATTGAGAATTGCACTTATTCCCATAAATGCCATTGCTAGTGTCATTTTTCCTTCTCCTCGCATAAGCATATTTGATGCCTGTCCAAAGTTCACAAAGAAGGATGCAAGAAAAGTAATACGCAAATAGGATACACCCAACTGTTGCATCTCACCGGTCGCTCCGCCAAGACTTAATAATTCTGGTGCAAAAATAAATCCTAAAATCGTGGTTGCAATTGAAAACAGCAAAGTTAAAATTATAACATTACCCATAATTGAGTCTATGGTTTTTTGGTCTTTTCCGCCGATTGCTCTTGATAAAACCGAAGCAGAACCCATTCCAACCAAAACGGCTATTCCGTTGTTTATAAGCGTAAAAGCGTAACTTATACTGATTGCCCCTAATGCAGTCTCGCCAACAAATTTTCCAACGAAAATTCCATCAACAAAACTGTACAAACTGATTACCAACATTCCAACAATCGCAGGTAATGTTAATTCCATCATTAAGGAAAAGATATTACCTGAAATTAATTTTTCTCTTTTGTTTTCCATAATTTTATTTTTTTCAGACCTAGTCCTGTTTAGGTCTTTTTCTTACTCCATTCCCTAATTCTAAACTCCTAACTATTTAAATATATACCGCAACTTCATGCCAAAATTTCGTCCCGGCAAAGGGCGGTTAAATTCTGACAGTATTTTTGCATCGGTCAGGTTGCGAAGTTTCCCTGATATAAATAGGCGTTGGTTCATAAAACTATGCTCAAAACCAACATCTATTGTGGTACTTCGTGGAATTCTTCGTTTATTGTGCTTGGTCATTTCAAAGTCGTAAAAATATTCTTCTATAAATGCCAAGTCGGCAAATAAGCGTGTATTTTGCCCTGTTCCGCCAAAGAGATTTTCTTTGTGAAATTCCAAACCGGCATTTGCCATTAAATACGGAATATTGGGCATTCGTTTGTCTTTGGTTGGATTAGGAATGGTACTGTTTTCCTCGTATTTTCGAACATCTCTCAAATCCTGATAAGTAATGTTTCCATAACCATACAAAGAGGGTAACATATCGGCTTTTACTTCCAATTCTACACCGAGCGTCTTCATCTCACCAAAGTTTTGATATTGAGCCCCCAAAAATCCTTTGGTAAAACGAATCATATCTTTGAGGTGCATATAAAATCCGTTTAATTCTACTTGTAAATTACTGCTTTTCTTACCCGTAAGGTCGTACAACACACCGAGATTTACACTTGTACTTCGTTCCGGCGTAAGTGATTGTGCCGGTTCAATGGTATAACCATTACCAAGAAGTTCGTTTTCTGAGGGAATACGCACATCATAACCCACAGAAAATTTTCCCATAAAATTAGGTGTAAAACGATAACGAAACGCATTACTAAACCCAAAGTCACTCTTATTCAATAATATATTCTTAGGTTTTACCATAGTAACATAGACATCTTGATACTTAGTTTTCATCGTATAAGCATAATAACGAGCCGTTATCGAATTTAATAATTTATCATCTTCGGTGCGAAAATCATAGGTCAAACCCGCTGTCCAACTTCGCATTTTAGAATTAAAATCTACTTGTTTGCCAAGTGCTTTTTGTTTTAAATCATCTTTGGGATAGCCATTTGCCAACGTAAAATACGAGTTAAAATTGAGCGTGTGTTGGTCAGCAAGTAAATATTCTAAATTCAATTTATTCATCAAAGTAAATTTTTTATTATCAGAATCCGCCGGAAATTGACCCAATTCGCCCCCAAAATTGGAGGGTGTAGGATAAGCATTTCCATTCCAATCGTACCAATTTTTAGCCTTGTCTTGCAATGCATATTTAGTATATGCACTAGAAGTGCTCATATCAAAATCAAGTCCTGCAATAAAAAAATCATTCTTTTGTAGTTTATTTGTAAGAACATACGCCATTGAAGCAATATTTGCCTCTCTTATATCTCTTTCTATTCCTTGAATTTCTCGATAGGTGTATAAAATAGGGGTTTCAAATTCCATTTCATCAAACCACCATTTTTTGGCTTTAAAGGATAATGCTCCTGCAATTTTCTTAAATTTATCGTGATTTCGTTTGATTTTTAAGCCTTTGGTATGTGGCGATTCCATTGTATAATCATTGTCTGAATAGGTGTAAAATCCACCGCCACCGATTTCAATGCCTTTATCTTCAAAATTTCGCTTGATAACGGCTTGAAATTTGTGTGTATTAAACGACTCCAAACCATAACTCACATCGGCATAGTGTGCAGGATATTCTTTGATGACAATATTTACTGCTCCACCCATTGCTGAGCCACCAAACCTTGCAGGAACAATACCTTTATAGATTTCAATTCGGTCAATTATATCGGTCGGAATATCATTTAAATCAATAAAATCAGAATTGTCATTCATTGGTTTGTCATCAATAAAAAAACCGATGCGTTTTCCTTCTAAACCTCTGACTGATAAACGAGAGGCACTCCCCACACCACCCGTATTACGAACGGTTACACCTGTGGTTTTGCTTAAAATATCAGCAATTCCATTGACTGTTCCTTGTAGTGTCTTCATTGTGATGACGGTAACCGGCATTGCTTTTTCTCGGATTTCTCTCGCTTCGGCTTTGGCAGTAATGATAATTTCCTCCAAACTTTCCGAATTTTCTTCTAATGAAACATTAAGTATCTTGTCTTTATTATTTTGTATCGTTATGGTTTTAAAAAATGTACGATATCCCACATACGAAACCGATACTTTATACCTACCTTTCGGGATATTATTGAGTTCAAAAACACCTTGTTCATCAGTAGAAGTTCCTTTTTGGGTTTTTAAAAGAATAACGTCTGCTCCGAGTAGTTTTTCTCCTGTTTTAGCATCTGTTACTACTCCTTTTAAACTTCCTTGTGCAAAGGAATATGTTGAAATAAATACTATTATTAAAAATAAAATTGTATTTTTCATATAAATTACTATTTTCGCTATTTGTAATTAGTTTAAATTAATGACAAAAGTATTTTAATAACATAAAATAAAATTTAATATAACGGACTAAAAATTTAATATAATGGACTTTTTAAGGCTGAAGACTTCTGACTTTGAGGAAATCTTATTTGACATACAAGGTATAAAAGAGGTTTTTGAAAAAAGAGGGGAACGATTTGAGTACAAATCAAATAAACTGCAATCAAAAATAGGCTCTTTTGATGTGCAAGGCGAACTTAAAGGTAATGTTTGTATTTCGTATTTTAGTTCATTTTTTAGACAGAATATTTTGTCTCAGTCCAATATGGGAATTAAAAATATTTCGTTGCATTTTGTAAAAAAGGGAAATGCAGAGTATCATCTGGACAAGAAGATGAAAAGAGAGATTTTAATACCCTCTTTTAGTCATAATGTTTATTTTATGACTGAAGAATGTAATGGAAGTGGTTTTTATCTAAAAGACAAAGAGCAAGAAATTACCAGTTTGTATTTACCATTTGATTATTTTAAAAAATTGACCAATTTATATCCTGAACTATTTGGAGAATCTTTTTTACATTATGAAAAAGGGAACTCCTTTTATTTGAATGAGAACTATCAACAGACAAGTTCAGAGCAATACCATATCTTAAATCAAATAGAAAATAGCCATTTGATGGGTAATTGTAGCAACGCTTATGTAGATGCTAAGGTATTGGAGTTATTAAGCCTTATTTTCACCAAGCCTTATAAAGAACAAGCCGTTTTTAAAGAGTATGACAAAATACAAGAGGCCGTACTTATCCTTACTTCGGATATTCATAATCCACCGACTATCAGAGAATTAGCCTTACAAGTCGGTATTAACGAAAAGAAACTAAAACAAGGCTTTAAGACTGTTTTTAATACTACGGTTTATGGCTACCTTTTTGACCATAAAATGCACCTCGCCAAGCAATATTTAGCAGATACCCGAAAATCTATTGCTGAAATAGGAATACTCTGTGGCTACGACTATCCTTCGCATTTTTCTACGGCTTTTAAGCGACGGTTTGGAGTGTCGCCTTTGCAAATGCGAAATGAGACTTAGTTAGCAATGAAAAATTGCCGGTTGACAGCTGTTTTACTCAATTATTTTACCGCAAGGAACGCAAAGTTTAGTGCAAAGTATGCAAAGAAATCGTTGCGTTATTTGGGTATTTTTAGCGAACTTTGCGGTTAATTTTTTAAAAAGCTATTATGAATACAGATTTTTATAAAAAGTGTGAACCTGCCTAGTGTTTTACTTATTACTTAAAATCAATAGCCTTACCCATTTTGGTGTCATCAATTTTTATGCCTAGAATATCAGCAACTGTTTTTGCCAATTGATTGGAATATAATTGAGAAGAAACAGTACATTCCCCTTTTTTAGGTATTTTATTTCCAAAGGCAATTAGCCAAGTTTGGTCACAGCCTTTAATTTCGCTATTATGATGTCTCCAAGTATTTTTTTCTTCGCCAGTAGTTCCTCTTCCGTGGTCTGTGGTGATGATAAAGGTAGTTTGACCTTTGTAAAAATCATCAGATTGGGTATAGTCCCAAAGCTCTTTTATAAATTGGTCAGTTCTGTGTGCAGCTTTTAAATAAGCATCGTATTCTCCATCGT
>PDWJ01003407.1_pt1 | contig 15248 bp, 11 predicted proteins | sample 1430881 | NCBI WGS metagenome assembly PDWJ01 (sample SAMN01162460, study PRJNA174530) | Oral metagenome, whole genome shotgun sequencing project. | biome: Marine environment; feature: Marine mammal; material: Swab sample of the gingival sulcus; isolation source: swab sample of gingival sulcus... | reverse complement strand
TTTTTCGCGATCTTTTCGGAATAAGACTCGGATTTTACGACGCCTGTACAGAAGAAGAATCGGCCTTTTACTCTCAATCGGGGAGAATCGCTGTCAAAGCACAATACAGACAATCTTTGATCAGCGGAATGAGCTGCTTATCTGGACAACTTTACTGGAGGAGCGTAGCAGTCCAATTCCCATGCCCGCCGAGATCATCGATATACGTTCCGTTCATGGAATCATTCTTTTTGTTAACCGTGCCGGTCATTGTAATCGACCCAATTGTCCCCACAAATTTTGCATGCAGAGTAATCGTGCGCGAGCCTGTTGAACCAGCAGGGCTTTCAGTACTTCCGGACAACTTTTCAGCGGTATTGTCGAAGTGTGGCGAACCATCCTGTCCCACGTAGTATGTTGCTAAATCTGTTGCCGTCACTGTCGTATCGCTATGTGACAATGTCACTCGTATAATTGAATATCCGTCCGCTTTGATATCCCAGTTCCCACTCACATTCAACGGATTTCCCGGTGATGTTGGAGAATTATTATCGTCGCAGCCCGAAAAAACAACCGTTCCCACTAGCAACACACATAAAACCATCCAAACCGATTTTTTAACTTTCATCTAGCACTCTCCTGTTAACACACACCTGGTAAGGGAGCGCACAAGCTCTCTGATCTGATGTGTATAATATTTTTTACATCTTTTTGCAATCACTTCTCCCATAGTCTAGACGGATAGCGTCTTATTGTCAAGATAATTTGCAGAAATTTCCTCTTTCCTTTCTAACAGTCTCTCCCCGTCCATCGCTTAACACATCGACTCGAATACGCCCCTATGCCTTCCGGGCGTTTTTGAGCATACCTACGGTCTCAGCCACCTCATAAAAATGATCTTTGACATGGTGTTTATCTCAAATAAATTGTAGCGGATCACATGGCTGTTCTAAGACTTCTTTCAGACCATTTCCTCCATCGGCAACTCCTATCACTTGGGTGCCCGGGACGAGGCCAGCCATGACTGAAGCGTTAAATAATTGGTCAACGACTTCTGGAGAGCCGGCCATCCGTCCGATAACAATGTTGGGCTCACCATCTCAAGGACGGGCAAACCCGATTCGGACTTCAGGCCACGAGATGCTCTTTTCTTTTTGGGGCAAGTGACGAATGGGGGGAGGGGGGCGTTGACGCTGCTTTCCGCTTCAATTGAGCGGTTCGAATATCACACCCATCTCAGTCAATGCGCATGGTCTCAGTCTCGACGACCTGACAGGCCGTTGCTCCATAATGCGCCCGTGCGTCTAAGAATTTCGTGTCAACATAGTCCTGAGCGTCCTGGGCGAGTTGGTGCGTGACTCGTGAGGCCGCACTCGAACCGAGAGCATATGTGTACTGCTCTTCGAAGCGTGTTGCTGCCCGTTCAAACGACGCTTCGCTCCCACAATCACTTAACACTCGATTCACCGTTTCGCTACGACCGTTAGGGGTAATTCGCAACTCTGTAATAAGGGGTTTATAGCTCTCCTCCCTTGCTGCCATAAAGAAGGGGCGCGTCACTCGATCTTCCCAAAGATACTATTCAATAGGATACGCGAATTCCTTTTAATCGCTACGCCGTTTCGTTTTTTTTAGCAATGTGCTGTTGGACGGTCTTTTCGTAAATGCTTGTGGTCGTTTCTAAGCCAATCTTTCGTGTCATCTCTGCAAGATCAGCATCCAAACGTAACGCTCGTCTGCTTATATCGTTATTCTGCAGATAAACATTTTTCTGCACGCGTTTGACTGACGGATGTAATCAATTCATTATACGGAGTTGTGTTCATGAACTCCTCCTTCACATGGGTATGGTATGAGTAGAGCATATGATCTGATAGCACGACGAAGCGCTCTTTATGTCCAGGTATTGTTACAGGATGTGACGAATATTCACGAACAGCCATGATTTACACACCCATTATACTCCTCAGTTCAGAAAAAAAAGTCAATAGCTTTCCCCAGGATTATCGGATATTTTTCCGGCATCGACTCTAGCAGCTCTATATATTGTGTTTTATCGGCATAAAAATAGTGTTCGTCACGAATTTCTTTGAAATTCGAAAGGCCGTACGGCAGCTTTAACATCTTCTCCTCTCCTGAAACAGTGCTGCGGAATCTCGCATATCTCACGCAAATTCTTGTCAAAGAAGAGGAGTTTTGTCAAGCTTCAATTGCAAGGATCTCTATTATTTCTCCTGCTGCATGGCAAAGCCTTTGACAAAGCTTTTTTGCAGGAAGAGCAGGACGATCAGGGGAGGGATCATGGTGATCAGGGTGCCGGCCATAATCACGTTCCACTCCGCGGCTTGTTCTTCGCTGGCCAGCAGCATTTTAATCCCGATCTGCACGACCCGCATCGATTTGGAGTTGGTAATCACCAGGGGCCAGAGATATTGATTCCACATGTACAGAAATTCAATCATAAACAGCGCGGTCATGTTTGTGCGTGAGAGCGGAGCCAGAATTTTCGTCAGAAAGCCGAGCGGACCGATACCGTCGATACGGGCGGCGTCGGCGAGGGAGGTGGGGATCGTCAGGAAAAATTGCCGGAAGAGCAGGGTTCCGGTGGCGCTGGCGAAAAAAGGAATCGTCAGCGCGTAATAGCTGTCGACCCAGCCAAAGGCTTTCATGAGCTCGAAGGTGGGCACAATCCGAATCGGCAGGGGCAGCATGTGGGTAATGAAGATGATCACAAAAAAGAAATATTTTCCCCGAAACTCTCCGAAATAGGTGAAGGCAAAGGCGGCTGTCATGGAGAGCACGATTTTTCCCAGTGCCACGGCCACTGAGATAAAGGTGCTGTTAAAGAGCAAGCGCCCCATATCGACGCTCTGCCAAGCGTTTTTGTAGTTATCCAGCATATTGTGCCCGATTGAAAATTTCGGAGGATAGCTGAAGACATCTTCAAAGGTATGCGTGCTGACAATAAAGGCGTAGAGCATTGGGAAGGCGATAATCAACACCGCCAGGCTCAGAAAAATATGCAGAAAGATTGTAAAGGCTTTGTGTTGTTTCATTGATAAAAGACCCACTTCTTCGACATTTTGAATTGCAACAGCGTCAGTCCGGCGACGAACAGAAACAGAATGATCGATTGGGCTGAGGCATAGCCGGTGCGCAGGTTGCGAAATCCGTCGAGATAGAGTCGATACACCAGGACTTCCGTCGCTCTCGCCGGCCCGCCCTGTGTCATGATGTCGATCAGGCCGAAGACCTGGAAAAAGCCGTACAGGGTATTCATAATAAACAAAAAGAAGGTCATCGGAGATATCAAAGGCAGCGTGATATGCCGGAAACGTGAGAAGATGCCAGCGCCGTCGATATGCGAAGCTTCGATTACATCTCTCGGAATTCCTTGCAAACCAGAGAGGTAGAAGATGACGTTATAGCCGAGCATCTTCCACATTGCGGCAACAATGATGATGACAATCGCCACGGTTCCGTTCGTTCGCCAATTCGGCACTGCACCGGTTATGAGTTTTGAAAAATATGAGGCTACACCAGTGGCGGGGTCAAAAAGCATCGACCAGATTGTGCCTGCGACCGCCGGAGATAGGGCATATGGCCAAATGAGAGCAGTGCGATAGAAGCTGATGCCTTTGATTTTCTGGTTGGCTGAAATCGCCAGGATCAGCGACAGCGTCAGGCCAAAAAATACAACACTGACGGTAAAAATGAGTGTGACGCTCAGGCTGTTCAGGTAATCCGGCGATTTGAACAGCGCGAGAAAATTTTCCAATCCTTTAAAGATTCGTCGATCACCAAAGGGCGAGATTCGGTAGAGACTGAGGTGGAGTGACTGGATCGATGGAATAATTAAAAAAATAATGACAATGACGACGGACGGCGCGAGCAGCAGATAGGCCAACCATTTTTCCGGGAATCGTGCTTGCATAAGCGATTATTACTACGTTACGATTTTAATGAAAGTCCCTCAAAGAATCCCCAACGGGGCAAATCGGTGTATAGTGCAGGGCGTCAGCCCTGGGACGTCCCATCACCAGATTCCAGCCCCGGAGGGGCGACAGCTTTGGCTATGTATGCTGCCATACAGGGCGAGGGCATGGCTCGCATTCCCCAGGGCTGATCACGCCCTGCGCTACACATACTTGCGTCCCTCCGGGACTGATTTTCCTTCTTATCAGGTTCTTTTAAAGTCGTAATGTCGTATTATGAGAAATTTCTTTGAACAGGTCTGGATTCCCGCCTTCGCGGGAATGGCACCATGTTCAGCCAACACGCCAGTATCCTTAGAACAATTCATTATACTCTTTCAGAACGCGATTGGCTTCTTTGGCTGCTTCATCGAGGGCTTCTTTCGCAGACATTTGTCCGCTGGTGGCTTTCTCGATCGCCGTCCTGACGTACTGACGGATTTCCGGGAAGTTCCCCAATAAGACGCCCTGCGAAGCGGGAATCCGTTTTCCGCTCAGGATCTGGTCAAAAGCGGTATAGAAATTCGGATTGCTTTCGAACCAGCCTTCGTCGCGCAACAGTTTTTCCGCCATGGTGGATGACGGGAAATATCCTGTGTCTTTGTGCCATTGAGCCGCGACTTCGGGACGAGCGATCCATTTGTAGAATTCCCAGACCGCGTCATATTCTTCCTGAGAATGCCCTTTCATGGTCCATAGCGTGGCGCCGCCGATCACGCAATTGCCCTCCGGATAGCCTTCAAGCCTTGGAAGAAACGCGGTTCCGACATCGAACTGAGCGGCTTTCGAGAGCGATCCGGCAGAGGATGTCGATTGCTGCAGCATCGCGATCTGACCGGCCAGGAAGACGTCGTTGGCTTTATACTCAGTTCCACCGTAATAGAAAACGCCGGCCTTGGCCCATTCCGACCAATTTTCCAACACGTCAACTCCGAATTCGCTGTTAAAGAGCACTTCGGTCGCCCGTGCTTTTCTGCCGTTGTCGTTGTTGGCAAAAAACTGAGCATGCACGGTGTGGGCTTGCTCGAACTGCCAGCTCGGATAACCGAAGGAGATGGCATGAGGTGCTGTGCCGCTTTCCACGATCTTTTTGCCCATCTCAAGCACATCCTGGAAACTCTGTGGTGGTTTTTCGGGGTCTAACCCAGCTTTTTTGAACAGGTCTTTGTTGTAGTACAGCATGGAGGTGGAGGAGTTGAAAGGCATTGAGAACAGCTTTCCCTCGATCGTATAGTAATCCAGGATCGGACCGATGACGGTGTTCCAGTCGAGTTCTCCTGGTTTTTCAAGTTCGAACAACGGCACAATCGCTCCGCTGTCAAGCATGGTTTGAGTGCCGACCTCATACACCTGGACGATATGAGGCGCTTCTCCCGAGCGAACAGCGGCAATCGCTTTTGACAGGGTTTCAGCATAACTTCCGGTGAATTGCGGTTCGATTTTAATCTCGGGGTGCGCTTCGTGAAATCCTGCCAGCACCACATCGACCGCCTTCATGCGCCTGGCGCTCATGGCATGCCAAAACTGGATAGTCACCGGATTTTCAGCAAATGCTGCAACTCCGACAAACACCATGAGCATACAGATGAGACCACATAGACCTCTTGTTATTTTGCTCATAACATTCCCTCCTTGTGTGAATTATGCAGCGACAAAATAGCAATCCTCGATGAAATATCACCTGGTAAGACAGGCATTCCTGCCTGTCTCAACAGACACGAATGTTTGTGCCACCCCAACTGATGTAGGATCACTATAGTCTCATGACCCTCATACGACGACAGCAAGATTTGTTTCAAAAATAAAGATTGTCAAGTAAAAATTGCTTTTTCCTCAAAAATATTCTGGAAGTCTCTCTAACCCCTAAAAACAAAAAAGATGGTAAGATTTTAAAATGGAAATACAGAAAAATTGAATGCCATTTTACGGTCAATATGGCTTAACCTATAGTGATTTGTGTCGGAAAATATGATCCTATGTTTGTCTAAAAATAATTTTAAAAAGAAGTATTATTGAAGTATAGACGAAAATATTTCTTTTTTAAAAAAATTTTTCTTGACGGATTCTCATTGAAAAGTATAATTGTGTTACAAACGTCGTACTCAGACAAGCAAAGAGGGGAATTGCCCTGTGAAGCTCGTTCGTCAAACACACCTTTCCTATAAAAAAGGCACATCTGATAAGGTTTACGAAGTTGATCTATGCGAGGTCTCCGGGGATCAATGTGTCGTTAATTTCCGATACGGCAGACGTGGGACGACTCTTCGAGAAGGCACCAAAACCGTCTTTCCTGTTCCTTTTGCCACGGCAGAAAAAATTTTTCACGATCTCGTCCAGAGCAAAGTCAAAAAAGGTTACAAAGCATCTCGTTCGCAAAGCACAAGCAAAACAGTGTTTGAATCAGCCGTTCCACAGATCTATGAAGCTCGCAAAGAATCGGTTCTGCATCATTTGGAATTGGCGGCGCAGCATCAGGAGCGCAAAGGAAACTGGCGTTTATCCAGGGTCATCTGGCGCGCCGGAGAACTCAAACTGGCTGAAGCAGTCCCGTATCTGCTTGAGTTAGCCGGGGAAAGCGCGGATATGTTCCGCTACAGTCTTGCCTGGGCATTGGGGCGATGCGCAGATCGGGAGACGGCAGATGAAGTCGTCAAAACCTTACTTCATTATTATCATGATCCATCGAACACCGATGCGATTCAGCGTATCTCTGCTGAAGGGATTGGCCGTATACATCAATATGTCCCGCAAGATGCCTTTTTCCACACATTAGTTCAGTCGCTGCCGACAGGACTGCAAGAATCTGCTCGACACGATGAAAGTGGACAGCTTGAACAAAAAATTCACGAGTACCTTTTCGAGTTACAGATCACATCGAACGACTATCTCACGACCCTCTATCATCTGAGCTGGAAATACCCACACATACGAAGCGCTCTGTTAAAGATTTTAAAAACCTTGCCGGTTGAGCCGAACTACTTTCACTGGCTTCGTTATATCTTTAAGGCGGCTGAATTTCGCGAAGATTGCGAGGTTTACGGCTTGCTGGCCTCTCGTTTTGAGAAAATTCCGGAGCGCTATCGACGGCAGTGGTATGATGGCTATAAACATGTGCAGATAAAAGGCAAGTGGCAGGTACGAAAAAGAGAAAAGCCGACGATCGCTCCCTATTCGGATCGAACGCGCGCCTATTTTCGGCGAAGAATTCTTCGTACTTTGCAACGGGCAGGTGAAGCAGGGGACAAGGCCTATCCTGAAATGGCGGCAGAAATTTTGCTTCGATTTGATGATCGTTCTGACAAGACCGAGCCATACACAGATACGTTTTATCGTTATGAGTTCAAGCCGTTTCGCAGCATCGAGCATAGTACGCATTACGACTCCTACGCTCCATATCTGATCTTCAATTTCATCTTATATGCCAATAGTTCGCGCTATGAATACACAAAAGGGGCGCATGCCTGGAAGTGTGTTGCTTCTTATCAGCCCGGCCAACCAGCGCCGGAAACTCGTGAAGAGGCTTTCCCTGAATTATGGACGAATGCGCCGCACAGCCTGCTCAAACTCTTAACCGGCAGTTTTTGTCTGCGGGTGCATGAATTTGCGGTCAAAGCCTTTAAAGACGTTCCTGACTATGGAACATATGTCGAAAACGACCGGCTGATCTCTATGCTCGCCCTGCCCTATCAAATGACTAATGAGCTGGCATTGGACATCGCAAAACAACAATATTCGGCGGACGATCCTGAGAAAAATTTGGTGCTGGCGCTGTTGAACTGTTCGTATGATGCGGCGCGTGAAACCGCAAGGGAATGGATTGAAGACTTACTGGCAATTTTTCTGCAAGATTCGATAGTCGTTTGCGAATTGATTCTGAACCCTTATGCTGATATCAGACAATGGGCGCGTGAGTTGCTCCCGACATACGATTTTAGCGACATTCAGGAACAAGCGGTTATCAGCCGGGTGATTGCGGCTTTATTGGTTTTGGAGCCGGATCAAAGAAGTGAGGAAGATCTGAAAGAGATCGTTGAAATGCTGCTTTTTAACTTCCCTCAAAAAATGTACAGACTCGGACTTGAGGTCATCCGCGATCTGCTGCGCCATCCAAGTCCGGTATTACAACGTTTTGCCGGGAGCATTCTCTTAAAACACGAAATCGACACAAAAGATCTGCCCGACGATTTGTTTGTTGTGTTGTTGGAAGCTGCAAATCCCGAAATTCGGGCATTAGGTGTCCAGCTTGTAGGAAAATTACCGGATGAGCTGCTGTTAAGCAAGGAGCAGCTTTTAACCAGTTTTTGTATCGTAGAATCTCCGGAAATCCGAACGGCGGTCAAACCGATTGTCGGTCGTTTAGCTGCTGCCAATAGAGATTTTGGCACGCGACTTGTCGAACAGCTTTATACGGTTTTTCTCTTTCAAGAAGCCTATGAAGGCGTGCATCAGGACCTCTGTCACTTGTGTATCCACGAATTGTCCGGTAGTCTTGACGTTCTCGATCAAAGGAAAGTGTGGAAACTGCTGCACTCATCCTACCAAGGGGCCAACCAGTTAGGGGCATACCTGCTAAAAAATACTCTCAATATTGAGGATTTTGCGCTTCAACAGCTTGTTGAACTGGCAAAGAGCGCACTTCTTGAATTACGAGAACTGGTCTGGAATTTTTATCGAGATCACCCGGACCGTATTAAGCAGGAAAAAGGCCACGCTTTGGGGATTGTTGATTCTGATTGGGAAGATTCCCGGCAATTTGCCTTTAAATATTTCCGCAATCGCTTTGATGAGGACGATTGGACGCCGGAACTCTTGATCGGTTTGTGTGACAGTGTGCGTGAAGATGTCCAGGCCTTTGGTCGCGAGATGATTACCCGGTTTTTTGATGAGGCGCACGGTTCTGAGTATCTGCTCAAGCTCAGCCAGCATCCGTCCGTCCGTCTGCAACAGTTTGCAACAAATTATTTAGAGCGTTTTGCCGCCGGGAATAGCGAACGGATCGAAGGTCTGACGCCATATTTTATCACGTTGTTGTCCCAGGTCAATAAAGGCCGGGTTGCAAAAGCGCGAGTGTTTAAATTTTTGCAGACTGAGGCGATGAAGAGCGAAGCCGCTGCACGAGTGACCGCTCAAGTATTGACTCGCCAATCCGTGACAATGGCGATTGGTGATAAAGCTGCTTGTATTGCAACCTTGCGGGATATTCAGAAAACGTATCCCGGCATTGAAACGCCTGTACGTATTCAACAAGTGCCGATCTATGTCAAAAAAGCTTATCGACCAAAGAAAAAGGAAGAACACGTACCAGAACAGAAAGAAAAATCAGTCCAAAGCTTATTGGGTGAGGTCAAAGAACGCCTGAGCGCCTTTTGGCGGCAATTATAAACGTTCACCATGAAGTTACCGAGAGTTTAGCATACACTGCTATATGTTTTTCTTTGTGCCTTTGTGGTGAAAAAAGTAACGATACGGAATGCAGTTTCAGTATAAATATCATGGAAATACGGCGATAGCGAATACCCCGACATCGGTAGGAATGTCGTTTGTGCCGGATGTCTACCGGCAGCCGACTTTTTTTGCCGGGAAACTGCGTAAACACATCGCCTTTCGCGAGGCGATGTCGGCGCTGCATGATGTGGTGATTGCTGATTTACGTTATACGCCAAAAGATCGCACGGCATACAAAGCCTGGGCGGCAGAGCAGGAAGATATCTGGTTGGCGGACATGATGGAAGAAGCAAGCGGGGTCAACGCGCAGATTCAAGAGATTCGGGCTGAGCTTGAGGGCTTGCGCAAAGAAAAGTACACCGTCATGGAGTCGTTTTATACGGCCCAAAACAAGTATTTCAAATATTTGTATCGTAAAAATTATATTGCCTGGCTGGTGCTCGATCCCGTAATCACGGTCCATCCCGACGAACTCTTTTTCGAATGTTTCAGTCGTGATGAATCATCCTATGGAAAACTCGGCTGTGATTACGATATGTTCAAAGAGATTCATGAGTGTGAATGCGGCACCACCAATATCGATTATTCGGCTCATCTCTACAATGAATTTCAGAAAATCCGGGAATATAAAGAAACGGGTTTTATAGTTGATCCGATTGGCTTTAGCGTACAGACGACAGGAGAATCCGATTATAAAGAGGTCAAGATCGATCTGCCCGATAGCTGGGTCCGTGGATTTTTACAGGTCAGTTCAGCTATGACTCTTCCGGCCAGAACCTTTGATCTGCATCCGATGGATATGTACAACTTCTTGTTTCTTTTGAAACGCCAGAAGGAAAAAGAAAGTCCGCGGTCGATGCGCTATATTCTGAAGCCAGGTGAGCCGGTCAAGGTGGTCTTCGAACCCTGGAATCATGAAGTTGTCTGTTCGCGGTCGATCTACAAAGGGAATGAAGAAACCGAGGTACGCGTGTGGGGCCGGCGCCGGCTTTTTATTTTAGAACGTTTGATTCCGGTAGCCAAACGTTTTACCATATCGTTGCTCGGAACCGGAATGCCATCGTTTTATATCGCCGATTTGGGAGATATGAATTTTACCCTGGGCTTATCCGGTTGGACGGCTAACGATTGGACGAGGATGGGAAATTTCGATCTGATGGCTCCGCGTGCTGAAACCGAGCCGATGACGCAGCAAACGGTGTATACCGCTTTGCGTGAAAATTGGGTGGAAGATGCTGATTCTTTGTCAAATCGATTGAATCTGGATCGTAAAACCGTGTTGGGGGCGCTTTCGGCTTTTACACAAGCTGGACGGGCAATTTTCGATCTCAATAAAAAAGTGTTCAGAATTCGGGAATTGAGCCGCGAAGCCTTACCGGTAGACAGGCTGCGTTTTGCCAATGAGCGAGAAGCATCGGCAAACCATTTCATCGACAGAAAAGCGGTGACGTTAAAAAGTTCGACAGGAACGGACGGAACACTGCGCCTGTCGGGAACTGTGAAAGATAAAAAAACGAAGTACAAACCCGAGCTGTTGATTGACAGTGATGAACGGTTGGCGCAGGCAACCTGTACCTGTAATTTTTATACGCAGAACAAACTGTATAAAGGTCCGTGTGAGCATATGCTGGCCTTACGAATTCGGCATAGCCGAGAAAAAGTTTAGAGCGGTGGGGGACATTCTTGCAGATGGGCGATGGATCATCGTCCGAGCGCATAGACTGCCCATGCTTCACTGGTCCGTTCGTAACTGTGCGGAGCCTTCGCCTACTGTGTCATTTCCGGTGCGACATCGGAGATGTGAAATAACACAGTAGGCGAGCTCCGCGTGAGTTGAACGATCCAGTCCTGAGAGATGTACGAAGTTCTCCTCTGCCGTTCTATGTTTTTTACCCACCCTCACCCCTCACCCTTCCAGGATGGGAATTTCCACTCTGGAGGCCAGGGGTGGGTTGAATGAATACGTAACGTATTCCAACGTTACATAACGTCAAACACGTATGAACGACTCCGAAGATTCACGCGCTGTCCGACAGCAGATTTACGATCGCATTCGCCAGAGTTCTCATGACGAATACATTCTGGATGAAATGATTCGCCTGGGCTTCTGGTCGAGCGATAAAGACGCTCCCAGCGTGCCTGAGCAATTGATCCGTAAAGAAGCTGAGTTAAGCCGTGAATTAAGAGATCTTCTCAAAAAACAGCGCCGGTTTGAAAATCGCAAGAAGATGCTCAAAGAGATGCGCACGAAACGCCTTGCGGAGTCACGAAAAAAACAACAGGAAACCAAAGAGCGTAAAAAACGGGAACGGGACGAAAAAGCCAGGCAATGGCAGCAGAAAAAGGCAACGGCAATTTTCTATCTTGGGGAAGGCGTTTCCGCCGGGCTGAATCAGAAAGAGTTGTTAACCGAACGCCTGAATCAGTATAACCTTCCTGTTTTTACCAGTGTGGAAGCTTTAGCACAGGCGATGGAGATATCGGTCGGAGAACTGCGCTTTCTGACTTTTCATCGAAAAGTCTCCAAAACCACGCATTATCAACGTTTTTACATGCCGAAAAAATCGGGAGGCGTACGCCTGATCTCGGCTCCTATGCCCAGATTAAAACATGCGCAATACTGGGTCTTCCACAATATTCTTCAGCAGATTCCACTGCATTCGGCAGGGCATGGCTTTCGTCCTGCCCATTCGATTGTCAGCAATGCCGAACCGCATCAGGGGCAAGATATTGTGATCAATATGGATCTCAGAGACTTTTTCCCATCGATCTCCTATAAACGGATAAAAGGTCTGTTTCATGCCCTGGGCTATTCAGAACAAATCGCCACGATTCTGGGCTTATTGTGTACCGAGCCTGAAATAGATCAAGTGGAACTGGACGGAGAAACCTACTATGTGGCCAATTCCGAACGGCATCTTCCGCAGGGCGCTCCTACAAGTCCGGCTCTCACCAGCATATTATGCCGCCGGTTGGACAGTCGCCTTCAGGGCATGGCGGACAAATTGGGATTTGCCTACACCCGTTATGCCGACGATCTCACGTTTTCCGCCTCCGGTGAGACTGCCCGGCAATTCACACAACTCCTCTGGCAAGCCCGGAAGATTATTGAGGATGAAGGCTTTGTGTTACATCCCGAAAAACTGCGAATTATGCGCAAAGGCTCGCGTCAGGAAGTCACGGGCATTGTAGTAAATGAGAAACTCAGCGTCAATCGTAAAACCCTCAAGAATTTCCGCGCGCTACTCTTCCACATCGAAAAAGATGGGCTTGATGGCAAGCACTGGAAAGGGCAGCCGGTGTCACTCGCGTTTTTAAAAGGTTTTGCCAACTACGTCAAAATGGTCGATCCGGACAAAGGCCGACCGCTTCTTGACCGTATTAATAAACTTATTGTGTAACGATTGTAGATTGTAAGCAGTCGGTCTCTGCCGATAGCCTCTCAAAAATTCCATAAGGCCATTTTTTTCTTGACGCTTCCCTGAAGATACGCCATATCTTTCAAGATTTTACTCTTCGTTGTTTGTGTTAATCTCGTTCATGTTACAAGGGAGGAAGTCTTATGAAAAACGTCTTGATTGCCTTTTTAATAAGTGCAGTATGCTTCGTATCTGTCCCTGCTGATGCCAACGCGCCAGAAAAATTGGTGTATATTTCAACTCCCTGGGGCGCTCCGTCGCAAGAGTCTTTAGCGAAATTTACCTGGAAAACCGGCATTACGGTAGAAGTTACGACTCTGGATCAGACGGCCTTGCGGGATAAAGTCCTGAGTGCCGCTGCCGGAAAAGTTAATCCTGCCGACATTATTTATACGGGCATCGATGATTTAGGCGTCTTTTCCAGCGCAGGAATCATACGGCCTTTAGGCGATCTGGTGGCCCAGGAATTATTGGATGAACTCTATGGCAGCAATTTCTTTCAGGTCGATGGACAATTGTACGCAGTACCGATTTATTCGCAAATGGTGATGGTGGATTATGATAAAGCGGCACTTGAAAAACTTGACGTGACGGACATTGCAACCTGGGATGATTTCGAAAAGGTGTCAATGACTCTGAAAGAACAGGGAATTAGTGAATACCCCGTCTCCTTCGGGGTTCGTTCGTGGTCCTGGTTTTTGATGGCTCTTTCTTCAGGTTCGACCTTATTTGATGCAGAATTGAAGCCGACATTCGACGATCCGCAAGATCCTGGTTATCAGATGTTTGTGAAGCTGATCGATTTTTATAAAAAGGGTCTGATCTCTCCGGAACGCATCACGACGCCGAATCCTCATCCTGCGTTTTGGGCTGGGCAGGCAGTGTTTCATCAATCCTGGCAGGGGGGCCTTGCTATTGCCAACAATGCGGAGAAATCGAAAATTGCTCCGAACGCTGATTATCTCCTGCTTCCCGACAAGCATTTTACCTGGAGTCTGCCCGGAGGCATCGGCGTATCGGCCTACACGGACTATCCCGAAGCGGTCGTACAGTTCATTGAATTTATGACTACCGAAGAGCTGCAAATTGCGATGTACACCGAACAAGGCATGTTCCCGGCCAAAAAGGCGACCTTTGAAAAATTGGGGGCTGAAGGGAAGGTCGATGGCTTTGAGGCCATGAAAGAACAAGCCCAATATCTGGTTTCTCTGCCGTATCACACTCCGTGGTTCAGCGAGTTTAACACCGAAGCGACCAAGGCCCTTGTGCGGGCAGCGAAAGAGGAGCAGACCCCCGAAGAGGCGCTCAAAGCCCTGGGGAAATTTACCCGCGATTTACAAGAGGAATACGAGTAGGGCAGGAACCTGAGCTTTTAGCACGACTGCTCCTCGCCCGCCGGACTCATCGGACATTGTCGGATGAGTCCGACCTTTTGAACAGGAATTCTCATTTTCTTATGAAAAATCGTCTCTCCAATTGGCTCAATAATGAGCGTCATCTGGCCTATGCCATTATGATCCCTAGCTTTGTGCTGCTGGTGCTGTTCGCCTACCTGCCGGCCATTCAGTCGCTCAGATTCAGTTTTTACCGTTATAATATCAAAATGCCGAACAAGGTCGCGTTTAAAGGACTTATGAACTATAAAAAAGTTCTGACTGATCCGGTGTTCTGGCAAAGCGTAGGACGAGTCAGCTATTTTATGTTCCTGGGTGGAGTGCTGGTCATGCTGCTCGCCCTGGGTATTTCTCTGGTGTTGAATCAGAAATTTCCGGGCCGGGGACTGCTCCGAACGCTTGTCATTCTGCCATGGGCTATCCCGCCGGTTGTTAATGGCTTTCTGTGGAAATGGATTTTAAACGGGGATTATGGCGCATTAAACGGTGTTCTCTACCTGTTCGGCTTGATTGAAACATACCAGTTCTGGCTGGCGGATTCATTTGCCGCCTTGACTTTCGCCACCCTGACCTTTGTCTGGCGTTATACCCCGTTCGTCAGCATTTTGTTTTTAGGCGTTTTGCAGTCGATCCCACGGGATTTATATGAACAGGCTCAGATTGATGGCGCAGGAATTCTGCGCCGTTTCTGGTACGTGACGCTGCCGATGTTGTCCAAGGTCGGAGCGATTGCTTCAGTGTTAACGTTAATTGCAGCTTTTACTGTATTCGATGACATCATTGCGCTGACCGGCATTTATGACGCGACCAAAACGCCGATGATTTATAATTACGAAATAACCTTTGGTATGGGGCGTTTTGGACGCGGTTCGGCCATGGCCTATCTTGTTGGCCTGTTTCTCTTTGGTTTGACGTATTTTTATATCAGAATAACTCTGAAAAAAGAAGAATAACATTTACGTGGATACGAAACGAATTATCTCCAAAATCTTCTTCGGGCTTGCCGTCGTGCTGATTGTGTGCTGGACGCTTGCACC